>Ga0187779_10000856_pt1 | contig 19790 bp, 24 predicted proteins | sample 1015_Q2_SP10_10__FD_132435 | JGI IMG/M metagenome (GOLD analysis project Ga0187779, IMG submission 132435) | Tropical peat soil microbial communities from peatlands in Department of Meta, Colombia - 1015_Q2_SP10_10_MG | ecosystem: Environmental > Terrestrial > Soil > Wetlands > Peat | place... | reverse complement strand
GCCAGATCGGCACCGATGCCGGGAATCTCAGTCAGGGCCGTGCCCTGATCCATCAGCGTCTTGATGTCGGTGCCGAGATCCCCGATGGTCCGCGCGGCATTGCGGTAAGCGCGTACGCGAAACGGATTCGCGCCCTGGATGTCGAGCAGATCGGCGATCTCGTCGAAGATCGCCTCGATGGTGGCGTTATGAACTGGCATAGCGCGCTATGCGCGGCGCTCGGTTGCCCGGGTCCGCTGCATCGACGGCCTTCTGTGTCGCGCGCGCCGGAGCGAAATGCCGTGGCGCACTAAGGCTGTCTCGAAATCGGCGAAGTCGCTGGCGCGGCCTCCCGCCTCGCGCCAGACCTCCTTCAGGCGCTCCAGAATGCGGGCGGGATGATTTATCCGGGCCGGCACATATCCTAGGTCGTATGCAGCATGAATGCCCATGGCACAGGGCAGCGGCTCGGCTTTGGCCCAGATGCCGCGCAGCTCGCGCAGAAAAATCGTGACGGTCACCGGTCCCACGCCAGAGCCGAGCGCCATCAGCCTGCGCTCGAGATCGGTTTCGTCCTCGGCTGACTGCTCCAGCGCAACGAGATCTCCGGCGCAGCCGTCCATCAGAGCCTGGCACACGGTCAGGAGCTTGGTCGCCGTCTTCTCGTCGTAGCGCACGTAGCCGCCCCGATCCAAAATCCCGACCAGGCCGCGCCAGCCGATGCGCAGCAGCGCCTGGGGGCGTGACGCGCCGGCTGCAGCTAACTCGCGGTAAGTGCGCGCGGCAACGACGTGGGAAATTGGCGCGCCGAACAGCATGGCCGCGAGGAACCATTTGAACAACTCGGCCGAGTCGCGCTGCTTGAGCTCGATCCCGAGCGGCGTGGCGAAGCGGCCTCCCAAGCGCCGCACCAGTTCGCGCGGCGCGATCCGGCACCGGCGTCGCGGCAGGTGGCGGCTATTCTTTGCCGTAATCGAGCGGCCAGCGTGCGCTGAGGTAATCGACGATCTGCCCGTCCAGTCCGGGCGAGCGGTAGATCCAGACCGCGCCATGATGGTCCAGCTTGTTTAGCTGTTGAGAGCGGACGTTGATTTCCTGCAGCGCCAGCTCGCCGCGCGCATACGCGTCGAGCTCACCGCGCGCCCTGGGATCGTCGCGCGCGAACAGCCACTCGTTGAAGAACAACTCCTGCAGCCGATCCAGCGGGTGTGCAGCAGCGTCGTCCATCGGCAGCGGCGGGTCGAGCAGCGGCGAGGAGCTGGAATAGTCGTAACGCCAGCCGCGATAGAGGTCTGATCCCTCCGTGGCGAGGAAGACCGTGTCCTCGGGAGCGTAGAAGTTCTGCAGCTTGAAGTAGGCGGGCAGATAGCGGTAGTCGTGAAATCCAGTCCACCACCCGTAGACGTCGCGCCCGGTCGTCGAGTAGATGATGGCGCACATCAGTCCGGGACCGCGTGGCGCATAGGCGAGAAACGTTTCGTGCTCGGTCACCGCTCAAGCCTCAGAGTTGGTCGCCCACTCCATGGTGCCGCGCCCATTCTTTGGCGCGTGCAATCGCCACTCGAATCGCGAAGCCCTCGTCGTGCCCCTCTTCCAGCAGCGCATTCGCGATCTCGATGGCTTTGGAGCGCACGAGCGGATCGAGGCGCCGCATGGCCGCAGGGTAGTAGGACTCGTCCCAAGGCATCTGTTCGACGCGCCTGAGCGGCCGGAATCAGCGGTACACCAGCACCGGTATCTTGCTGTGTGTGAGCACCTTCTGCGTCTCGCTTCCGAGCAGCAGCCCTTGCACGCCTCTTCTGCCGTGCGAGGCCATTGCGATCAGATCGCATCCCTTCCGCTGCGCGGTCCGGATGATCGCCACATATGGATGGTCGCTGGTCGTGTATGCGGTCTCGCAGCTCACCCCTACCTGTTGTGCCGCCTTCTCGATCACGGCGAGGTACCGCTGGGCGTGCGCACGCGAGTCTCTGGCGTACTCCTCCTTGGTGTCCTCGAGCATCTCGGTCCGATAGGTGAACACGTGGAACTTGGGTATTACGTGAAAACCCGTAACCTTGGCGCCAGTGCTCTTGGCGAGTGCGAGGGCTCTACGAATCGCCTTTTCGGATCCTCGAGAACCGTCGGTCGGTACCAGAATATGCTTGAACATGGCTTCCTCCTGTGATGTGCAGACCTGGGGCACATCATCGAGCGTCGTGTGTCAGCGCTTCCAGTAGACGCGCACCAGATACTCGTCGGGCGAATGCTTGATCTCCAGCTCGCCTTTCCAGGCATGCCGCAAAGCTTCGCCGATGCGGTGCGCGAGATGGGTGCCGGTGGTCGTGGCGATCATCTCGTCGCCCTCATTCTTCACCTCGATGATCCGCTGCAGCGGGTGCTCAGCCTTCGCTTTGGCTTCCTCGTTACTGATGAGCCCGGAGATCTCGGTTGCATGCTGGGCGAGAAACGGTCCCGACAGCGTGACGTAACCCGCCGGATAACGCTCCTGAATGCGACGGCAGGCCGGGCACAAATGCTCGTGTGCGCCTGCGCCCTTGTCGCCCCACTGCCAGCGGCCGTTGTGAAAGATCGCGCTGCAGCGCGGGCAGAATGCAGGTCCCGCGGGTTTGTAGCGCTCCTGGTAAGCGTCGTGAACCACTTCCTCGATCTTGCGGTCCGTGTGGCCACGCGTCCGGCCACGGATTCGGTCCTGGTTTCCCATGCGTCTATCTCCAGTTTCAATGCGTAAGGGTGTGCTCGGCGCCGAGGTCCTGCAACTGCTGCCGCGCCTGCTCGGCGATGTCGCGCTCGTTCATGCGTTGCGTGTCGATGGTCCACATGCTTGAGAGCTCGCGGGTGTCCAGCGGCTCCTGCTGACCGAGCTGGCGGTCGAGTACCGCGTCGGTCGCTTCCGACGCGTCGCTCGCCTCGTTCGCCCGCAGGTTGATGCGCCGGCGCAGCTCGGCTTCGCTCGCCTCCGTATGCAAGATGATAAACGGTACGCCGACCTGCTCAGCCAGAGCGCGGAAGCGCTGGCGCTGGGCGCGCTGCAGGAACGTAGCGTCCACCAGCACGGGAAATCGCGCCTCGACGATGCACCCTGCCAGCTCGGCCAGGCGATCGTACGTGGCTACGCTCGCGGAGTCCGTGTAGACGCCCTGGCCCACGGCGGAGCCCGTGTGCGCCACGGCAGTGAACCCGTGCAGCCGCTTACGCTCGATGTCGGAGCGGACGCGGATCGCGCCCACTGTTTGCAGCACGATCTGCGAGACGCGGGTCTTGCCCGAGCCGGACAGCCCGTGGAAGATCGCCAGGACTGGCGTGGCAGCGTCGATCAGCTGCTTGGCGAGTACCAGATGCGCGCTGCACTTCGCGCGCAGCGCCGGCGTGGACGCTGAGGCGATGTCATCCTGCGCGGCCCGGATCGCGGCGACTTTGGCTCGCACCAGCGCCCGGTACACCATGTAATACCTGAGCAGCCGAACGCCCGCGTAATCGCCCGAGATCTCGAGATAGCGATTCAGGAAGCGAAACGCCAGGTCGGAGCGCCCGCGCTGGATCAGATCCATGGCGAGGAACGCCGTCTCATTCATGACGTCGATCCAGCGCAGCAGCGGGTTGAACTCGATGCAGTCGAAGACGCGCACTCGGCCGTCGATCAGCACCATGTTACCTAGGTGCAGGTCGCCGTGGCACTCGCGCACGAAGCCCTCGCGGTGGCGCTCCTCGAACACGCCCTGCAACTGCGCGTGCTGCCCCTGGGTCCACTCACGCAGCCTGATCAGCAGCTCGCGGTCCCGTTCGGTTTGGACGAGAGGCACCAGCTGATCGAAGTTCTGCAAGGCCGGCGACATGACGCTTTTAGCTCTGCCATAAAGGCTGTCAGCCGAGGCGGCGGACAGCGCAGCGTGGAACTGGGCGAGCAGCTCCGCCGCCTCATCGGCGTGCGCCGCAGTGAGCTCGCCGCGTGCGAGCACCCGCTCCAGGATTCCTGCTTGGTCGAACTGACGCATTTTGACCGCGTACTCGAATGGTTCGCCTTCGCCGCCGATGCGCGGCGCAGTGGGCTGACCGGTGAGCGGCACGACTTCCAGGTATAAGTCGGGCGCGAGACGCCGGTTCAACCTCAACTCTTCCTCGCAGTACAAACGACGCTTCTCGAGCGTGGAGAAATCCAGGAAGCCCAGATCGAGCGGCTTCTTCAGCTTGTATGCGTATGCGCCCGTTAGGAGCACATCGGAAATGTGCGTTTCGATGTGCTCGACCTTGCGCACCGAATGGGGGTAACAGGCCGGGTCAAGCAGCGCCCGGATCAGATCGCGGTGGCACTCTGCACGGCGCTCCTGCAGCACCTCGTCAGCCGGGCGGCTCATTTTCGCAGTTGGATCTCTCGCCGCTGCTCGCGCGAAACTATCCCGGCGACAGCCGTCAGTTCCTCGGCGAGCAGATCCACGATGTCATCTGCGGTCACGATGCCCACAAGGCTTCCGCGGGCGTCGACGATCGGGACTCGCCGCACACCTTTCGCTCGCATCAGCTCGATGGTTTCCGCTACGCCGTCGCTTTCCCGCGCGAGCACCAGTTCTGACCCAGCGACTTCGGCGACCTCGAGTGTGTCCGGGTCGAGCCCCTTCGCCACTACGCCGACCACGATATCGCGGTCGGTAAGGACGCCGCACGGGACACGTTGACCGTTGGCTTCTTCCACTATGACCAGGTCGCCTACGTGATGTTCGCGCATGAGCTCCGCAGCGCTTTTCACGCTCTCGTCGCGCCGCGCAAAGACCACTTCACGATTGCATATCTCACCGATGGCCATAGGGTTCTGCTCCACTAAGTTGTTGCATACAGTAAACAAAGAGTACAGCCACGGCTTGCTGTGGCCTTGACGCAAGTCAACGAACGCTCCAAGACCGGAGGCGCTCCGACGAACGGCTTAGAGCTTCGGGGTCGCCTCGTGCGCGTAGTTTCGTTCGCGCTGCTGCTGGCAGCTGAGACAGCGTTTCGCTGTTGGGTAAGCCGCCAGGCGCCCATAGTCGATCTCGCTGCCGCAAGCGATGCAGATGCCGAAGCTCCCATCTTGGATTCGGCCCCTCGCTGCCTCGATGTCGCGCAGCTCCTGGACGTGGCGGTCGACCATCTTGAGCTCGAGGTCGGCCAGCGCATCGGCGACCGATTCGTCACCGATGTCCCCGGGCGCACGTCCCAGCAGCTCGACGAACTGCTGGTTCTCGCTGTGCTCGAGCTCGCTGCGGACTTCCTCCAGAAGAGCTTGGTAGCGCTGATCGAGCTTCGCGTTGAGCTTGGAGAGCTGAGTCTGGTCTAGCGTCGTCATGGTGTCTTCTCCCTCGCTGTACGTTTCGAACAGCGGTGGCTCGCCTAAGGGGCCATCCAGGTCGGCCAGAGGTTAGCGTTGATAATACTCCCGGCATTCTATCTCTCGGCCACGCACGACCCTCTTGCCGGTGAGGGGGCCGCGCGACTCCGTGACCACCGTGCGTTGGCCCTCCACGTGCTGGTCGTCGTAGAAATACAGAACCACCCAGTCTCGCGTCCGCTTGAGCTCGTGGGCTCGTGCGGTGTTCGAGAACAGCGCCGTGAAGTGCCACTCGCCCCGCGCGCTGTGAAGCACCGGGAGCCAGGCGCTGCCCTGCGGGTTGAAGCGCTTGGGCGCGATCGTGGGGAGCCGCCGCTGCTCGGCCTTGTCCCGGTACTCGCGGTCGACGTCGAGCAGTAGCTCCACGGACGGCTCGACGCCTGCGGTGGGAGCGCGGCTGGGACGCCGCAGGCGGGAGCGATCCAGAATGTCCGCCAGTGCTGCCCGGATCGACGCGGCGCGGCGCTGGCCTACCCCGGGCACGCTCTCCAGCCGGCCGTCGTGGGCGGCGGTTTCCAGGGCTTCTAGCGTATCGAGGCCCAAGCCGTCGTGAATGCGCTGTGCGAGCTCCGGCCCAACCCCGGGCACCGTGCGAAACAGGCTGACCGGATCCAGGCTGCCGCGCAAGCGCTCGAGTTGTGTCCATCGGCCGGTTTGCAGTATTTCTGCGATCGCAGAAGCGATCCCGGTGCCGATCCCGGGGAGCTCGTCGAGCCCTTCGACGCCATGCTGCGCGAAATGCTCGCGCAGGCTCCTCCCGAAGCTCGCTACGCTGTCAGCGCCTCTGCGGTACGCGTTGACGCGGAACGGGTTCGCGCCTTGCGCCTGCAGGATCTCTGCGGCCTGCCGCAGCCAGGCGGCGATGTGCTCGTTTTCCACGAGGCGCTCGGGCGCAACCGCTGCCGGCGGCGTACCGGATGATGAATCGGCTCGGGCGTGCATTACCATCCGCGCTCAGCAACGCGACCCGGAGGGCGCGTCGATTTCGGCTTCCGCACTGCTGCGCTCGAAAGCGGCCATCTCATTGCCTGCATACAAGAACTTGCGACTCGACACGATATGCCGCGCCGAGGCGCCCCCCTTTGATCCGCGTCAATACGCGAGCCCTCGCATCGGGAGAATAATGTCGCCAAGCTTTTTCGGAGGAAGCCGACATGGCAACTTATGCGATGCTGACGCGCGTGTCCCCGGAGATCGTGCGTTCGGCTCACACGCTGGAAGAGCTCGAGCACAAAGCCATGGAAAAGATCCGCGCCCATTGCCCCGACGTGAAGTGGAAACAAAGTTACGCCATCCTAGGTCCGTACGATTACCTGGACATCTTCGAGGCCCCGGATAACGAGACGGCGGCCAAGGTGTCGACCTTGATTCGCGCCCACGGCCGCTCTCACTCGGAGGTCTGGGTCGCGACCGAGTGGCAGCGGTTCAAGCAGATGCTGCGCTCGCTAGGGCCTTCCCCGACGCCCACCGAGATGCCCTGAGCCCGCGTTAGCCTCGAGGACGTCCGTGCGCGCGATGGCCTTGATCGCTGGCGACGCGCATCCGCAGCTTGCGCAGGACATCGCACGCCTGACGCAGGCGAGCCTCGTACCAACCTCGGTTTCGGCGTTTGCCGACGGCGAGACACGGGTTCGAATCGAAGGCGACGTGCAGGACGCGGACCTGTATATCGTGCAGCCGACCAGCCCGCCGACCAACGAGCGGCTGATGACGCTGGCATTGATCGCCGATGCGGCCCGCGTCGCGGGCGCGGCGCGCGTCACGGCGGTGGTGCCCTATTTCGGCTACGCGCGGCAGGACGTGCGCAAGAGCGACGGCGAGCCGCGCTCGGCGCAGCTGGCGGCCCGCATTTTGCGCACTGCCGGAATCGACCGGCTGGTCGCGCTGGAGCTCCATTCGGCGGCGCTGGAAAGCGCGTTCGAGATCCGGCTCGTTCACCTGCAGGCCGACGAGCTCGTGCTGCTGGTGATCCGCGGGTGGGCAATTGGCGACCTCACGATCGTCGCTCCCGACGCCGGCGGCATGAAGCGCGCTCAGCGTTATGCCGCGGCACTGGTGGCGCCTCTGGCCGTGGTGGCCAAGGGGCGTCCGCGGCCCGATGTCGCCGTTTCCGTGCAGGTGCTGGGCGAGGTGCGCGGCCGCCGTTGTCTCATCGTCGACGACATGGCCAGCACGGGTCGTACGATCGTGAGCGCCGCATGCGCACTGCACGATGCAGGAGCCAAGGAGGTGCACGCGCTGTTCATCCACGCCGTAATGGCAGCGGGCGCGCTGGACGACATGTGCGCAGCATCGGTGCGCCGCATCGTCACGACCGACAGCGTTCCACGTCACCCTGACCCGCGTGTTGAGGTCGTCTCGATCGCACCGCTTCTCGCTCACGCGTTGACGCGGCTTGGCGCTAGAACGTGAGCGTGCTCGCCTGAGGCACGCGCCGATGCTAAGGCCTGCGGAGCGGCCATGGCGTGCAAGCCCTCGCGTCGTCCCAGCTCACTCGCGCTTTGCTTCTCTCCGCTGCCACGCCCCGAGCGCCTGGAGCGTGCGAAGGAAGCTGATCAAGTCTTCCCGGGTCAGCATTCCGACCACACGGTCTTGCGCCACGACCGGAAGCTGGTTCACCCCGTCGCGATCCATCAGGTGGAGTGCGTCCGACAACTCGGTATCGGGGGCGACGCGCTTGGATTCATCGAGCGGCACCATCACCTGCGCGGCGGTTGCCTTCATCCACTCGGAGCGCGGGACGGTGGACAGCCGGTGCGGCGTGATCAATCCGACGGTGCTGTCGCCGCGGCTCACGAGGAAGCAGCGTTGACCGCCGGCCAGGATGTGTTCTTCGGCGAGCTCTTGCAGCGTGACGTCCGCAGAGACCGTCGCGCAGCGGCTGGTCATGGCCTGCGAGACCGTGTGACCGGCGAGCAGATCCTGCACCGCCAGTTGCCGTGCTTGGCCTGTTGCGGCCGCATCGAGAAACCACCCGATGAAGGCGATCCACACTCCGCCGCCGAAATTGCCCTGCAATATCTGCCAAGCACCGAGGAGGATCAACAGGAAACCGAAGAAGCGTCCAGCATTGGCCGCAACCAGCGTCGCTCGTTTCATGTCGTGCGTGAGGGCCCATACGATGGCGCGAAAGACACGCCCGCCGTCCAGCGGGTAACCGGGGATGAGATTGAACAACGCCACTCCGAAGTTGATGTAGCTCAGGTACCTGAAAAGCCCCGACAGAGGTTCGCTCGCAGCAAATGCCGGTTGCAGCACGTAGAAAACGAGTCCAAGGGCAAGACTCACCAGCGGGCCGGCGATGGCGATGAGGAACTCGGCGCGGGCGCTCGGTGGTTCACCTCCAATGCTCGCGACGCCCCCGAATACGAACAGGGTAATGCTGCGAACCGGGATTTTGTAGCGCAGAGCTACGACGCTGTGCCCCAGTTCGTGCAGCAGGATGCTCAGAAAGAACAGCATGGCGGTCGCAGCACCCATGGCCCAGTAGAGCGGCAGCGGCCACCCGTGGAACTCGGCGGGGTAGTAGCTGACCGCGAGCATCCAAGTCAGCAGGGCGAAAATCAGGAACCAGGAATAATCGAGGCCAATCGGGATACCCAGAATCCTGGCCACGGGGATAGCCTGCCGCGTCATTCCGACCTCCCTGGCAAGGCGTGCCCTGCAGCCGCCATCATGGCTAGTGCTCCCATCGTCACCACTCGAATACGATACGCTGACCGGCCCGCAGTATCGCGGACGTGGCGAAGCGCCGGCTCTCCCGATCCAAAGTAGAGCACAGCCAGCTGGCGTCCGTCTGAGTGGCCCCCTGCAGCCGGAAACGCTTCGCCTGTAGCGGCACGACCTCGAGCCCGAGGAGCTGGCCCGAGTCCGTGTCGAGCGTTGGAAAGTACATGCACGCGAGATCGCCACGGAACGACTCGTGGCCCGCGATGCCCTCGTAATCGTTGATGAAATCGCCGCACCCGTAAATGATGAGTTTGCCGCAGAAAACCTCGAGACCTTTCGGGTGGTGGGACGAGTGGCCGTGGAACAGATCGACCCCGGCGTGCTCGATCAACTCGTGGGCGAATTGCACTTCGGCAGGCGAAATCCCGTAGCCCCAGTTCGAGCCCCAGTGGACCGATGCGATGACAATATCCTGCGCCTGCCGAACGGATCGAACGTTGCGCGCGATCCGCTCTACGGTGTGACGCGAAAGGTCCGCGAGAACGGCGACGCCGGGCGCGCGTTCGGTGGCGGCCCAGCTGTGCGGAACACCACTGCTTTCGGCGCCCAGCGAGAAGATCAACAGGCGCTGACCGTCTCCGACAGGCACCACCGCTGGGGCCTCGGCCTGCAGCTGGTTTTTTCCAGCGCCCGCGGTCTTGAGCCCGGCGGCGTGCAGCGTGTCCAGGGTTTCCATCAGTCCCGATGCGCCCCAGTCCAATACATGGTTGTTGGCCAGCGCACAGCAATCGATCCCCGTTGCCGTGAGACAGGCGATGTTGCTGGGGTTCATGCGATAGTTGATGCCTTTGTCGAGCCAGTCGTTGCTGCGCGTGACCGCGGTCTCGAGGTTGACGACTCGAGCCGCTGGCCGGACGCGGTCCAGCTCGGGCATTGCATCGCCCCAGATATAAGTTGGATCCACCGAGCGCGGGATGGGGCCGTTTTTCTTCTCGGCGAGCTGGACGTAAGCCAAGGCGGTTTGCACGTAGTGTTCGTGGATCGCCGGCTCGCTCGGGTGCAGCAGGATCTGGTCAATCCCGCGGCCTGTCATCACGTCTCCGCAGAGAAACAAGCGTATCTGTCCCAACTGCCTACTCGGTGTGGAAACCTCGGAGTCTCATTGCTACGTCATGCAAAATGCTACGCTCAAGTCCGCCCGACGTCGGTCCGACCTGCGTGCAACAACCCCAGCGCCTGGCCGGTGGCCTTTGCGCTAGGTCAAGGACGGGCGGCGCGCCTTCATGTCTACTGCTTGTTGGGACGGAGGGCACGGGAGGGACCGCGGGCCGGACTCTCACGCTGCAAAGCCCCCACCTTCGAGACGGACTGCGAGCATGGCGATCAGATCACCGATGGATGCTGCCGGGAGCCTCAGCGTGGAGCTGTCGGCGACCATACGAAGATTGGCTGGCGACACTAGGCGGCAATCGCCACTGACGCTGGAGGATGTGCGGGGCGACTTGCAGCAGGGCGGGCTCGAGTGGTCTCGCAATGGCGAGCTGCTCTACCCGCAGGACAGGACGTCGCTGCTGATCGAACTCGACGGCTTGATTGCACAGTACGGCGGCAGCGCATCCGCCCTCGATTTCCTCAACCGTCGAAACGAGTCGGGGGGCTGAGCGAGCTGTCGCGCGCTTCACGCGACTGGCGATTGCCCGCCAAATGGCGTACGAACCAATCGGCAGCAAGGCGCGCAACCTCTTCCAGAGCCCCCGGTTCCTCGAACAGGTGCGTAGCACCGCGTACGATCGCGATCTGCTTATCGCATTGCAGAAGAGCGTGCGCTGCCTGGTTGAGGCCGATTACCCCGTGGTCTCTGCCGCCGACGATGAGAAGCGTGGGCGCCATGACCCGCGGAAGCGTCTCGTCGCCCGTCAGATCCGGCCGGCCGCCGCGGGAGACGACGGCTTTCACATCCTCCGGCATGGCTGCCGCAACACGCAGCGCCGAGGCGGCGCCGGTGCTCGCCCCGAACAGACCGACCAGCAGCGACCGCGTCGCGGCGTGCCGGCGCACGAAGCGGGCCGCATCGCCTAGGCGCCAAGTCAGCAGATCGATGTCAAAGCGTGTTTCGTAGTCGCGGTCCTCCTCCGGCGTCAGAAGGTCGAGCAGCAAGGTCCCCATCCCCGCGGCGCGCAGCTCTTGCGCGACGTAGCGGTTGCGCGGCGAGTGGCGCCCCGAGCCGCTTCCGTGGGAGAAAACGACGATGCCCGATGCCGCACGCGGAAGCTCGAGCACACCCTCCAGGGTGACCTGGCCGGACGGAATCGAGATCGGGTGCGCGTCGGAAGGCATGCTCATCAATTGACTCAATACGCCGATCGGGCCAAATAAATAATGCGCCTGTATGCGGCGCTGACTATTGCGCTAGGTCAAACGTCTCAGTCGGCGGCCGGGTCGCTGCGGTTTGCCGAGCGCACGGAGGGGAATCCTGCTGCGGATCCCGTTTGTTGATCATGGTGCCGGCCGCGTCCCGATCCGCTCAGCCCGCTCGATCACTTCCAGTTCCGCTCCGTTTTGAGTTCGGCTTCCGCCTTGAGCCAATCCTCGAGCTCGTGCCCGGGCTCGAAGTTGCGCCGCTGCGCGCGGTAATACGCCCGCAGGGCGATCAAGTGCTGCTGTTCTTCCGGCGTTGGGCTGCGCTCCTCGCCGAGCTCTGCTGTTTCTTCCCGCAAGATCTCGCGCGCTTCGCGCCCTCTGTGCAGAACCGTTTTTCCGCTTTCCATACCGCTCATCATCTTCTCCTTTGATCGGAGCGCCGACAGGCGCGTCAGCAGGTGACGTGAAACAGGCCGATCTTGCGCCCCTTCGCTCGATTGAACGTCGAGATCGCTATCGGCGTCGGCTCAGCGAGGACCCGGCAACCCTTGCGCGCGAAGAAGTCGGCGGCTCCCGGCGAAAGCCGCACATTGTCGTACTGGCCGGTCCCCAGGACCAACAGATCGCTGCCCTTCTCGTAAACGAACTCGGCCTCCGGCAGCGACAGCATGTGCGAGGTGCCAAAGATCTTCTTCGACAGCTTCTTCTTGCGCTTCTCGATCGCTCCAGACAGCCGCACGATGACGTCGTGACAGTAGGTCTCGCCGTCTATGGTGATGCTGCCGAACTCGCTGCTATCGATCTTCATGCTCCTGCTCAATGTAGCGCGGCGCGCAAGACGGCATTTGACTCCGATCAATGGGTACGCTGCGTCGGCGGGGCCGCGCTCAGTGTCGTGTCTCCCCATCGCTTGCAACGGAGCGCTCCGGTCCTACCAGCGCAGCCAGATCCCATTCATCGGACGGGATATCGTGGCGCAAGATGAAGGTGCGGCCGTCGTCGGCTTGCACCTTGAAGTACCTGTGCGTGGGGTGCAGCCAGCGGTCCAGCAGCGCCGTCACCTCGAAGCGGCGCGCACCGAGCCAGAAAGCGCGCGGCTCTTGCTCACCTCGGTAGCCGGCATAGCATTCGACGCGGATGGGCATGCTGGCTCCGCTCTAATCACGAATAGCGCGGCTCGTACATGAAGGCGAGCGCAGCGCCGTGCAGATCCTGTGGCCGAGGCTTTGTCACGTGCGCTTCCTCGTAGGCCGCTGCCGCTACGGCGGCAGCCACCGCCCTGGCAACGGCGCGCATGCGCCCGGCAACCGGAAAGATGCGGCCAGCGGCGAGATCGGATCCGGCAACCTGTCCCGCCAGCGCGTGCGCCGCCGCCAAGAACATCTCGTCCGTAACCCGCGTCGCGCCGCAGAGCAACAGCCCAAGCCCGACGCCCGGGAAGATGTAGCAGTTGTTGGCTTGGCCGGGCGCATGCACTCGGCCGTCAAGCGCAACGGCGTCGAAGGGACTGCCGCTGGCAAAGATGGCGCGGCCACCGGTCCAAGCGTAAGCTTGCTCCGCGCTGCATTCCGACTTCGTGGTCGGGTTCGACAGCGCGAATACGATCGGCCGCGGGTTCAGGCGCGCCATCGCCTCCAGCACCGGCCGCGTGAATGCGCCGCCCTTGGCGCAGGCGCCGATCAATGCGGTGGGTTGGAACGCTTCGACGGCGGCGAGTAGATCCGGCAGCGGCGCCCGCTCCTGGGCAAACCGCCGCTTGTGCTCGGCGAGATCGCGCCGGCTCGCCACCACCAACCCGCGCGAGTCGACGAACAGGCAGCGCTGCCTGGCCTCACGCTCGGACAGTCCCTCGCGCTGCATGGCAACGACCGCGAGCGCGCCGATGCCAATGCAAGCTTCCCCGGCACCGACAAACAGGATGCGCTGCTCAGCCAGCCTTTTCCCCGTGATCCGGCCGGCGCAATACAACCCCGCCAGGCCCATGGCGGCGGTGCCCTGCACGTCGTCGTTGAAACAGCACAGGCGGCCACGATAGCGGCTCAGCAGGCGAAAGGCGCAGGCATTGTTGAAGTCTTCGAACTGCAAGACAGCGCCTGGGAACAGCTCTTGAACGGCCGCCACGAACTCCTCGAGGAGCGCGTCGTAAATCTCCCCTGTCAGCCGTGCCCGCCGCTCACCCAGGTAGAGCGGATCGTTTCTGAGCGATTCGTTATCGGTGCCCACGTCGAGCGTGACGGGAAGGCACAGTTCGGGCGGCACGCCGCCGCAGGCCGTGTACAGCGACAGCTTGCCGATCGGAATTCCCATCCCGTTCGCGCCCAGATCTCCCAGGCCGAGAATACGCCCGCCATCCGTGACCACAATCACGCCCGGCCGGCGCGCACAGCTGCGAAGGACCGCTGCGATGCGGCCGCGGTGCCGCGCACAGATGTACAAGCCGCGAGGCCGCCGGTAGATCCGGTTCCACGCGAGGCACGCCTGACTGACGGTCGGGGTGTAGATGATGGGCAGCAGCAGCTCGAGATTATCGAGCACGACACGGTTAAACAGCGTTTCGTTCTCGTCTTGCAGCGCGCTGAGATAGAGGTATTTCTCCATCGGACCGGACTGTGCGCGCAGGTTCTCCAGCACGCGCACACTCTGCTCGCCGATCGATTCCACGCGGGGCGGCAGCAGACCTTCGAGCCCGAGACGCTCCCGTTCGGCAAGGTCGAACGCCGTCCCTTTGTTGAGCAGCGGGTCGCGCAAGCAACCGATCCCGCTCATCTCGCCGTCGCTGCTGTGCGGGACACTCAAGGGCATGCTCTCGTGCCTCAGCGCCGGCCGGCAGTGCTCATGCCACGGCGTCCCAATACTTGTCGACCTGTGCCTGAATCTCACTCAACATCGCTTCGTTTCGCCGCGGTTCGAACAGATGACCGAAGCGCCCTTGCAACTTCAGGTACTCCTCAACCGGCACCCGCGGGTGTGGGATGCGCGTGTGGACGACCTGGCCATCGGCGTACTCCTTGAGCGGCCACACCCCCGTTTTGACCGCCAGCCGGCCGATCTCGACGGCCAGCTCGGGATCGAAATCCCAGCCCGTAGGGCAGGGTGCGAGCGCGATCACGAGGCGCGGACCTTTGAGGCGAGCCGCCTTCTCGATCTTCTTCGCGAGATCGAGGGGCTCGGCGCCGACAACCGTCGCAACGTAGGTCGGCTTGTGAGCGGCCCAGATGGAGAACAGGTCCTTTTTGTATCCGGGATAACCGCGCGCGCTGGCGGTCGTGGCGCTCTTCGCTCCGTGAGGCGTGGCCCCGGACGCCTGCTGGCCGGTGTTGCCGTACCCCTCGTTGTCGTAACACAGATAGAGAAAATCGAGGTTGCGCTCGATCGCAGCCGAGGTCGCCGACAGGCCCATGCCGTAGGCGGAGCCGTCGCCGGTGAGCACCACAGCGGTCACGTCCTCCTCCGTCGGCAACCGGCCTTTCGCGATGAGGATGTCGAGCGCGTCGCGAACGCCCTGTGCGCCGGCTGGCGCCGAGGCCATCGACGTATACAGCCAGCCCGAGCGAAACGGCGTGAAGGGATAGACTGACAGCAGCGTCATGCAGCCGGCCGCGTTCACGAACACGGTCTTACGCCCTAGGATGTCGTATACCTCGTGCAGCGCGCCCAGCCCGCCGCAGCCGGCGCACATTGCCGTACCGGCGCCGAGCAGGTGAGTGGAAGGAAGATCCTTCATGCTGCGGATGGCGCCCTCGCTCATGTCCTGTCTCCGATCTCACGCCGTTCGCTGAGTGCAATGGCCTGCAGCTTCCCGATCTCGCGCATCTCGCCGCTGGTGTAGAGCAGGCGCGGCTCCGGTGCAACGCCTTCGCGCGCCGCATCGCGCGCCAGCTTCGCCATCTCGTAGAACTCCTCCGGACTCAGGTCGCGCCCGCCCAGCCCGCCGACGAAACCGAGCAGTACCGGCGCCCCGGCCTTGCCGTAGAGCACCGACGCGAGCTCGGAATACAGCACCCCGCCCTTGCCCATGGAAAGATTCTGGTCGACCACCACGGCTGCGTGGCGGCCGATCAGCAGCCGCTGCAGCGCCTCGGTTGGATAGGGACGCAGCAGGCGGGGCCGCACCAAACCGATTTTCCACCCCGACTCACGCAACCGGTCCACCGCGTCCTTCGCCTTGGTCGCGAACGCGCCGATCATGAAGAACACGATCTCGGCATCCTCGCAGCGATAGGCCTCGACCGCCGGGTGGCTGCGCCCGAACTCTTTCTCGAATGCGACGGCGATCTCCTCGTACACGGGCAGTGCCTGCAGAGACGCTAGATGGACCTCGTAGCGAAAGTAGGAATAGGCCGAGCCGCCGAGTACCGCAACCGCCTGGCTGATCGGCCGGCTGGCACGGAATTCGACGCCGTCAGCATCGAAAGCGGGTAGGAAACGCCGCACGGTCTCGGCCTCCGGGATCTCCACCGGCTCGCGCGTGAAAGATAGATAGAAACCGTCCAGGTTCACGATCACCGGCAGCCGCACACGCTCATGCTCCGCGAGCCGATACGCGATGAGAACGCTGTCCAACACCTCCTGACACGTGGCGCAATGAATCTGCAGGAATCCGCTGTCGCGGGCCGCGAGAATGTCGGTGTGGTCAGGCTCGAGCGTGATGGGCGAGGCGAGCGCCCGCGAGACGTTGGCCAGCACGAATGGCACCCGCCAGCCGGCCACGGTGTAGATCATCTCCATTGCGTACATCAGTCCCTGGCTCGATGTCGCGGTGAATACGCGCACGCCGGTAGCGGCAGCCGCCGCCGCCGCAGTGACCATGGAGTGCTCCGACTCGAGCGTGACCAATCTGCCTTGCGCGGCGCGGCTGTCGAACCACTGCGCGAGCGTCTCGATGATCTCGGTCTGCGGGGTGATCGGGAAGGCCGGAACGTAGTCCACTTCGGCTAGCCGTGCGCCCCAGGCCGCCGCGGCGTTCCCAGTGAGCAGCGAGCGGGTCATGACCGCTCCTGCGGCGCAGGCGCCGGGGTTTCGGGTACGGCGCGGATCGCGTGCGGGGGACACACGGCGACGCAGACCATGCAGCCCTTGCAGTGATCGTAGTCGATGCGCGGGGTATGGTCAGGGTCGACGCGAATTGCGTCGTCAGGACACAGCGTTCCACACACCCAGGAGCAGCGATTGCACAGCTCGTAGTCGATCACCGGACGGTGCGTGCGCCATGCACCGGTGTTGACTAGCTCGCTGGTCGCTGGCACGCGAATGTCGGGCGCGGAGACTTGCGCCTGCTCCAGGGGAACATCGATCCAAGATGGCGGCTGGCAGTCTTGCACCGCGATCTTGCCGCCCTCGCGGACCAGGCCCGCGTGCGCGGCCATTGCGTCGTAGGCGCCTAGCGCGCGATCCAGGTTGGTCGTAACGGCGGCCGCGCCGTACGCGGCGATCTCCCTGCGCACCGCCCGCGCCACGTTATCGCGCGCGACCGCGCCGGTCAGGCGGGCCGCCGCGCCCGCACAGCTCGCGCCGACCAACGGTGCAGCTGCAGCCTCGCTCGATCCGACATTGACCGGCAGCGCGAGCACGCGCCCTGCGAGCTTGAGCCGCTCCTGCCACTGTTCTGGAGGGTTGACGCTGTTGATCAGCATCACCGTGCGCGCGCTCACGCCCTGCAGTACCCCAGCCGCCGGCACCGGAATCAAGGTCTCGTCCGCCACGATCACCAGGTCGGGCCGGTCGATGATGCCGCGTTCGTGGATCGGCTCGCGGCCCGCGCGCACATAGGCGAAGATCGGCGCGCCCCTGCGCTCGGCCCCATAGCGCGGCGCATCCTGCACTTCGAACCCTTCCAGGAAGAATGCCGTGCCGAGCACCTGGCTGGCCGTCTTGATGCCCTGTCCACCGCGCCCATGGAAGCGGATGCGATACATGCCGTGACGGTGAAGGGTGATATCGCACGACGTGAAGCTTGGACGCACGTGTCGCTAGAGTGCGCGCCTCACGACATGCTCTCACATGATGGAAAACCTTCTCATGCGCATAGCCGCGTTCAGCCGCTGTGTGGCCAGCTCCAGCGCGGCCTCGCGCGGCAGCGTACGCGCTTTGAAGCGAGCCAGCACACCCTCGGTGTTGGCGCGAATCCTCTCGGCGATGACATCGAAGGCCGCCGCCTGCGTGGCACCGCGATATTCCATGGCGGCGCAGATCACGCCGCCCGCGTTAGCGATGAAATCCGGAACCACGAGCACGCCCCGCTCGTGCAGCGCTTTCTCGGCGCCCAGCGTGAACGGTATGTTGGCGCCCTGAACGATCAGTCTGGTCCTGAGCCGGTGCACATTGTCCTCGTGGATCACGTCGGGGCGCGCAGCGGGAATCCAGACGTCGCACTCCACGTCGACTATGTCGTCGCGTCCGAGCTTGGCGCCTTCGGGATAGTCGCATACTGTCTTGCCCGCATCCTTTAGCCGGGTCAGATGCGCGACGTCGATGCCCCGCGGGTTTTGCAGTGTGCCCCGGCTATCCGAGGCGCCCACCAGCACGGCGCCCTCCTCAGCCAGAAACCGCGCAGCGTGTTTTCCCACCGAACCGAAGCCCTGAACGGCCACGCGCGCGCCCTTAAGCTGAAGCCCGCAGTAACGCCCAGCGATCTCCGCCGCGTGACGGACGCCCCAGCCCGTCGCTCCGATCTCGTCCAACGGAATGCCGCCCATCGCCGCGGGCAAGCCCGTCGCACGTCCGATCTCGTCTTTGATCCAACCCATGCAGGTCTCGTCGGTACCCATGTCGGGTCCGAAGATATAGTCGTGCTCGTTGCGAACCGCGTGGGCGAAGGCGCGAACGAGCGCCTGCTTGCCTTCGGCTGGGAGCTTGGGGTCGCCGACCAGCACCGATTTGCCGCCGCCGTGCGCCAGGCCGGCAGCGGCGTTCTTCAGAGTCATAGCGCGCGCGAGCCGGAAGCACTCTTGCGCCGTCACATCCGGCGCCATGCGCAGTCCGCCGATGGAGGGTCCGCACGCGACGTTGTCCACCACGAGCACCGCCTTCAGCTCGAGACGGGGCTCGTGCACATGAACCACTTTAGCCGGCCCGAGCGCGTCCGAGAAGGTGAACGGGTTGGCCGCGTGGTATGTCATGCTACGCTCGCGAACGCGCTCCCACTGTGCCGAGACCAGCCGAGCTCTCCAGCGCCACGACGCCGATAGGAGCCTGCTCGTCCAGCGTTCCGCTCAATCCGGCTTGAGCGTGCGGCGCTTTGCCTTCTCGACTTTGGGCAGCGTGATCTCGAGAACGCCATCCTTGAAGCTCGCATTGGCCCGGTCCGGATCGACCTGGGCGGGAAGAGCGAGGGTGCGTGAGAAGGCGGCGCGCGAAATCTCGGAGCGATAGTATTCGCCCTTCTCCTCTTTCTCTTCGCGCTTCGTCTCGCCTTTGATGGTCACCGAATTGCCGGTAACGGAAACCTCGATGTCCTTTTTGTCGACGCCCGGCACCTCAGCGCGCAGCATCACTTCCTCGTCGCGCTCGATGAGGTCGACGCTGGGTATGCGCACCTCTGCCAGTTCGCTCGCCAAAGGGCGCTCCCAGCGCAGCCGCCGGCTGCGCGGAAACGTGCCTTCAAAGAACCGATCCATCATGCGCTCCATCTCTTCGAATGGTGTAATTGCCCTCACTGGCGTCATCTTCGCGGCTTCCTTGCCCTTCGATACGATGACTCCCGTCTTCGATTCCTCAGCCATGTTCATCCTCCAATCTGCACTCTTCATCTCCCCGCGCGTTCGAAATCGGCTGCGCGTTAGGTTTCACGTTACGCCGGAAATGTTGCGGGTGCATTGATCAGGATCAAGCCGATCCAACCTTCGATCCGATGTGATATTGGTTCGTGGTAAGTCCATGAGAATCCATCAGCTTTTGGTTCCGGATGCCCTCGGCAGCGTGCCAAGCGCTGGGTCGGGGTTGTCCGCCGCTGAAGCCGAGCGGCGACTGCGCGAGCATGGACCCCCTTAGCGCTTACTCCGATCCAGGCACTGGCAATCGACACGGGGACCGATTCGCTGACGGCGCTCGGACTTGGCGTCGAGCGCCCGGTGCCGCGAGTGGTGCGGCGCCCGCCAAGGCCGCAGAGCGAACGGTTGATGAACTAGCCACTGGCGCGTCGGGCCTATCCATTTCTCGGCGGGGCCGCTTTCTTCTTGGTTCTGCATGCGGGGGGTCGGCCTGCTTGAGCGCGATCATCGTTCTGCCGATCGTGAACGTGTTTCTGTGCCGCAGCGCGTCGCGCTCGGTATTCTCGACCGGCTTTTTGGGGAACCGGCTCATTTTGTGGGTTGTAGCGCGCGAGATCGTGCTGGTATTGGCGATCAACTACACGCCGCTTGGGAACCTGCTGCTCCGCACCTCGCCGCTTGGCGCACGCATCTGGCTATTCATCATTCCCTTT
>Ga0187779_10000855_pt1 | contig 19792 bp, 18 predicted proteins | sample 1015_Q2_SP10_10__FD_132435 | JGI IMG/M metagenome (GOLD analysis project Ga0187779, IMG submission 132435) | Tropical peat soil microbial communities from peatlands in Department of Meta, Colombia - 1015_Q2_SP10_10_MG | ecosystem: Environmental > Terrestrial > Soil > Wetlands > Peat | place... | reverse complement strand
GCGAGGTCGAGGACGATCGGCGCCGCCAGGATCGAGTCGCGGCACAGGAAGTCCACCTTGATCTGCATCGGGTAGCCCAGCCACCCGAAGATGTCGATGTTGTCCCAGCCCTCCTTGTTGTCCCGGCGCGGCGGATAGTAGTTGATGCGCACCTTGTGGAAGATGTTGCCGTACAGCTCCGGGTACAGCTCGGGCTGGAGGATGTGCTCGAGCACGCCGAGCTTCGACTCCTCCTTGGTCTTGAACGACTCGGGGTCGTCGAGGACCTCGCCGTCGCGGTTGCCGAGGATGTTGGTGGAGTACCACCCCGACAGGCCGAGCATCCGCGCCTTCAGCATCGGGGCCAGCACCGTCTTCATCAGGGTCTGGCCGGTCTTGAAGTCCTTGCCGGCGATCGGCAGGCCCCGGTCCCGCGCCAGCTCCTGGAGCGCCGGCGTGTCCACCGCCAGGTTGGGCGCACCCATCGCGAACGGGACGCCCTCCATCAGCGCGGCCCAGGCGTAGAGCATCGAGGGCGCGACGTCGGCGTGGTTCTCGGCCATCCCCTTCTCGAACGCCGCCAGCGACCCGTGCACGGCGCCGGGCCGGATGAAGATCTCCGTGGACGCGCACCACACCATCACCAGGCGCTCGACCCCGCGCTCCTTCTGGAACCGCCGGATGTCCTCGCGCAGCTGCTCGGCCAGGTCGCGCTTGCTCCTGCCCTTCTTGACGTTCGGGCCCTCGAGCTTCTTGACGTAGTACTGGTCGAACACCGCCGGCATCGGGGCGATGCCCTGGAGGAACTCGCCGATCGGCTCGAGGTGCCGCTCCTCGAGCACGCCCGCCACCCGGGCCGACTTCAACGCGTCGTCGGGGATCGGGTCCCACCCGCCGAACACCAGGTCCTCGAGGCGCGCCAGGGGCACGAAGTCGCGGACCAGCGGCATCCGGCCCTCGGTCCGCTTCCCGAGCCGGATCGTGCCGAGCTGGGTGACGGAGCCCACGGGCCGGGACAGGCCCCGGCGCACGCTCTCCACCCCCGCGATGAACGTGGTCGCCACCGCGCCCATGCCGGGCAGGAGCACGCCGAGGCGCCCGTGCGCGGGCGGCACGGTGCGGGGAGCGTCAGGTGTCACGTCAGTTCCCTTTCGGAGCGGAGCCGGCCGGCGCGCCGGGGCCGCCGTCGGCGCCGTTGGTCGCCCGGAACACGAAGGCCACGCGCTGCGCCACCGTGACCCAGGACACGATCGCGAGGATGGCGATGATGACGAGCAGCAGGATGCCGTGGGGGCCGCTGCCGAAGAACAGGGTCGGCGCGCCCACGCCGAGGATGCGCTCGGGGCGCTGCGCGATCCCGACCCGGCAGTCCACGCCGAGGCCCTCGGCGCGCGCCCGGGCGTAGGAGACGAGGAACGAGCCGGTGAGCGCCGCCAGCGCGGCGATCACGCCCAGGACGGGCCGCGCCTGGGCCGCCGCGGTCTGGAAGTAGATGGCGATGCCCGCGTACAGGGCGGCCTCGCCGATCCGGTCGAGCGTCGAGTCGAAGAAGGCCCCGAACTTGGACGCCATCCCGCCGCGGCGCGCCACCTGCCCGTCGAGGATGTCCAGCAGGCCCGACACCAGGAGCCACAGCGCGCCGAGCCGCGGCTGGTCGAGGCCGAACGCCGCGGCGGCCCCGATCACCACGATCACGCTGGCCGACGTGATGGTGTTCGGTCGCACGTGCATCCGGATCAGCCACTCTGCGATGGGACGGAGCAGATTGGGAAAGCCCGTGACCATCTGGGCGGGGAGCAGCCTGACGCTACGCTCGTTCATGGCTCGCGCTGGCAGGTAGACTAATCCTCGCCCGGGCAGGGCGCAACGCGCGTGTCAGTACAGCAGATACGGCCGGCGGAGCGCGAGGAAGCGCCGCACGTCCCCGGGCCAGGTCACCGCGCGTCCGGGCCGGACGCCGAGGCGGCGCGCCAGGCCCACCGTGTCGGCCGCGAGCCGCTCCGGCTGGAGCGCGCCGATGGTCCGCAGCAGCTCGAGGGCGATGCGGACCGGATCGGAGCGGTCGCGGTCGAAGCGCGGAAACCGCACGCCCCGGACCTCGACGCCGTCGAACTTGCCGTCTCCCGGCGCGCGCGGCGTGAACCGGACCGTGTCCATCGCCACGCCGTAGCGCCGGGCCATCGCGCGCGCCACCGCCGGGGCGTCGAGCCACGGGGCCCCGACCTGCCGGAAGGGCGCGTCGCTGCCCCGCCCCACCGAGAGGCCCGTCGCCTCGAACAGCACCGTCCCCGGATACCAGGCCACGGACTCCAGGTCCGGCAGGTTGGGCGACGGCCGCACCCACGGCAGCCCGGTGCGGTCGAGCCAGTCGCACCGGCGCCACCCCGCGACCGGCACCACCACGAGGTCGGCGCCGATCGCGAGGCGCTCGTCCGCGAAGCGCGCCAGCTCGCCGAGGGTCATGCCGTGCCGCAGCGGCACCGGGAGCATCCCCAGGAACGACGCGTACGCCGTGTCGAGCACCGGCCCCTGCACCGCGCACCCGACGGGATCCGGCCGGTCGAGCACCACGACGCGGACGCCGGCCGCGGCGGCCGCCCGCATGGCGAGCACGGTCGTGGAGACGTAGGTGAAGGTGCGCGCGCCGACGTCCTGCAGGTCCACGAGCAGCACGTCGAGCGACGCGAGCTGCGCGGCCTCCGGCGCTCGACGGGGACCGTAGAGACTGTAGATTGGGAGGCCGGTCGGCGCGTCCACGGTGTCGCCGAGCAGCGTGTCGCGCACCGGCTCGCCCGGCCGCGCGGTGCCGCGGATCCCGTGCTCGGGCGCGAACAGGGCCACCAGCCGCACGCCCGGCTGCCGCTCGAGGCGGTCGATCGTCGCAACCCCCGCGGCGTCCACGCCCGACTGGTTGGTGATCAGGCCGACGCGCTTGCCCGCGACGAGGTGCAGCGAGTCGCGGAGCAGGACGTCGATGCCGGGGAGGACGCGGTGGCCAGTCTGGCGGGGGGCAGGGAAGTTGCCGGACGCCAAGTTGCCAGTGGTTGCCAGACGCCAGTCTCCGGGCGAAGTGGCCCGGCAGGTGAGCATCAACGCGAGTCCGAGGAGCCGACCAGCTTGAAGCACTTCCCTTCCTCCTTCGCCGTCCTCGCCGCCGCGCTGCTGTGCGGCGGGTGCACCCGGACGATCGCCACCGCCGCCGCGCCCGCCCCACCCGTGGTGCCCGCGCCCGACACGTCGGCGGCCCCGGTGCGCCTGCCCGCGCTCTCGCGCGACAGCGCGTTCGCCGCCGGGCCCGCCGTGCCGCCGCTGGTCCTCACGCTGCGCGAGAAGGCCGCGCAGCTGGTGATGCCCTGGATCGCGGGCGACTACTGGGCGACCGACGCCGCCGCGCTCGACTCGGCGCTCCGGCTCGCGGCCGACGACGGCGTCGGCGGCTTCATCGTGGGCGTCGGCTCGTCGCCGTTCGACATCGCCGAGAAGCTCGACCAGCTGCAGCGCGCGGCGCGGGTCCCGCTGCTGATCGCGTCCGACCTCGAGTCGGGGCTCGCGGCGCGGGTGCGCGGCGGCACGCCCTTCCCCGGCAATATGGCGCTCGGCGCCACCGACCGGGAGCTGGACGCCTACGAGGTCGGGCGCGTGGTGGCGCTCGAGGGCCGCGCCATCGGCATCCACCTCGACTTCGCCCCGGTGGTGGACGTCAACAACAACCCCGCCAACCCGATCATCAACGTCCGCTCGTTCGGCGAAAACCCGCAGCGGGTCGCCACGCTGGCGGGCGCCTTCATCCGCGGCCTGCGCGAGCACGGGATGCTCAGCACGGCGAAGCACTTCCCCGGCCACGGCGACACCGGCACCGACTCGCACATCGCGCTGCCCGCGATCACGGCCAGCCGCTCGCGCCTCGACTCGGTCGAGCTGGTGCCGTTCCGCGCGGCGGTGCGCGAGGGCACCGACGCCGTGATGGCCGGCCACCTCGCCGTCCCGGGCCTCGCCGGCGCCGACGCCCCGCCGGCGTCGCTGTCGCCCGCGGTGCTCGACACCTTGCTCCGCGACAGCCTCGGCTTCCGCGGCCTGGTCGTGACGGACGCGCTCAACATGGGCGCGATCGTGAGCCGCTACGGCGCCGCGCAGGCGGCGGTCCGGGCCCTCGAGGCCGGCGCCGACGTCCTGCTGATGCCGGTGAGCGCCCGCGCGACGATCGACGCGCTGGTGGACGCGGTGACCCGCGGCGAGGTGCGCGAGGCGCGGCTCGACTCGTCGGTGGCGCGGGTGCTGGCCGCCAAGGCGCGGCTGGGCCTGTTCGCGCGGCGGTTCGTGGACGTCGACCGGGTCGCCCAGGCGGTCGGGACCGCCGCCAGCCTCGCGCTGGCGCAGGACATCTCGCAGCGCAGCCTGGTCCTGGTCCGCGACTCGCTCGGCCTGGTGCCGCTCCCCGCGGCGCGCCGCCACCGCGTGCTGATCGTCGCCTACGGCAACGAGCAGATCCGCGACGTGGGCGTCCAGCTGGAGGCGGCGCTGCGGGGCTCCGTGGACACGCTCCGGTCGCTGCGGCTGTGGCCGGCGTCCGGGCCGGCCTCGTTCGACTCCGTGAAGGCCGCGGCCGCGGGCACCGGAGCCGTGGTGTTCGTTGCCGCCACGCGGCCCACGGCCTGGCACCCGGACGCCGTGGACATCCCGGACGGCGTCGCGGCGCTGGTCTCGCAGCTCGCCGCGGACGGCGCGCCGGTCGTCGCGGTCTCGCTCGGCAGCCCGTACGTGCTCCGCCAGCTGCCGGCGGTGGGCAGCTTCGTCGCGGCCTGGAGCGACACCGACCCGATCGAGCGCGCGGTGGCGCGGGCGCTCCTGGGTCTCGCGCCCGTCACCGGCCGGCTGCCCGTGACCCTGCCGCCCTACCCGGCCGGCAGCGGGCTGGTGCGGGCCGGCCCGCCCGCGGCCGCCGCCGCGCCGTGAGCCCGCTGCTCCTCGCCGCCGCCCTGCTCGCCATGACACGGGACACCACCTGGGACGCGCTGCGGCGCTACGTCGAGGAGTGCGTGGCGCGACGCGCCTTCCCCGGCGCCGTCGTCGCGGTCGGCCGCCGCGACACCGTCCTGTTCCTCGAGGCCTTCGGCCGCCTCGACTACGGGCGCGGGCGGGCCGTGACGACCCGGACCGTGTACGACCTCGCGTCGCTCACCAAGGTCGTCGGGCTCACCACCGCGATGATGCAGCTGGTCGAGGAGGGCAAGGTCGCGCTCGACACGCCGGCGGTGCGCTACGTGCCCGCGTTCCGCGACAGCACCGTCACGGTGCGGCAGCTCCTGACCCACAGCTCGGGGCTGCCGGCGTGGAAACCGCTCTGGCAGCAGGTCCACTCGCGCGAGCAGATGTTCGCGCTGGTGGACGCGGAGCCGCTCGAGCGGCCGCCCGGCACGAAGATGGTCTACTCCGACCTCGGCGCGATGGTGATGACGCAGATCGTGGAGCGCGCCACGGGCGAGCGCCTCGACCGCTACCTCGCGGCCCGCCTGTTCCGCCCGCTCGGCATGAAGGACACGCGCTTCCGGCCGCCCGCGAGCTGGCGCACCCGCATCGCGCCCACCGAGATGGACACCGCCTACCGCCACCGGCTGGTGCGGGGCCACGTCCACGACGAGAACGCCGCCTCGATGGGCGGCGTGTCGGGGCACGCGGGCCTGTTCAGCACCGCGCCCGACCTGGTGCAGTTCGCCCAGATGATGCTGCGCCACGGGAGCGCGGGGACGCCGGGGCGCGGACGCGCGGCACCGTCCGGAGGGAGGGAGGGCGGCGCGCGCGTCGTCGACTCCGCGACGATCGCCGAGTTCACGCGGGTCCAGGACTCGGCCTTCTCGAGCCGCGCGCTCGGCTGGGACACGCCGAGCGAGGGCTCCAGCGCCGGCACCCGTCTCTCGAGGCGCGCCTTCGGGCACACGGGCTTCACGGGCACGTCGCTGTGGATCGACCCGGAGCAGGACCTGTTCGTCATCCTGCTCACCAATCGCGTCCACCCCACCCGGGCGAACGAGCAGATCCTCCAGGTCCGGCCCCGCGTCGCCGACCTCGCGGCCGAGGCGGCCGCCGCGTCCGGGCCCGGCCGCTAGCCGCTCCGGCCGGCCTCCGCCGTCGCCGCCGCGGCCCGCTCCGGCCGGCCTCCGCCGGCGGCCCCCAGCAATCCGAGACCGATGGCGATCCACACCGCCCAGCGCAGCCGCGTCACCACGCCGGCGTAGATGCCGAGCGACGACGGCAGCCCCAGGATCTCGAAGATCAGTCCCGTGCCGCCTTCCCGCGAGCCGAGGTCGAACGGCACGAAGAACAGCAGGTTGAGGCTCAGGACGAGAAAGCTCCCCATCAGGAAGGCGTGCGGATAGTCCACCGGCGTGCCGACGCTGCGCGCGATCAGGTAGTACTCCAGCATCCCGAACGCCCGGCCGGCGAAGTCGACGCCCAGGGCCGCGAAGAACCGGCGCGGGCTGCGGTGGTAGAAGCCGGCGATCTGCTCGTCGAGCTGCGTCAGGGTGTCGCGCCGGCCCTCCAGCGCCCGGGCGGCGCGGCGCAGCAGCGGCAGCCGCGTCAGCGTCGCGAGCAGCAGGCCGAAGATGCCCTCCCGGTGCCGGGAGAAGACGAACAGGAACAGCAGCGCCAGCACCGCCGCGACCGCCGCCAGCGCCAGGGCGACCGGCGCCGCCGGCCGGACGAGGGCCAGCACCGCGAGGATCGCCACCAGCCAGGTGAGCATGTTGCTCAGCGCGGACAGCATGTAGTAGGTGAGGACGGTGCCGGTCGCCTGGCGCGGCCCCAGCCACGGGGCGAACGCCCCCACCTTGAACGGCTCGCCGCCGATCTGGACGAACGGCGTCACCGAGTTGAGGGCGAAGCCGGAGACCATGATGGCCCAGGTGCGGGCGTAGGACGGCCGGCCCGGCTGGTCGGCCATCACCAGCCAGCAGGCGAGCGTGTTGCAGGAGTACACGCCCGCGTAGACGGCGACGATGGGCGCGAACATCCAGCCCGTCTCGCGCACGTTCGCGAGGAGCCGGCCGAGGCCGACGTGCTGAAGGAGGAAGACGAACAACGCAGTGCCGACGAGGAACAGGCCGGCCTGCGTCCGTCGGTTCACGGCACCCCGACGGCGGGCGTCCGGGCGCCCTCGCCGGCCGCAGCGTACGCGCGCTCGAGGACGTCGGCGACCGCGGCGATCTCCCGCAGGTACCGCTCCCCTTCCCCGCGCGCGATGGCGTCGGCGAAGTCCATGAACAGCCGGGCGAACCAGTCCTTGTAGGCGGCCTTGTCCAGCGCGGCCGTGAAGTCGATCCGCTCGGCCGCGCCGGCGGCATCCAGCGACAGCTCGCCCCCGGTCCAGGCGATCGCCCCGCGCTCGCCCCAGAACCGGATCACGTTCTCGCGCCCGTGGCCGGCCCAGGTCACGAAGATCGTGGCGGCGCGGCCGTCGGGGTACTCGAGCAGGACCTGCGCCGTGTCCTCGACGTCGTACTCGCGGTGGAGGAGCCGGCCGGTCCACGCCCGCACCGCGGCCGGCGCGCCGGCCACGTCGTCGAGCAGGTAAAGCAGGTGCGTCCCGTGATCCAGCAGCACGCCGCCGCCGCCCTCGGCGCGGGTCCCGCGCCACGGCACGGCGGCGCCGGCGCCGCCGCCGAGATCGGCGTGCGCGCGGTAGGTGCGGAACTCGGCCAGGTGCCAGCGGCCGATGCGCCCCGCGTCCAGCCACTCCCGCAGCTGCCGCCAGGCCGGGTTGAACCGGTACTGGTGGCACGGCATGACCACCCGGCGGGCGCGGCGCGCGGCGGCCGCCACGCGCTCGGCCTCGCGGCGGGTCGTGGCGACGGGCTTCTCGCACAGCACGTGCCAGCCGCGCTCGAGCCCCCACAGCACCAGCTCCACGTGCGAGGCGGTGGGCGTGCACACGTCGATGAAGTCGAGCGGCTCGAACGCGGCGAGGCCCGCGGCGTCGAAGACCCGCGGCAGGCCGGGGACGTCCGGCACCTCGGGCGCACTCTCCAGCGCGACGACCAGCTCGAGGCGGCGCGCGACGTCCCCGGCCGCGTAGGCGGGGACATGCGACTGCCGGGCGACCGCGCCCGCGCCGATCAGCGCGCCGCGGTACGGCCGGCGCTCAGTCGGCAACGGCGGGCACCCCCGCGCCCCGCGGCCGGTCCCGCGTCAGGGCGGCGGCGTTGCGCTCGTGGAGCACGACGGCGACGACCAGGATCAGGTTCATCGGCACCGCGGTGACGACCAGGAACCACTCCACGTGTCCCGCGAGCACCGCCGCCGCCAGCAGCGCGAACCGGATGTTGGTGGCGATCAGCGTCAGCAGCGGCAGGAGCGGTGCCTGGCGCTCGGCCCAGCGGACGCGCAGACCGGCCGGAGTCTCCGCGCGGCGGGCGGCCTGCAGCGCCCGGTAGGTGACCGGGAACATGGTCACCTGGCGGCGGACGTAGGCGCGGTACAGCCGCCGGGCGAGGCGCGGCATCGCGGCGCCGCCGCCGCCCGGCTCGAAGTCCTCGGGCAGGTCGGTCTCGCCGCCGCCGTCCGCGCTCAGCTCGAGGTAGGCGTTCTTGACGAAGTCCACCGCCGCGCCCTGGAGCGAGTGGCTCCAGATCGCGACCGCGACCAGCACGAGCGCCGGCCATCCCCAGCCCGCCGCGAGGACCAGGCGGACGAACAGGTGCACGTAGAGATTGAGGAACCGGAGCGTGTCGGAGAGCCCGTCGAGCACCCGGCCGAAGCGCGTGGAGCTGCCCTTGAGCCGCGCCAGCTGCCCGTCGGCGCTGTCGAACAGGTCGGAGACCACGAACAGCGCGACGCCCGCGAAGTTGACCCACACGCGCTCGTAGAACAGCAGGTGCCCGGCCACGAGGCCGACGAGCAGCCCCGCCACCGTGACCTGGTCGGCGGTGGCGCGGGTCGGCGCCAGCGCCCGCGCGAGGCGGATTCCCACCGGCCGGAAGAAGTGGACGTCGGTCCACTCCTCGACCGAGGCGCCCTTAAGCGCCAGCGCGCTCGGCGGCCTCACGCAACACGCCCTTCATGGTGGCCAGGGCCTCCATCGCCAGCTCCTCGGTGATCACCAGAGGCGGGTTGATGCGCACCTCGGGGTTGTAGATCATCGCCAGCACGCCGCGCGCGAGCAGCGTGTCGAACACCCACCGGGTCACAGTCTTGTCGAGCAGGGTGCGGGTGCCGGGGCGCACCAGGTCCATGCCGATCATCAGCCCGCGGCCGCGCACGTCGCTCACGATCGGGATCTCGCCCTCCCAGCGCTTCAGCTCCGCCAGCATGCGCGCGCCGAGGGCGCGCGCGTGCTCGACCAGGCCCTCCTCGACGATCGTCTCCACCGTGACGTGGGCCGCCGCGGCGGCGAGCGGGTTGCCGCCGTAGCTCGACGAGCTGCCGCTGGGGTTGGCGAACGGCTTGGCGAACGCGACGCTCTCGCGGATGATGAGGCCGCTCATCGGGAAGCCGCCGCCGAAGCCCTTGCCCACGGTGATGACGTCGGGCACGACGCCCTCGTGCTCGACCGCGAACATCTTCCCGGTGCGCCCGAAGCCGGTGATCATCTCGTCGCAGATGAGCAGCGCGCCCAGCTGGTCGGCGAGGCGGCGGAGGGCCTGCAGGTAGCCGAGCGGCGGCACGACGTTGCCGGCCGTGCCCTGGATCGGCTCCACCACGATGGCGGCGATGTCGCCGGCGGTCTCGAGCTCGATCTTGCGCTTGAGGAACTCCACGCAGTGCCACTCGCACGACGGAAACGTCTTGTCGAACGGGCACCGGGCGCACGAGGCGTACGGCGTGCTGTAGGTGCCGGGCATCAGCGGCCCCAGCGCGTGCTTGAAGTTGCTGCCGAGGACCGGGAGCACCCCGCCGGTCTTGCCGTGGAAGCCCCCCCAGAAGCCGACGAACTCCCGCTTGCCGGTGTGCGACTTGGCGAGCCGGAACGCCGCCTCGACCGCCTCCGCGCCCCCCGAGTAGAGCTGGGTGCGGTTGAGGTCGCCGGGGGCCAGCTGGGCGAGGAGCTTGACCAGCGCGGCGCGGTGCTCGGTCGTGAAGCTGCCCACGTGGACCCGCGCCACCTGGCGCTGCATGGCCGCCACGTACTTCGGGTGCGCGTAGCCCAGGCTCGCGACGCCCACTCCGGCCAGCAGGTCGATGTAGCGGTGGCCGTCCACGTCCCACAGCAGCGCGCCCTCGCCGTGGTCCATGCACAGCCGGCTGAAGGTGGCGACGCTCTGGGTGCCCGGCGCCAGGAACTGCGCCTCGGCGTCGAACTGCTGCTGCGACTTCGGCCCCGGCAGCTGCACGGCGGGGGCACGCGTCACGGTGGTCACCGGCCCGACCTTTCGTGGATGTAGCCGGCGATCGCGTCCGCCGCCCCGTCGCGGAACGGCGCGAAGCTCGGCCAGTCGTTGATGTCGATCAGCACCGGGCGGTCGGGCTCCGGCACCGCCACGTCGCCGCCGAAGACCTCCAGCTCCAGCCTCCGCGCCGCCGCGAACGCGAGCTCACGGAGCTTCCCCTCGTCCACCGGCGGCGGCGGCGCCGCGCTGCCCGCCTCCGCCCCGTAGTACCGGAAGAAGCGCCCGTCCGCAACCCCGTAGAACTTGACGACCGGCCCGCTCACGTGCTCCTGCACCGCGGCCCACGAGATGCCGCGCGCCGCGAACGCCTCGAGGGCCCGGCGGATCTCGCCCGGCGCGACCGCCACCACGTCCTCGGGCCGCTCGGCGTGCACGTCGCCGCGCTTGATCCACACCTGCGCCTGCGCGCCGAACGACGCCGACAGGTCGGCGGTCGGCGCGGACCGGGTGTGCACGATCAGGGTCCGCGGGAACGCCAGCTCGCCGTCCGCCATCCGGCGCACCAGGCGGTGCCGGTGGCAGGCCAGCACGCTGCTCGGCCGGTTGACGATGAGGGCGCCGTCCGCCTCGACCGGCGCCAGGCGCTCCGAGGCCACCGGCCCCTGGCACATGTTGACGAACAGCTCGGCCGCCGGCAGGTGCCCCGCCTCCACGTCGCGCTCCAGCGTCCGCTCCACCTGCCAGCCGCGCTCGGCGAGGCGGGCCACCGTCGCGTCCATGATGGCGGTGTCGTTCGCCATGTGCTGCAGCGGCGAATAGGACGGGCTGCGGTACAGCGCCACGAGCCGCGTCACCGGGCTCCCCCGCGCCGCCGGCGCTCAGCCATCGCGCCCCAGCCAGGCGTTCGCCGCCGCCAGGTCGGAGAGCCGGTCCAGATCGATGATGCGAGGCGCCTCGACCGTCCGGACCACCACGCCGCGGTCCACGATCCGGGCCAGGAAGTTCCGCATCCGCTGCACCCCCGCGTCCACCGCTTCGCGCGCCAGCGCCCGCACGCCGGGCGCGAACGCGTACACGCCTCCGGTCACGAGCACCGGCTCCGTCGGCCGGTCACCGAGCCGCCGCACCCGGCCCGCCGCGTCGGCGGCAACGTACACCGCCGCCTCGTCGTCGACGAAGGGGGTCACGGCGAGCACCGCGTCGGCGCCCGCCGCGAGCTGCGACGCCGCGCCCGCGAACACCGCGCGCCAGTCCTCGGGCCGCATCACGGTGTCCACCATCGTCGCGAACACGGCGCCGTCGGGGACGCGCGCCAGCCCCTCGACCAGCGTGTGCAGCGAGGAAGGCGTCCGGCAGCCGTGCACGCGGACCGCGCCGGGCCAGTCACGGCGCGCCAGGTCGGCCACCAGGCCGGGGAACGCATCCCGCACCATGCAGGTCACGGTCGGGCACCCCAGGTCGAGCAGCGTCTCGGCGAGATGCACGAGCTGCGCGCGGCCGGCGACCTCCACCATCGGCTTGGGGACGCGGAGCCCCTCGGCCACGAGCCGCGAGCCCTCGCCGCCGGCCAGGATCAGGCCGCCCGGGTCAGCCGACGGCACGCTCCAGCTCCGTGAGCCCCGCGATCCGCGCGGTGGGCGAGAGGTCCGCCGGTTCCTGGCGGTCCCGCGGCGCCACCCAGCAGGTCCTGAGGCCCAGCCGCTGCGCCGGCCGGATGTCCGCCTCCGGGTTGTCGCCCACCATCCACGCGCTGCCGGCGCGGACGCCCACGCCGGCGAGCGCCTCGAGGAAGATGCGCTCGTCGGGCTTGGCGAAGCCGACCACCGACGAATCGAGCACCGCGGTGAACAACGCGCGCAGCCCGAGCTCGACCAGGCAGGGCTCGAGGTTGCCGGTGAAGTTCGAGACGACCGCGAGGCGGAAGCGGAGCGCGAGCCGCTCCAGCACCGGCCGGTTGCGGCGCACCACCGCGGTCGCCTCGTCGTGCAGCAGCCGCGCCCACGCGGCCGCGGGCACCACGTCGCCGCGCGGCAGCAGGCCCTCCAGCAGCCCGGCTTGCGTCTCGATCGCCGCGCGGAAGCCCAGCGTCCGGATGCCGGGCCGCTCGGCGAGCAGCCGCTCGGAGTCCCCGAACAGCGGCTCGAAGGCGGCGTACCCGAGCGTCCCGCCGAGCCGCCGGTACGCCGCGTGGAACCGAGGGCACCAGTGCACCCCGTCCGCGTCGATGGTGCCGCCGAAATCGAGCAGGATCGCGTGCTCCCCTCCGGCGCCGTCCCCCTTCCGGTCAGCGGTCCGCGGCATCGGCCTTCTCGAGCGCCGCGGCCCGCGAGGCCACGGTGTCCAGGTCGCCGCCGAGCGCGTCCATCCGGACCTGGAACCGGCAGTCGAGGACCAGCAGCGCCACGACGTAGCCGCCCAGGTTGGCGGCGAAGATGAGCAGGAACAGCCACCGCCACGGCAGGAACAGCCCCGCGTACAGCACCACGCGCTTGAGGCCCGGATCGACGTGCGCGCGGTCGGTGACGGTGGTCAGCAGGTAGATGGCCACGAGCGCCAGGACCGGCAGCGTCCAGGGCACCAGCCCCGCGACGGCGAACGCGAGGAAGATCAGCGTCTCACTGGCGCGGTCCAGCCGGGTGTCGAGGATGCGGCCCCGCTCCGAGTACAGCCCGAACTCCCGCGCGATGCCCCCGTCGAGGCCGTCGAGCACCTGGCCCACCGCCATCGCCGCCAGGCCCCAGGCCACGTGGTGCGCCGCGATCAGCGCCGCGGCGGGCACGGACGCCGCGAACGACGCCCACGTCATCTGGTCGGGCGTCACCCCGAGGCGCAGGTGAAGGGCGCGGATCGCGCCCTTCAGGATCCGATCGCCTAGCTTCGCTTCAGGAACAGCAGGACGTTCAGGCATAGCAGCACCGCGGCCAGCACCGCCTCCTTCACCCCGTCCGGAATGGAGACGAGCCAGCCGCGCGTCACCCAGGTCGTGTACGGGTAGAACGGCATCTTCTCGTAGCGCACCGAGTAGTCCATCGCGATGTGGATCGCCAGGAACACCACCGGCACGAGCGTCCCCAGCGCGATCGCGAGCGGGATGACCCACAGCAGCGCCACCGGCTCCTGCAGCGAGGAGCGCCAGTAGTAGCCGATACGCTTCTCGAAGCCGCCACTCCGGAGGTAGTAGGGCGCCTTCAGCGCGTGGTCGGCGTCCACGGCCACGCCGAAGGCGTAGGCCAGCGCGACGTCGCGCCCGTGCAGCCCGCCGACCTGCACGCCCAGGGTCGTGGCCAGGATGTGGGTGAAGATCGTCACTCCGTGCCCTCCGGCGCGGCCGGGGCCCGGCCCCAGATCCGCAAGCGATTGAAGGGGATACGTTGGCCGGCGGAGTGTCAAGAGGCGGCGGCAGGCCGTTGACGCGCGGCCATCGTCCTTCTAAGATGATAAAGGCATTCGTATTTCTCCGACGGAGGAGACGTGGGCGCAACACAGCACGAGCAGGCGGCGATCCAGCTGACCCTGACCCCCGGGGCGGCCGAGCAGGTCCGCAAGGTCATCGAGGCCGAAGGCGCGCCGGCGGCGACGGCGGGGCTCCGGGTGGGCGTGATGCCCGGCGGGTGCTCGGGCTTCAAGTACGCGCTGAGCATCGAGGACCGGGCGGCCGAGGACGACGTGGTCGTCGAGTCGTCGGGCGTGCGGCTGTTCGTCGACAGCTTCAGCGGCCAGTACCTGAACGGCGTGACGATCGACTACGTGGTCACCATGCAGAGCAGCGGCTTCACGTTCGAGAATCCCAACGCGACCGGCGGTTGCGGCTGCGGGAGCAGCTTCACGGTCTGAACGACCGGGGCGCCGGCCGGCGCTCGCGGTTCCGGTCTCGCAGGACCAGGGGCCTGGAGAAATGATCTCCGGGCCCCTTTCTTTGGCGCCCATGCGCGGGGTGGACTGGATCGTCGCGCTGGCCTATCTCGCCGGCGTCGTCGCGGCGGGGATGTGGCTCGGCCGGCGCCAGAGGGGCGCATCGGACTACTTCCTCGGCCGGCACCGGCTGCCGTGGTGGGCGATCCTGCTCTCGATCGTCGCGGCCGAGACCTCCGCCATCACCGTGATCTCGGTCCCGGGCATCGGCTTCACCGGCGACCTGACGTTCCTCCAGCTGGCCTTCGGCTACCTGCTCGGCCGCATCGGCGTCGCGTGGCTGCTGCTACCGTCCTACGCCCGCGGCGAGCTGGCGACGGCGTATCAGCTGCTCGGCTCGCGCTGGGGCGCGGGCGCGCGGCGCACGTCGTCGGCGCTGTTCATGGTGACCCGCGCGATGGCCGACAGCGTGCGCCTGTTCGCGACGGCCATCCCGCTGGCGGTGATCACCGGGTGGTCGTACCCGGCGTCGATCGTGGTGCTCGGCGCCGCGACCCTGCTCTACACGTACGCCGGCGGGTTCCGCTCCGTGGTGTGGATGGACGTGGTGCAGCTCGGCGTGTACCTGCTGGCGGGCGCGGCGGCGCTGGGGGTGGCCCTCGAGCTGGCGCCGGGCGCGCTGGCGGCCGCCGCGGCCGCGGGCCGGCTGCGGGTCGTGGACCCGCGGATCTCGCTCACCGCGCCGTACGCGCTCGGCACCGCGGTGCTGGGCGGCGCCCTTCTCTCGGCGGCCTCGCACGGCACCGACCAGCTGATCGTCCAGCGGCTGCTCGCCACGCGCTCGCTCAGGGACGCGCGGCTCGCGCTGGTCGGAAGCGGCGTGGTCGTGATCCTGCAGTTCGCGCTGTTCCTCACGGTGGGCGCGGCGCTCCGCACCGCGTTCCCCGCCGGCGCGGCGCTGCGCGGCGACGAGGTGTTCCCGAGGTTCATCGTCACGCACCTCGGTGGCGGCCTCGCCGGGCTGGCGGTGGCGGGCCTGCTGGCGGCGGCGATGAGCACCCACGCCTCCGCCCTCAACGCGCTCGCCTCGTCGGCCACCCACGACTACTACGCGCCGCTGGCGGGCCGCGCCGGCGACGAGGGGCACCTGCTCCGCGCGGGCCGGCTGTTCACGCTCGCGTGGGGCGTCGTGCTGGTGCTGGGCGCGCTGCTGTTCCGGGAACGGGAGGCGCCGGTCGTGGTGGTGGCGCTCTCCATCGCCTCGCTCACCTACGGCGCCCTGCTCGGCGCGTTCGTCCTGGCCCGCTTCCGGCGGGTGGGCGAGCGCGACGTGGTGCTGGCGCTCGTCGCGGGCTCGGTCGTCATGGCCGTGGTGGTGTTCGCCGGGCCGCTGGCCGCGGTGACGGGGCGGCCGCCCGCGCTGGTGGCGCTGAGCCGGCTGGCCTGGCCGTGGTATGTTCCCCTGGGCACGGCGCTGGCGGTGGGCATCGGGCTGGCTTCGTCTGTCGTCGGGCACGGGGGCACCGAGGCACGGGGGCACGGGTGAGGATCCTGATCGGCGTGGACGCGGGCGCGTCGCACACGACCGCCGCGGTGGCCAACGAGCACGGCACGGTGCTGGTGCGCTCCGACGGCGCGCCGGGGGCGATGCGGCCGGGCGAGGCCGTCGCCGTCGCGTCGCGCATCCTCGACACCTGCCGCGACGCCCTCCGCAAGTCCGAGCGCGAGTTCAAGGGCGACGTGCTGGTGGTGGGCGCCGCGGGCGTGGGGCGCGAGGAGGAGCGGCTGGCGCTCCAGGCCGCGCTGGAGGACGCCGGTCCGGCGCCGCGCGTGGCGGTGACGGTGGACGGCGCGATCGCGCTGCAGTCCGCCTTCGGCGACGCGGCCGGCATCGTGCTCCTCGCGGGCACCGGCAGCGTGGCCTGGGCGCGCCTGCCGGGCGGCGACACCGCCCGCGTCGGCGGGCTGGGCGCCGTGGTCGGCGACCAGGGATCCGGCTACGAGCTGGCGCGCCAGGCGCTCCGCGCGGTGGGCCTCTCGATCGAGGGCCGCGGCCGGCGCACCGTCCTGTCGAGCCGCGTGCTGGCGCGGCTGCGGCTCTCCGGGCTGGGCGAGCTGGTGCGCTGGGCCACCACGGCGACCATCCCGACCGTCGCCGGCCTCGCGCCGGACGTGCTGGCCGCCGCGGAGGAGGGCGACGCGGTCGCGGGCGCGCTGGTGGACGCGGGCGCGGACGACCTCGCGACGCACGTGCGCGCGCTGGCGGAGCGGTTCCCGCACGGCGCCGACGTCGGCGTGGCCCTCGGCGGCAGCCTGCTGGCCCGCAACGACGACTACCGCAAGCGCGTGGTCGCGCGGATCGTCGCCGACGTGCCTTCGGCCGCGATCCGGCCCGAGCCGGTGGATCCCGTGCTGGGCGCGATCCAGCTGGCCCGCGCCCTCTGACCCGACGCCGCCGAGGCGAGCCATGTGGGCCTTCCTGAAGCGCCGCACGCTGACGCAGTGGATCCTGGCCGGGATGGTGGCGGGGGCGGTCCTGGGCTGGCTCGCGCCGGACGTCGGCGTCAGGCTGCAGCCGCTGTCGACCGTGTTCCTCAGGGCCATCAAGTCCATCATCGTGCCGCTGGTGTTCTCGACGCTGGTGGGCGGCATCGCGGGGCACGGCGCCGACCTCAGGAAGGTCGGGCGCCTCGCGCTCCGGGCGATCATCTACTTCGAGATCGTCACCACGCTCGCGCTCGTGGTCGGCCTGGTGGCCGTGAACCTGGCGCGGCCCGGCGTGGGCGTGTCCCTCGGCGGCGCGGGCGCGGCGCCCTCGGCGGGCTCGGCGACCAGCCTCGCGAGCGTGCTGCAGCACATCGTCCCGCAGAGCTTCTTCGAGGCGGCCGCCGGCAACGAGGTGCTGCAGGTGGTGGTGTGGTCCATCCTGTTCGGGATCGGCCTCACCCAGGTGACCGGCCGGCCGCGCGAGGTGATCGTCGAGTTCTGCGCCGGGCTGGCCGAAGTGATGTTCAAGTTCACCGGCATCGTCATGAAGTTCGCGCCCGTCGGCGTGGCCGCCGCCCTCGCGTTCACCGTCGGCCACGGGGGCGTGCGGGTGCTGGCCAGCCTGGTGGCGGTCATCCTCACGCTCTACGCGGCGCTGGTGGTGTTCCTGCTCGGCGTGCTGCTGCCGGTCATCCTGCTCACGGGCGTGCCGCTCCGGGCCTTCGTGCGCGCGATCAAGGAGCCGGCGCTGATCGCGTTCTCCACCTCGACGTCGGAGGCCGCCCTGCCGCTCGCGCTCGAGCGCATCGAGCAGATGGGCGTCCCGCGGCGGATCGTGTCCTTCGTGCTGCCGGTGGGCTACTCGTTCAACCTCGACGGCTCGACGCTGTACCTCGCGGTGGGCTCGATCTTCGTGGCGCAGGCGGCGGGCATCCACCTCGGCCTGGGCCAGCAGCTGGGGATGATGGTGACGCTGATGCTGACGAGCAAAGGGGTGGCGGGCGTGCCCCGCGCGTCGGTCGTGATCCTGGCCGCCAGCGTGGCGTCCTTCGGGCTCCCGCTCGAGGCCGTGGCGGTGCTGTTCGGCGTGGACCAGCTGATGGACATGGCCCGGACCTGCACCAACCTCATCGGCAACGGGCTGGCGGCGTGCGTGATGGCGAAGTGGGAAGGCGAGTTCCGAGTACCAACGGAGGCCAGCTAGCAGTTCAGTTGCCAGACGGCAAGTTGCCAGTGGTTACCAGCCACAAGCTGTGAGGGGCCAGTCCAGATGTCAGTACGGACAACTGGTCGGGCCCCTCGTCACTGGCTACTTGGAACCACTGGCAACTTGCCGTCTGGCAACTGTTCTGAATTCGGATTTCCGCCTACTGATGACCTCGCGTAGCAGCCAAGGCCCGCACCCGGCTGTGCCGCACCCCGTACGCGAAGTAGATCACCGCGCCGATCAGCAGCCACACCCCGAAGCGGATCCAGGTCAGCAGCGGCAGCGCCAGCATCAGGTAGACGCAGAAGGCCACCGACACCAGCGGCAGGACCGGCACCCACGGCGTCCGGAACGGCCGCGGGCGGTCGGGGTCGGTGCGCCGCAGCACGATGATGCCGAGCGCCACGAGCACGAAGGCGAACAGCGTGCCGATGTTGGTCAGCTCCAGCACGACGCCGATCGGCACGAACGCGCCGCCCAGGGCCACCACGACGCCGGTCACGATGGTGGTGACGTGCGGCGTCTTGAACTTCGGGTGCACCTTCGCCGCCCAGGGCGGCAGCAGCCCGTCGCGCGCCATGGACATGAAGATGCGCGCCTGCCCCAGCTGGAAGACCAGCAGCACCGACGTCATCGCCGCCACCGCGCCGAGCGAGAGGATGCCGGCGGCCCAGTTGGCGTGGATGTACTGGAGCGCCACCGCCAGCGGGTCGGGCACGTCGAGCTGGTTCCACGGGATGAGGCCGGTCAGCACCAGCGCGATGGTGATGTAGAGCACCGTGCAGATGATCAGCGACGCGATGATCCCGATGGGGATGTCGCGCTGCGGGTTCTTCGCCTCCTCGGAGGCGGTGCTCACGGCGTCGAACCCGATGTAGGAGAAGAAGATGATCGCCGCGCCCACGCTGATGCCCTTGAAGCCGTTGGGCGCGAAGCTGGGCGTGACCCACTGGTGGGGGTGGATCGCGGCGAAGCCGACCGCCAGGAACAGCAGGATCACCGCCAGCTTGATGCCCACCATCAGCGTGTTGACCCACGACGACTCCTGCACCCCGATGACCAGCACCACCGTGATCAGCGCCACGATCAGCAGCGCCGGTGCGCAGAAGACGATCGGGATGGAACCGATGTGCGGCGCCGAGGCGAGCACCGCCGGCGTGGCGAGCCCCGTGAGCGTGTCGGTCACGAGCCAGCGCGGCAGCGTGATGCCGACGTTCCTGAGGAACGAGTCGAAGTAGCCCGCCCAGCCGACGGCCACGGCCACGTTCCCGACCGCGTACTCGAGGCACAGGTCCCAGCCGATGATCCACGCCACCAGCTCGCCCAGGGTGGCGTAGGCGTAGGTGTACGCGCTGCCGGCGATCGGGATGAGGGCGGCGAACTCGGAGTAGGTGAGGGCGGCGAGCGCGCTGGTGAGTCCGGCGAGCGCGATCGAGACGACGATCGCCGAGCCGGCACCGACGTGGCCGGCGTCGCCGGCGATCGCGGTGCCGATGGCGGCGAAGATGCCGGCCCCGATGATGGCCCCGATCCCGAGCGCGGTGAGCGCCACGGGACCGAGGCTGCGCTTCAGGCCGCCGCCGGTCTCACCGTCGGCGACGCACTGGTCGACGGTCTTGCGCGCCGCGAGATGCCGCATCACGCTACGCGGCCGTCCGTTGCGCCGCCCGCTCGAACCCGAGCCAGCAGCGGCGACCACCGGCGAGGAGCTGGCTCAGGCGGCCCGGCTCAGATGAACAGCGGGGCCAGCACCAGCGTCACGGTGCTGAGCAGCTTGATCACCACGTGGAGCGACGGCCCGGCGGTGTCCTTGAACGGGTCGCCCACCGTGTCGCCCACCACGCCGGCCTTGTGCGCCATCGAGCCCTTGCCGCCGTACTCGCCCATCTCGATGAACTTCTTGGCGTTGTCCCACGCCCCGCCGCCGTTGTTGAGCATCAGGGCG
>Ga0187779_10000854_pt1 | contig 19807 bp, 18 predicted proteins | sample 1015_Q2_SP10_10__FD_132435 | JGI IMG/M metagenome (GOLD analysis project Ga0187779, IMG submission 132435) | Tropical peat soil microbial communities from peatlands in Department of Meta, Colombia - 1015_Q2_SP10_10_MG | ecosystem: Environmental > Terrestrial > Soil > Wetlands > Peat | place... | reverse complement strand
TTGCCGGTTTTCGATATCTCAAATTCTTCGATTCGGGTCCTCATCGCGCTCATGCTGATTGGTTTTCCGGTTGCGCTGGTGCTCGCCTGGATCTTTGACGTGACGCCGCAAGGGATTAGAGCAACGCCGGCCGCGGCTCCTCCAAGACAACTTCGGCGCAATATCATCATGCTGGCGGCGTTCGGCGTGATTGTATCGCTGGTTGCCGGATTTTTCCTGCTTCTGCCGCACGCGGTAGCACACAAGGTGGACAAATCGATCGCGGTCTTGCCATTTGAAAATCTGAGCGACGACAAGGAGAACGCTTATTTCGCCGACGGCATTCAGGACGATATTCTCACCAATTTGTCGAACATCGGCGATCTACGGGTGATCTCGCGGACTTCAGTCATGAACTATCGCGACAAGACTCCGAATGTTCGCGAAATCGGCAAGACGCTCGGCGTTTCGAATATTTTGGAAGGAAGTGTTCGCCGTTCCGGAAATCAAGTGCGGGTGAATGTCCAGTTAATCGACACGACCAGCGACAAACATGTCTGGGCGAAAGATTACGACGGCGACTTGACCGACGTGTTCAAGATTCAAACTTATCTTGCTCAAGAAATTGCGACGGCACTTCAGGCAAAGCTCTCGCCCAACGAGAAAGAACGGATCGAGAAAAAGCCGACCGAAAATAACGCCGCCTATACCAGCTACGTCCTCGGTCACGAACTCCAGGATGCCTTTGAAGATTTCGACAAACTGAAGCAAGCGGAGGAGAAATACGAACAGGCTATTCAACTTGATCCGAAATTTGCACTCGCGTTCGCGCGATACTCTCAGCTGGAAAGTTGGATTGTGCACACGTTCGACAAGGCGCCCGGCCGTCGGCAGAAAGCGCGCAACCTGGCAGAGAGCGCCATTTCTTTGCAACCGGATTTGCCGGAGGCGCACCTCGCCCTCGGCTTCGTCGATTATTATGTCGATAACAATTTCGACAACGCCGCCCGTGAATTTGAAACGGCGCGGCGCGGTTTGCCTAACGAGTCGGAAGTTTATCTCGCGCTCGGCGCAATCCAGCGCCGGCAGGGCAAGTGGGCCGAGTCGAATGCCAATTTCGAAAAAGCCATCAATCTGAATCCGAAGAATACCTGGGCGATGCTCAATCTCGCCTTGAGTTATCAGATGCAACGCAACTTCACCGCGGCGAATAAATGGCTCGATTCGGGACTTGCTCTCGATCCAAACGCGATCGGTCTCCTGGCGACCAAGGCCAAACTTGCGATCTTCCAAAATGGCGACTTCGACGCAGCCGACAAGGCTCTCGCAACGATCGACATGATTCCGCAAGCGGCAGAAGTGAAGTCTGAACTGGCGACCGGTCGAGTCTCCCTGCTTTTGCTCGAGCACAAGTTTGATCAGGCCCGCGACGAAGCTGCCAAAATTCCCGATTCCATCCTGGCCAAGATGTCCGGCGGTTTATGCCAGAAAAGCATTGTACTCGGCATCGCCAAAAAGGCGGCGCATGACGACGCAGGTGCTCGAGATGCCTTCCAGAAGGCGAAAGCGGCGGCTGAAGACGACATCACCCAGAATCCTGATGACGCGGGAGCGCATTCTCGTCTGGCAGAATCGCTGGCCTGGCTCGGGGAAAAAGATACCGCTCTGGTTGAAATCCAACGAGCGAAGACGCTACTGCCCGAGAGCAAAGATGCTCTAGACGGACCAGACATCGCCGAAACCGAAGCAGGTATTCATGCGATGTTCGGAGACGCAGCCGGTGCGGTTTCGATTTTGGACGGACTCTTGCAACGGCCGAGCAATGTCACGGTAGCGCTGCTGAAAGTGGACCCAACCTGGGATCCAATTCGAAACGACTCTGGTTTCAAAGCTTTGATCGATAAGTACAGTGGCAAAACTTAGCGCGGCGATTCCTTTTTTGATCGTTGCGATTGCGGCACGAGCGGATTGGAAAATGATTTCCACCCAAACCGAAGCGTCCACCGGGCATGGGATCGAGCATCGCTACCTTGTATTCGAAGATTCGAGCAACGGTGATCGCGCCTCATTAGAGCTTGCGATTTTTTCCACGAAATTTTGCCGGCTGCGGATGATCGATCAACCGGACGAACGACGCCTGGCTCTGAGCGAAGTGATGCAACGCGAAAATTGTCTTGCCGGCGTCAACGGCGGCTATTTCGATCCGGACGGAAACCCGGTTGGTTTGCTCGTTGCCAACGGGCAGACACTTTCGCCGCTGCGCCGGGCGCGTTTGCTCAGCGGAGTTTTGTTTTCGGTTGCTGGCAAGGTTCAAATCGCGCGCTTCAGCGATTTTTCGACGAAACAAAAGATCGATGCCGCGCTCGAATGTGGACCGATGGTTGTCGATATGGGCAAGCCAGTGCATGGGCTCGAATCAACTCGTCCCGCGCGCAGAACGTTTGCGGCCGTGGCGAGCGCGGATCGCGCTGCGCTAGGTTTCTGTTCGGACGTGACTCTGGCCGATTTGGCGTTGATTCTGGGAAGCCAATTCGCAACGGATTTCAAAATTCAGCGTGCGCTCAATCTCGATGGAGGTTCTTCCAGCGCATTTTGGTTCCGGCGCAAGGATGGCAGCGCCTTTTCAATCGCTGAGGAAAAAACGGTGCGCGATTTTGTCGCCGTTGTTCCGAAGTAGTCGGAGCGGCGCTTCTCTCAAGCATCTCATTATTGGCTCGGCGGCTAACAAAGCCGTCGCTACAACTGTGCGGCATGCGAACATTCGGAGGTTTCAAATTAAACGACGAATTTTTTTACGGCGAGATCATTGGCGAGGACGTTCACATTCTTGAAAATCCATACTGGGTCGACGCCGAACCGACGGGCGAAACGACCAGGCTCTCCGATGTCGAGATCGATCTTCCGGTTGCACCGTCCAAGTTGATCGCGGTTGGATTAAATTACGCGGATCACATTGCCGAGATGAAGCGGACGCCGCTCGGAACGCCGTTGATCTGGTTCAAAGCTCCTACTTCATTGCTCGCGCACAATGGAAAGATCGAAATCGCGTTTCCGGAACACCAAACCGATTTCGAAACGGAGCTGGCCATCGTGATTGGTAAAACGGCAAAAAATGTCTCCGTGGAGCACGCTCACGATTTTATTTTCGGTTATACCGTTGGCCTCGACATCAGCGATCGCGATTTGCAGAAATCGGAAAAGCAGTTTGGCCGATGCAAATCCTTCGACAGCTACACCCCCATCGGTCCATTCGTTTATGCTGATGTCGATATTCGAGATTTATCGATCGAATTGCGGCAGAATGGTGAAGTGCGGCAGAGCGCCCGCACCAGTCAGATGATTTATTCGGCGACCGAGATTGTCGCCTTTTCGTCGCAGTCCCTCACGCTCTTGCCCGGGGATGTGATTTTGACCGGGACGCCTTCCGGCGTCGGCCCGATTCGCTTGGGCGACAATTTGGAAGCAAAGATCGACCATTGGCCCACGCTCCGAAGCCGCGTGGTCAACCGCATATAAGCTCGATCATTCGAGACTTCATCTCGTCTGCCACATCTTTTGAGGAGAGAGTACGCGAACTATTTTAACGGGTCGTGGCATGGGAAATGTCAAGTTAAAGAAAGGTGAAAACTTTTGCTGGACTCCGGTCGAACCGATTTGGGATAAGTAGGTCAAACACTGGCGACCGAGCTGGTATTTAACATCGCTGTAAATATGAAAACACTCCTTACTCTCTGCTTAACTTTGATCACGCTCACTGCGACGTTCGCTCAGCAGCACCAAGCCGCACCGCCACCGCCGCCACCGGCGGCGGGCGTTTCAGCAGCGCCGGCTAATCCGCTACCCGCGGCTGGCCAAATGAGTCCCGCTGCACTCGGACAACCCGGCGTGCCTGCTCCGCCGCCTGGAGTGGCGACTTCCCCCGGAGTTCAGCAAGTTGCGCCGCCTCCCGGTGCACCTGCGGTGCCTGGAACAAGTGTGACGGCAACTTTGAGCCCGGCGGTGGGTGCCAGCGCATCTCCTGCTGCCAGCGCTGCTCCCTCTGCGAGCGCTTCTCCCGGCCTGACTACGGCTCCTGTTACCGGGAATTTCTTGATCGACAATTTCCGCAAAGGTGGCCCAATCATGTGGCCGATTTTGATCGTGTCGATCATCGCGCTGACCGTCGTGATCGAGCGATGTTTCTGGTGGATCGGTCGCTGGTTCCGCCGCGATCCCAAACGAATCGAAAAAGTTTTTACGGCGATTGAAGTCGGTGACGTGACCGAGGCATCGCGTCTTTCGCGCGACTCGGGAGACCCGGTTCTGCGCATGATGTGGAACGGACTCAATCACCAGCATGCGTCGTTGCAAGGTGCCTTACAGGTTGCGGCCGGTATCGAGATCAAACGCGCCGGACGATTTCTCGTTGTGATGGACACTCTGGTAACGCTGGCTCCGTTACTCGGTCTGTTGGGAACGATTACTGGTTTGATTCGATCATTCAGCTTTCTCGGAAACGAAGAACTGGCCGTGACCGCGGTGACCGGCGGTATTGCCGAGGCGCTCATTGCGACGGCGTGCGGTCTCGGCATCGCCATTTTTGCGCTAATCCCGTTTAACTTTTTTACCTCCCGGGTGTCTAACTTAGAGTTCGAGCTGCAGACGGCAGCCACGAACCTGGAAGTTATGCTAGGAGCACAAACCGCTGCACGCGAAACGGAGGTGGCCGGCCCACCAAAAAGCTCCGGCAAAGGCTCGTCGATCTGAGGATATTCGATGTACGTAAGCTCGCCAATTCCGCACAAGAAAGCGCGCATTGAGATCATTCCGTTGATCGACATCATGTTCTTTCTGCTCGCCAGCTTCATGATGGTGAGCTTGAGCCAGGTCCACATGAAGGGCATCAAAGTGAATTTGCCCGTCGGTCAGATGGGTGAAACGCAGTCCAAGCGTGATTACATCAGCGTCTCGGTCGATCGAAATGGGAATGCCTACTTCGACAAGGACGAAATGAATTACGACCAGCTCACTGCCCGGTTAAGACAGGTTCACCAGGAAAATCCGGAAGCGAAAGTGTTCGTTCGCGGCGATGCCGATACCGTGCACGGGAACATTATTCACGTGCTCGATATTTTGCGTTCGGTTGGTTATTACAAGGTCGCCTTCGAGATTAAGAGCGAAGCTTTAAAAGGAGTTCCAGGTCCGGCGCCACAATGAAACCGCTCCTGTATAAGCCGCCTCCGCGTTGGCATATTTGGGCCTTCGTCGGCGGTGCGATCGCAATACATGTCGGATCCGTTGTCATAGCTGGCTTGAACCGGGAACCACCTCCAGTTGATCTCAGCAATATTCCGACGGCTGAAATCACAGCTACGCTCGAGGCCCAAGAAGCGCCAACCCCACCACCAGAAGATATTCCACTTCCTCCGCCTCCTCCGGAACCTCAGGTGCAACCAGAGTTCCACGAAGAGCAGGCGACACCGCCGCCACGCACTGCGGCGAGGCCGGCCGCTCCGATTAAGGCTCCGCCGGTCTCAATGTCAGGCGCAAAAGCAAGTGCGATGTTTTCTCCGAAGCCGGATTATCCCTACGAAGCCCGCGCTCGCAAGATTACCGGCAGCGGGGTTTGTGTTCTAACCGTAGGTCCGGATGGGAGCGTCACGGATGCGGTCATGGCCCAGAGTATCGGTAGTCCCATTCTGGACAACTCTGCCGTGAGTGCATTCCGGCGATGGCGGTTCGTGCCGGGTAAATTTTCAAAGGTGAAGGTCCCGATCACTTTTACCATGACCGGAGCGTCTTACTAATTTATGCACCTTCGTTCACCGATTCCGCGCAAGCGCGCACGTATCGAGATCATTCCGTTGATCGACATCATGTTCTTTCTCCTCGCCAGTTTCATGATGGTTAGCTTGAGCCAGACCCACATGAAGGGCATTAGGGTACAATTGCCAGCCGGTGGACCGCCTCCGGCAAATTCTCCCAAGGATTTTGTCGCCATCCAAGTTCGCCAAGGTAACGCCGTTTACATCGACGGTAAGTTCTTCGCGGAGGACGATGTTCTCCCGTACCTTTATAAACTGCATCAGGACAATCCGGGGGTCAAAGTCTCGATCAGCGCGCAAATGCTTGCGCTCCACGGTGACGTTATCACCGTGCTCGATAAAGTCCGGCGCGCCAAAATCGAAAAGGTTGGTTACCAAATTCGGGCTGCGCAACCCCCACATTAGCCTCGCGGCTGGTGGCCGATCCCTTGCCGCTGCAAAAATATGGTTAGTGCTGCGATCGCCTTGGCGCGGTGACTGATTTGATTTTTTAAGATCGGCGTCATTTCTCCGAACGTTTGATTAAATCCGCTTGGTAGAAAAATCGGATCGTACCCGAAACCTTGGGCTCCACGCGGAAGATCGACAACTGTTCCTTCAACTTCGCCATTAAAAGTTCCAAGCAATCTGCCGTCGCGCGCCAAAGCAACGACGCATTGAAAGCGCGCCATCCGATCAGCCTTGCCCCGTAGCATACCCAACAATTTCTCGACGTTTGCTTGGTCAGTCGCATTTTCGCCGGCGTAACGAGCCGAGAAAACACCGGGCGCGCCATTTAGCGATTCAACTTCCAGGCCCGAATCGTCCGCGATCACCAGGGCGGGGAAGGCGCACTGAAATTCCACTCCAGCTCGCACTGTCTGGACATCGCGGCGAGATGTCTCTGCCAATTGTCGGGAAACCGCGATTGCTTTTGAGATCGCGTTTTCTTCAAAACTTGTACCCGTCTCCTCCAACGCCGGAATTTCCAATCCAGACAAATCACGGATTTGAAATCCATCTCCCAGCAACTCAGAAAATTCACGCAGCTTGTGCGGATTGCGAGTTGCGAGAAGTAAGCGAAACATGTTTGTCGGGATTTACCGGATTCCCTGGATTAAAATCCTGCAAATATTGTTAATCCTGTCTACTTCTTCTCAATGAACGAGCGCCGAAAACCTTATCCGTTCGACCAGATCGAGTCGAAGTGGCAACGCATTTGGGATGAGCGCCGGATTTTTCACGCGCCAAATCCGGGTGACGAAAATTTCGACTTAACGAAACCGAAGTTTTACGTGCTCGACATGTTTCCGTATCCAAGTGGCGCGGGGCTGCACGTTGGCCATCCGGAGGGGTACACCGCTACCGACATCATTGCCCGCTACAAACGGCTGCGTGGTTTCAATGTGTTGCATCCGATGGGCTGGGACGCTTTCGGTCTGCCGGCCGAGCAATATGCGATCAAATCGGGCCAGCATCCGGCCGTTACCACGCGTGAGAACGTCGTGAAGTTTAAATCGCAGTTGAAAGCCATCGGTTTTTCCTACGATTGGCAGCGCGAAATCAACACCACCGATCCGGGATACTTCAAATGGACGCAGTGGATTTTTCTTAAGATTTACAATTCCTGGTTTAATCCGGCGTCGAATAAAGCGGAACCGCTTGCCACTTATCGCGGGGATGATCCCGATTCCGTTCGGTTAGCCTATGTCGCCGACGTGGCGGTCAATTGGTGTCCGGAACTCGGCACGGTTTTGGCAAACGAAGAAGTTATCGACGGCAAGAGCGAGATCGGCGGACACCCGGTCGTTAGGCGACCAATGCGGCAATGGATGTTGCGCATTACGGCTTATGCCGAACGGCTGATCGACGAACTGCAAGGCCTCGATTGGCCCGAAGGAATCAAGTTGCTCCAGCGCAACTGGATCGGAAAAAGCCAGGGCGCGGAAATCGACTTTAGAATTGGAAATCACGATGAGAAAATTCGCGTGTTCACAACCCGTCCCGACACGCTCTACGGCGGAACATTCCTCGTGCTCGCTCCGGAACATCCGCTGGTCGATCGTATCGTGACTGAAGAACAATGGCCGGAGGTGCGCGCATATCGCGAGCGAACTGCGCGGAAAAGCGACTTGGAACGGGCCGAACTCACGAAGGAAAAAACCGGTGTGTTCACCGGGGCGTTCGCGATTAATCCGGCCACTGGCGGCAAAATTCCGGTCTGGATTGCCGATTACGTTCTGCTTGGTTACGGAACCGGCGCAATCGGCGGCGTGCCCGCGCATGACGAACGCGATATGGAATTCGCGAAAAAGTTCGATCTGCCGGTCGTCATTGTTGTTCGGCCAACCGGAGACGCACCGGCAATCGGATTCACTGGCGAAGGCATCGCAATCAACTCGCCGATCATCAACGGCCTAACGAGCGCCGAAGCGAAGAAGAAAATCACAGCTTGGTTGGAAGAGCATGGTTGGGGCAAAGGCGCGATTAATTACAAACTCCGCGACTGGCTTTTTTCACGGCAACGTTATTGGGGAGAGCCCTTCCCGATCGTTTGGGAGTGCGCGCCGGACGGACAGCAGACTCGACAACATCGTGCGCTCGAAGAATCGGAATTACCAATCGTGCCGCCGCCCTTGGACGATTACAAACCGACTGGCACGGGCGAACCTCCGCTGACCAAGGCGAAAGACTGGGTTCGTTATTCCGAAAAGGCGACGCGCGAGACGAACGTCATGCCACAATGGGCGGGTTCCTGTTGGTATTACCTGCGCTTTTGCGACTCGCATAACGACCAGCGTTTTGTCGGTGAAGCGGCCGAAAAATATTGGCTGGGTGGCCCCAGGCCGGGTGGTGTCGACCTTTACGTCGGCGGGACCGAGCACGCGGTGTTGCATCTCCTCTACGCGCGCTTCTGGCACAAGGTGCTTTTCGATCTCGGCTATTTGTCGAAGCCGGAGCCGTTTCAGCGCCTGGTGAACCAGGGAATCATTCTCGGCGAAGACGGACAGAAAATGTCGAAGTCGCGCGGGAACATCGTCAATCCGGACGATGTGATCGCGCAATACGGGGCCGATTCGTTTCGCTGTTACGAAATGTTCATGGGCCCACTCGAGCAGATGAAACCGTGGAGCATGCGCGGAGTCGAAGGTATTTCACGATTTCTCGCACGAGTCTGGCGATTAATGATGAACGAGAATCAGGCCGGCGAATGGGAATTGTCACGCGCAGTGCAGGACGTTGATGTGACACGCGAGCAGCAAAAAATTCTGCACGCAACCATCAAAAAAGTGACCGCGGACATTGAGTCGCTAGGATTCAATACGGCAATTTCGCAGATGATGATTTTTGTTAACGCGTTTACGAATCTTGAAGCGATCCCGGTTTCGGCCATGCGGACGTTCCTGATCTTGTTGAACCCGTTTGCGCCGCACGTCACCTCCGAGCTCTGGGAAAAACTGAAATCGGCTGGCGATATTGCTGCGCAACCATGGCCGGCTTACGACGAACAATTTCTAATCGAAGACGAAATCGACCTGGTAATTCAAGTGAACGGTAAACTTCGCGCCTCGATCAAAATGTCGGTATCGGCTGGCGAGGATGAAGTGAAAACGGCCGCGTTAGCGAACCCGAAAATTCAGCAGCTCATCGAACGCAAAACAATTCGAAAAGTTGTTTTTGTTCCCAAAAAGCTTGTCAACTTCGTGGTCGATTAGTTAGACCACGGCATATGTGGAAGGAATTCAAAGAATTTGCCGTCAAGGGAAATGCGGTTGATCTCGCAATTGGCGTCATCATCGGCGCGGCGTTTGGTGGGATCGTTAACTCGCTCGTCAAAGATCTTTTGATGCCGCCAATCGGTTTGCTCACCGGCGGCCTCGATTTTTCAAACAAATTTCTGATTCTCAAGAACGCGCCCGGCGGAGGTGTGTTCAACACGCCCGCTGACGCGGTCAAAGCTGGCGCCGTCACTTGGAATTACGGAAATTTCATCACTCTGGTGATCAATTTCCTGATCGTGGCCTTCTGTATTTTTCTCGTCGTGAAAGCTCTCAACAAGATGAAAAAGCCATCGCCCGCGGCGGCGCCGGTCGCAAAAGATTGTCCAGCCTGCGCCATGTCGATTCCAATCAAGGCGACGCGCTGTCCGCATTGCACCACGCAACTTTAATCGGACGCAGAATTTAATCCCAGGGATTCGCGCGGGGAGCAGGCCAAACATTCTGGTGAACGACAATTCGGCGTGGAGGGGTTGCGCGCAGCGCGAATACGAAGGTGGCGCAGAAAATTAATGCTTGCGCGAGAGGGGAGCAATGCTATTTGAGGCCGCGGTGTTGTAAATGCCGAAATTCCTTAACCTTACAATCGGTATTGCCATTGTTTGTTTTCTCGCCGGTTGCGCCGAGCAACCGGCGCATGTCACCCAAAGCGCGCCGGCGAACGTCAGTTCCCACCGGCTGCAAGGAGTCCGAACAACGGCCTACACGCGGGCGGAACGCGGCGGTCGTCACAATGCAGTCGACACATCGCTATCGAGCAAGCATGTAATGAGTGCGGCGTCGGATTGGTCGCGTTTCCCGCTTGGCACGCGATTCCGGATTGTCGACACGAACGAGGAATATGTCATCGACGATTACGGAACGGCGCTCGTCGGAACTGGGACCATCGATCTTTACAAGCCAACACGGTTGCAAATGCGCCAATGGGGTGTGCGTGATGTCGATATAGACATTCTGCAATGGGGTTCGGAGGAAGAGAGCCTGAAGGTCCTCCGCCCGCGCTGCAAACATAAATCTGTCCAGCAAATGGTTCTCGCGCTTCAGAAAAAAGCGCCTAACCAAACGGCGCCCGCGGTCGAAACCTCTAATTCCGGACAAGCCTCAGCGCGCCCGGTTTGGCATACTTTGAATTGATTAACGACCTGACGCGGCCAATTTTCCGGCAATGAGAATTCTGGTCGTCGGTGGCGCTGGTTATATCGGAAGTGTTTGTGCGGAGCTGCTTCTCGATGAAGGCCACGTTGTCTCGATCTTCGACAATCTGAGCGAGGGCCACCGCGCGGCGATCGATCCGCGCGCGCAATTTCTCGAAGGCGATCTGAGCGAGCCGGTGAAAATAAAGTCGGCGCTCGCGAAAACAAAACCGGAGGCGGTCATGCATTTCGCGGCCAACGCGTTGGTCGGCGAGTCGATGCAAAATCCATCGAAATATTTTCGTAACAATATCGCCAACGGACTGAACCTGCTCGACGCGATGGTCGAAGCGGGCATCAAAACTTTCGTTTTTTCGTCGACCTGCGCAATCTTTGGTCCTCCCGACCGTCTGCCAATTGACGAATCGTTACCGGCGCGGCCGATTAATCCCTACGGTGAGTCCAAGCTCGCCTTCGAGAAAATTCTTCTTTGGTTCGATAAAATTCACGGTTTGAAATCTGTTTCGCTCCGTTATTTCAACGCCGCCGGGGCATCAAACAGATATGGAGAGGATCATCGGGTCGAAACTCATTTAATTCCAAATGTGCTCAAAGTTGCGCTTGGAGAAAAACCGCAGGTGGAAATCTTTGGAACGGATTATGAGACGCCCGATGGCACTTGCATCCGCGATTACATCCACATTATCGATCTCGCGCACGCGCATATTCTCGCGCTCGGCGCAAGCCGCAGCGAATTTTACAACCTTGGCACTGGCGGCGGTTCAAGCGTGCGCGAAGTAATCGAGGCCGCCCGGAAAGTTACCGGCCGGAAAATCGATGTCGTCGAAAAACCACGCCGGCCGGGCGATCCGCCGCGGTTGATCGCTTCCTCCGAAAAAATCAAACGAGAGCTCGGTTGGAAGCCGCGCTTTCAAGATCTTGACACGATCATCGAGAGTGCGTGGAAGTGGCATCAAAAATTTCCGCGGGGTTACGGCGATTAGTGCCTCTCTGGCTTGACAAGAAAAAGCGCCCGCAAATTTCTTCGCGAGCGCTTCCGAATTTTATCCAGCCGCGATGTTAAGGCCGCGTTGTTGTGGTCGTAGTGGTAGTTTCCCTCTTCTCGTAAACCGTGCCCGGTCTGCTCAGGATAATCTTGCGAACAATCATACGGTCCCCATTGCGCACATAGTACACGGTCGCGGGTTCTTCTGGCCGGATAGCCGACCAGGTAACGGTGCGACCCTCCGGATCGAGGATCGTCGTGCTTTTGTCGTAATAGTACCGAATCGGAGCGGCGTCCGTTTGGGTTTGGAACGTGATGAAATCCGTGCCCGGCGCATAAGTGGTGATTGTGCCCTGGCTGCTCACAGTGGAGGATTCGGTCGTAGTCGTCCCGGTGACTGGGTTAGCGGTTGTCGTCGTGATCGTCCTATCCTGCGCAACAGCGGTTCCGACGGTGACGGCAAGAACTGCCGCCCACATTTTAACTAATCTCATTTGTTTCATATTTGTCCTCTGCTTTGATTAACCAATGTCCTTCCTGATTGCTTTGACTTCTGACGGCGAATTTTTATTCGACCGCACAATTATTTCGTTCCGCCCAAACCGCTTGGTCGTGGAGATTTAATGCAACCGCTGCCTGGATTTCGCGATTTTTTGCCGCGGGAGTGTGCAGTGCGGAATTACATTTTCGCCAAATGGCGCGAGGTCGCACGCCGCTATGGATTTGTGGAATGGGACGGGCCCCCGCTCGAACCGACCGAACTCTACCGAAAAAAAAGCGGCGATGAAATTGTCGGCCAGCTTTTCAACTTCATCGACAAGGGCGAACGCGAAGTCGCGCTCCGACCGGAATTGACGCCCACTCTCGCTCGGGTGGTTGCAGCGCATGAGCGCAAATTCAAAAAGCCGCTCAAATGGTTTTCGATCGGACATTTTTTTCGCTATGAAAAGCAACAGCGCGGGCGGTTGCGCGAACATTTCCAGCTCAACTGCGACATCGTCGGCGAAACCGATTTTTCAGCCGAGGTCGAGTTGATCGCGCTATGCATCGACATTCTTCGCGCCTTTGGATTGACCGAGAAAGATTTTGTTGTTCGCATCAGCGACCGCGAGTTCTGGATCGATTTTCTGCGTCAGGAGAAATTTCCAAGCGAACGATGGAACGAAGTGCTGCAGATTATCGATAAGTCGGGGCGCGAACCTCGTGAGAAGATTGCCAAGACTCTGGGCAAACTGGCCGATCCCGTGTTTTCGATTTTGGAAAAAGGCGGTAGCAGCGAAAAGCTTGACCGTTTGGTGGATGGATTGGGTAGGCGCGGTCTGGCCCAATACGTCAATGTCGATGTGCGGATTGTGCGTGGTCTGGCTTATTACACGGGCGCAGTCTTCGAGGTTTTTGATCGCGCCGCGAAACTCCGCGCAATCGCCGGTGGCGGTCGCTACGACAATTTGGTCGGGCAATTGAGCGACGAGGCGGTCAAGATGCCTGCCCTCGGTTTCGCGATGGGCGACGTTGTCCTTGGCGAATTGATCAAGGATCGGCCGGCTGCATGCGAAAAAATGGACAGAACAATTGCAGCCGAGAGCAAGATCGATATTTATATCGTGATCGCTAAAGAGGAGCGTCGCCCCGATGCGTTGGCGCAGGTTCAACAGCTTCGTGATCGCGGTTATTGCGTTGATTATCCCCTGACTCCAGCAAAGGTGGCCAAGCAGTTTCAAACCGCAGAAGATCTCGGTGCCGGTGTTGCGGTTCTCTACGGCGATGAATGGCCGCAGGTGAAGATCAAGAACCTGGCGACGCGCGACGAGACACTTGTTCCTCACGAAGGGTTACTGGACAAGGTGTCGAAATTCTTCAACATCTCCGCTCGCCAATGAGCCAGTATCGCACGCACGATTGCAATTCACTTCGCAAATCCGATATCGGTCAGCAGGTCGCGCTGGCCGGCTGGGTTAACGTAACGCGCGATCACGGCGGCGTGATTTTCATCGATCTGCGTGATCGCGAAGGATTGACCCAGGTGGTGTTTCGACCCGAGGAAAACGCCGCCATTGCGCAAGAGGCCCATAGCTTGCGCAGCGAAGATGTAATTCAAGTGCGAGGCCGGGTGGCGGCTCGAGTGGCCGGAACGGAAAATTCAAAACTGGCGACCGGCGACATCGAGGTCGTGCCAAACGAGCTAAATATCCTGAATCGCGCGGACGATTTGCCGTTTCAGCTCGACACCGAAGTTCATAACGAGGATTTACGGCTGACCTATCGTTATTTCGATCTGCGCCGCCCAGAGCTGTCACGCAATTTGCGAATGCGTCACCGCGCGGCCAAAGCCACACGCGATTATCTCGATTCGCAGGGATTTCTGGAAATCGAGACACCGATTCTATCAAAAAGCACGCCAGAGGGTGCGCGCGATTTTCTCGTGCCCAGTCGACTCATGCCAGGGAAGTTCTATGCGCTGCCCCAAGCGCCGCAGCAGTACAAGCAGCTGCTGATGGTCGGGGGCGTAGAAAAATATTTTCAAATCGCGAAATGTTTTCGGGACGAAGATTTGCGCGCCGATCGGCAGCCGGAGTTCACTCAGATCGACATTGAGGCTTCGTTCGTCAGGCCGGACGATATTTTCAGGCTGACTGAAGGAATGCTGGCGGCGATTTTCAAAGCGACCCGCTGCCTCGAGCTCAAAACGCCGTTCGAACGGTTGACCTATCGCGAGGCGGTTGCCCGGTTTGGCAGTGACAAACCCGACCGCCGTTTTGGAATGGAGCTAGTCGATTTGGGCGAAGATTTCCGCGCGAGCAATTTCAAGGTTTTTCGCGGTGCGCTTGACGCTGGCGGCGTGGTGAAAGCGATCAACGCCAAAAATTTCGCTTCGCTTACCATTGGTCAGAGCGATGAGTTGACTGAGATCGCCAAAACGTTCGGAGCGAAAGGTCTCGCCTTTATCAAAGTTGAAAGCGGCGAATGGAAGTCGCCGATCGTAAAGTTTTTTTCCGATCCGGAGAAAAAAGCATTGCAATCGAAGCTGCAAATCGAGGAAGGCGATTTAATTTTGTTTGCGGCGGACCAGTGGGAAGTCGCGTGCGAGGTGCTTGGCCGGTTGCGACTGCGTGTGGCCGAAATGCAGAAGCTGGTCTCCGATTCCAAACAATTGGATTTTTTATGGGTGACCGATTTTCCGCTGCTGCAATGGAGCGCCGAAGAAAATAAATGGAACGCGATGCATCATCCTTTCACGCGCCCGACGGTAGAAGATTTGCCGTTGCTCGAGGCCAGGAAATTCTCCGAAGTTCGCGCTGAAGCCTATGACGTGGTCTTGAACGGAGTTGAGATTGGCGGCGGCAGTATTCGAATTCACGAGCCGGAATTGCAGGACAAAATGTTTGAAGTACTTGGCGTTGGCTCGCAGGATCGACAATTACTCTTCGGTCATCTCCTGCGGGCGTTGCGGCTCGGCGCGCCGCCTCATGGCGGGATCGCGCTCGGGCTGGATCGCCTGGTAATGCTGATTTGCGGAGAACAATCGATCCGAGACGTAATGGCCTTCCCAAAGAACAATCGCGGGATGGATTTGATGTCGCAATCGCCGGCCGAGGTCGATCCAAAACAGTTGCGCGAATTGGGAGTTAAACTCGCGTCTGAGAAGAAGGCTAAGCCGGAATAATCGACTCAATAACCGAGCGCTTTCTTTCGCTCGGCGGCGGTCGGCAACGCTTCTTTCTTTGCTGTGATCGGTTCGCCACTGGCGTCTTTAATCCGGTGAGCCTCGGTGGCGTTGAATTCGATGTCTTTTGTGAATTCCGATGGAAGATCAGGCTCGGCGTAAATGGCGTGCACGGGGCACACGTCGACGCAGGCAGTGCAATCGATGCATTCCTCGGGATGAATGACAACCTGGTTGTCCATTTCATAAAAGCAGGTGACTGGACAGACTTCTACACAATCAGTGAACTTGCATCCGTTGCATTTATCGGTAACGACGTGAGCCATAGAATTTGTTAATTGATTGCCGTGGAGCGCCTGTCGGTCAATTCATTTTAAGTTGTTGGCGGGTGATGTTCACGGCCCGTCCGAAACAAAATCGCCACCGAAAAAGTGACGATGGTTCCGAAGCAAATCCACCAGGGAAATTCCATGACCGGCAGCCAGGCTGGCTGCGGATAAATTGATGTTCCAAATAATCCGGCAATGCTATTCGGCAAGCCGCTTAGCACCGCGACGACGATAAATCCAATAATCATCGCCAGAACATTCCCAAAATTGCTGCCGCGAGATTTGGTCAGCATCCCGGCGAGAAAGATACCGAGCACGGAACCGTAGGTGTAACCGTAGATGCCCAACACGATCGGAATAATCCGGACGTTCGGATAAACGATTACGAGATATGCGGTGGTGGAGGCAACCAGGATCATGAGAATCGAAAAAGCCACTGTCGCCCAACGCACGGCGCGCAGGCTTTGCTCAGCGCTCGATTGCGGATTGATGTAAGTTTCGTACCAATCCCGGGTGAAACTGGTGGCGAGTGCATTCAAAGCCGTACTGAGCGAGCCCATCGCAGTCGCGAATATTCCGGCCAGAAGCAAACCGCGAAGGCCGACTGGCATTTCGTAAAGAATGTAGTGGCAGAAAATCTCGTTCGGAGTCCTCGGCAATGCCGGATCCTGATGAGTTTGATAAAAGGCCCAAAGCAAAACGCCGATGCTCAAAAAAATGAAGGCGATCGGAATATCGGCTAGGCCGGACATGATGAGAGAACGGCGACTGCGGCGAATGTCGGGCGCGGTCAACATGCGCTGCACCATGTCCTGATCGGTACCGTGCGTGGCCATCGTCATGAAGGTCGAACCGATCAGTCCGGCAAAAATTGTATACTCAATTCCGAACATGCCTTTGATTCTCGCCCAGCCATGTTTCGCCGGATCTAGGCCAGAGGTGACGAAATCGGAGAAGTGAAATCCGCCGTGACGCTGTGCGATTTCGTGCCATCCGCCGGGAATCGCGAAATAAAGAAGGCCGAGCGCAATCAAAGCGCTCCCGATCATGATCGAGGCCTGAATCACGTCCGTCCAAATGACCGCCTTGATTCCACCGAGGGTGGTATAAATCGCGGTCAGAATCACGATGACAACGATTGCGCCAATGTAGATGAAAAGTGTTTCGGTTTGATTCGGGCGGAAACCGCGAATCATTTGATAGCCAAGCGCGAGCGCAATCGCGGCGACGTAAAGGCGTGCGCCGGAAGCGAGCAATCGGGTGAAAAGAAAGACGGCTGAGGCCGCATTCTTGGTTCCAACGCCAAAGCGGGCAGTCAGATATTCGTAGATCGAGTAAACTTTGTAGTCGTAGTACGGTTTGATGAAAATGTAGCTGACGAGAATGCGCGCGATAATCGTGCCGAGCGCGAGTTGGAGATAAGTATAATTGCGCAAGGTGAAACCTTCACCCGGCGTGCCGAGAAACGTTCCGGCGCTCGTTTCCGCCGCGATCAGTGAAGCAAGAATGGCCCACCACGCGATTTGGCGGCGGCCGAGCGCGAAATCGGCCAGATCGCGCTCTTTTCGGCCCATAAACAGGCCGATTCCGATGATAACGACGAAATAGAGAAGGAGGACTCCGCTATCGATCGCGAGTCGGGCGTTCATGCCGATCTTAGGTGACAGAATTTTCGGCGAGCGCAAGATTTCCCCACATGCAACTCATTGAAATTTCCGCGCCTGACTTTGATTTGGAGAAGACGCTTGATTCCGGTCAGGTATTTCACTGGGAGAGAGTCGATAACGGATTTATGGGAACAATCGGGGATTTGCCGATTTACATCGAACAACATCGAGATCTTCTGCGAGCCTGGATTGCTGACTCGAGCATTGAATGCTTGAAGCAGTCAAACTCAATGAAGCCGGCAGTGGGTGGAGCGGTTGCTCATTACTTTGCGCTGGACCATTCGCTCGAAAATATCCGCCAATCCCTCCCGCGCGATCGGGCGATGGAGGCTGCGAAAGAATTTTGCCGCGGAGTGCGAATTATCCGTCAGCCGAAATGGGAATGTCTCGCAACCTTTATCTGTTCGTCAATGAAGCAAGTCGCGCATATCCGCCAGATTTCGCTGGCCCTTCGGAAACGATTGGGTGAAAAGCGAAAGATCAGCGACCGCATTGTCTATCCATTTCCATCTCCGGAGCGGATTGGGGGAAGTTCGGAGAAAGAACTGCGAGAGTGCGCGCTCGGTTATCGGGCAAAGAATCTGCTGGCCACGGCACGGCGGATTTCAAATGGCGAGGTCGATCTGGAACGGCTGGCGATTCTCGTCGATCTCGATCTTCACGACGCGCTTTGCCAGTTACCGGGTGTGGGCGCAAAGGTTGCTAATTGTGTGATGCTTTTCGCTTACGAGCGTCTTCGAGCGTTCCCGATTGACGTTTGGATCGAGCGGGTCTTGCGCGAGAATTACTTCCCGCGCACCCGAAAATTGAACGTGGCCCGCCTGCGGAGGTTCACACAGGAATATTTCGGCGAACATGGCGGCTATGCTCAGCAATATCTCTTTCATTATGCGAGGAAGAATAAGGTTGCTGGAGGATTGGGCTCGAACCCTTCCAATAAATGTAGGGCGACGCCCAGGCCGTCCCTCCATGACAAAACCTCTGCTTGAGATAATGTCCTGGTTCTAAATTAATGACGACCTCGGAATTCATACTCGGTCACTCGGCCGATGATTTGGAGGACCGCAAGCAGGAAGCGCACAAGATTATTTGGGCACTGTTGGCGGCGGTGGCGCTCCATTTGTTGATCGGTCTCGGCATCGCGCTATCGAGTGGGCTTTTCTCCTCGCCGATTCAAGTAGATGAAGACAAGCCGATTGAGCTGACGATGGTCGACCTTTCTACGCCGGCGCCGACCGTTCCGAAAAATCCAATGTTCATGGAGACGGATGAATCGAAGGCTGCGGTCGAACAGCCAAAGGACAAAACGTTTGAGTCGAACGCGAACTCGATTGGTGCGAGCGAACTTCCGGCCACCGGAGAGGAGCCATTGCCATCGCAGCAAGGGAAAGATCGGCCAACGGTCGATTTGGAAACCCATCAGTCATCATTGGCAATCGACGGAGCGCAACCGCACCCGAGCGTCGCGCCCCAGGAAAACGCAACTCCATCGGTCGCTCCGACCCCGCAGGTGATCCCGACTTCCGAGGCGGACCAATTTGCGATGTTGACCTCAACGCCAACGCCTTCGATTCAGCCGACGGCATCGATCGCGCCGCAGAGGCCAAAATCGATCTATCAGCCGATGAAAGAACAGACCCGGCTCTCGGGAGCAATCAGTAATCGCGGAGCTTCGCGGATCAACGCAATCGGCACGCCACTTGGTCGTTATCAAAAAACTCTCTACGATGCGATTGGCTCGCGCTGGTATTATTATGTCGAGAAAGACCGGGACTTGGTCAGTATCGGAACGGCGCGCCTGGTATTTTCCGTTGACCGAAGCGGCCGCGTGAGGAATCTCAAGGTCGCCAATAATTCGTCGAATGAAGCCTTCGCCAATGTTTGTTTGCAATCGGTGATGGAAATTCAGCTACCGCCGATTCCCGAAGACGTGGCAGATGCGTTGCCGCCCGAGGGTTTGGATGAAGAAATGACGTTCACCATGTTTGCCAATTGATTCTGATGTCAGAAGCATTTCAATCAGTCATCGGATTTTTCGAAAAGGGCGGCGTCTTCATGTGGCCACTGCTGGCGTGTTCAATCGTCTCCCTAACAACGATCATCTTGCGCGTACTTGCATTGCGCGAAAAACACGTGATTCCACTGACGATCGTGAACGAGATGGAGCGGGTCGCACCAGGCGCTAGCCCGGAGCGATTGACGCGAATGATCCATCAGGACCCTTCATCGATTGCGCGGATTGTCCGGGTCGCGCTGGCGCATTTGCGCTGGCCGCGCTCCGAAAACGTCGAGGCGGTGCAAACGCGCGCGCGTCACGAAATGGTGCGGCTTGAGCGCGGACTGGTCGTGCTCGAGGTGATTGTCGGAATCGCACCGTTGATCGGTTTAATCGGCACGGTCTCCGGCTTGATTCACGTGTTTGCCAGTCTCGGTTTGAGCGCTGGGGCGGCGGACGCCAAGCGGATCG
>Ga0187779_10000851_pt1 | contig 19827 bp, 16 predicted proteins | sample 1015_Q2_SP10_10__FD_132435 | JGI IMG/M metagenome (GOLD analysis project Ga0187779, IMG submission 132435) | Tropical peat soil microbial communities from peatlands in Department of Meta, Colombia - 1015_Q2_SP10_10_MG | ecosystem: Environmental > Terrestrial > Soil > Wetlands > Peat | place... | reverse complement strand
TTCCGCAGACGGGGCAGAGGTAGTCGTAGTGTATCGTCTCCTTGGGAGAAAGACTTACGCCGCAGTCCCGATGACCGTCATAATGATATTTCCCTTCTTCGGGAAAGAACTCGATGGTGCCCAGGAATCCCTTTCGCGTCTTGATCGCATCCACCATGGCCGCATACGATATCTTCGTGTCGAGGATATTCGCCTCACGGCCGATCTTGGCGGCTGAGTGCGCGTCGGAGTTGGAGACAAGCGTAATCCGGTCGAGGGCTGATAGACGCCAGTTCATCAGCGGATCTGATGAAAGCCCGGTCTCGATTGCGTAGATATGCGGAGTGAAATCTTCATAGCATTCTTGCAGGGAATCGAAGCCCGAGGAAGCGCCGAAAATCGAGAAGTGTGGTGTCCATGCGTGGGCAGGGATGTACAAATTGTCGGGCGAAGCGTCGAGCGTGAGCTTGAGGAGATCTTTTGCATCGAGCCCGAGGATAGGCCTGCCGTCAGCATTAAGGTTCCCGATCTTCGACAGGGTGAGATTCAATTTCGCGGCGCTTGGGAAGTCAGGCGCAAGGACGATGGCGTGCACCTTCCGGGTCTTTCCATTCTTGCTAAAGATGCAGCTTATCTCCGCCGAAAGTATGAAATAGACATCGTTCCTGCACGATTCAGGAACACCAATCTGAAACTCTTTTCTTAACGTGAATAATCCGTGACCTGTGGGTTCCAGCTTCTCATTCAGTTCCTTGAGCCACCCGGGATGGGTGAAGTCTCCGGTACCGATGACCGTGATGCCTTTGAGCTGTGCCCATTTCCAAATGCCTTCCGGGGACATGTCCTTGCTTGTTGCACGTGAATGATGCGAGTGGACGTGAAGATCGGCGATGAAACGCATGGGTTAAATTATATCATTATTCAAGGGACTGGGAAACAGGATTTTAGTTCCAATAATGATTGGCTGGGCTCTCGTTTTCTCGGTGCTAACATTTTACTGCTAAGATACCGAGATCACGAAGTAAGCCTGCGTCTTCATGAATTCACTCCGCCCCTTTACCGTCAGCACAGAGAAATGGCATAAAATTAGGTCTGACCATCCCAGCTTCTCCCGTCGCCAACGCTGCCACACTCCCATCCGCCCCTTTTTCTGCTAGAATTAAGCTAGAGGGAAAAGAGGGCTATAATTGTCCTGTTAGTATTGACGTGTTTCCTAATAAAGGAAGTCGATGCCTGTAGCGGAAGTGCTCTCTCAGGCGTGGGAGAAGGCTGCAAGCAAAGCCTCGACCGTCTTAAAGAGCTCGTGGTGAAAAGTGGCCATCAGCGAACGTTTATGATAGACAACAACATACGCAAACAAGCGGCCGTGGAATTCCTGCAACTCGTGGTGGCCGGTCGCATCGATGATGCTTACACGAAGCACATCGACATGCGGGGCAAGCACCACAATCCTTTCTATCCGGCGGGTTTCCCGGCGCTGAAAAGGGCGATGATCGAAAATCACATCAAGTTCCCGAGCAAGCAGCTCACAGTCAAGAACGTTCTCGGCGAGAGTGGCTTTGTGGCTGTGCACTCACACATCGTGCTGCGACCAGGCGAAGCAGGAATAGCGGCTGTGCATTTGTTTCGCTTTCAGAGCGACAAGATCGTGGAAATGTGGGACTGCGTGCAATCCGTGCCCACGGATTCGCCGAATAGGGATGGGGCCTTTTAGGAGTTAAAATCCTGAAAAATCACTACATCAATATGTCAGGCATAGAAAAGGGCATTAGTGGTTGCTATAGCTGTCTCGACAGGCTGTTGGCAAAAGAGCTAACAATATGCGCTCTCTTGCCAGAAAGGAGACATACCATGTTGGTCAGAAAAATCCGCAGTAAGAAAACCAAATCCTTCCTTTTCCTCCACGGCGCGATAGCCGCGGCTTACGACAAAATCCCGGTTGCGGGCAAAAAAATCGTGGATGGTTTAAACCGATTCATAGAAAAACGCAAGATCGAGGTCACGGGCCCTTTGATTTGGTCTTACAAGCCTTTCAAAGGAAAATTAAAATTGAGGGCCGGGTTCCCAGTGAAGAAAGGTACCAGGGGCAGAGAACCGTTTGCAGCGAAGACAGAGCCGACCTGGAAAAGCATTACGGCCGAGTACAAGGGATCTATGGCACACATGTTCGAAGCCTGGGAAGATTTCTTTGCGGCAATCCAGAGGAGGGGACTTACCTGCCACGGCGACCGCAGAGAAATCTACCGCAAGTGGGTTGGATTCTATTCCAGGGATAACATAACGGAACTGCAAATCCGTCTAAAGAAATGCAAAACTCCCCCCATACCATAGAACCGGGTCCTCCGGCTTTTCGCGGATACGCCTGAAGATGTTAGGGATCGGCAGGATGACAAAGAAGCCTATGTCGTCACATCGGAAGATCATGTTCGGCCGGTCTCCATGGCCTTTTTCACGATCACGATAATGGCATCCTCGGCCTTTTCGATGCTCCTGAGCAATTTGAACTGAACCCGCGCCCGATGCAGATTGTGATCGGAATATCGAATCCTGAAATACGTATCGCCCCTTAGATAATCAGCCAGGAAGCGAAGACCGAGTTCGAAGGTGATTACCTTCACCGACGCAGGCAGAATTTCGATCTCTTTCTTCGTTAGGAAACTTCCTGCCTCGAGGAGATATCCACGTGCTATCGCTTCGAATAGAGACAGATCAAGACCGACTGTGCTTAAGTCCTCCGCATCCTCTCCCGCCGGATTGGCAGCAGAGCGCACGCAGTCACCGAAATCGAAGTGTACGATACCCTGCTCCACCGTATCGAGGTCGATCATGCACAGGACCTCACCCGTCACTGCGTGAATCAGCACATTGTTCACCTTCGGGTCGTTATGCACGACACGAACCGGAAGCTCCCCCGAAGCGATGAGATCGGTCAACACGGGGGCAAGGGATCTTCTGTCGTTCACGAACTCTCGGTCAGTCATGACTCCGGCGGCCCGTTTTTTCACATCTGCCTTAAGTGCTTCATCAAACTCAGCAAGATAGCGCGGCGTTTCATGAAATCCTGGGAGGGTATCGTGGAGCCGATCCGGCGGGAGGTCAGACACGAGAGACTGGAACCTGCCGAGGCCTCGACCGACTTCAAATGCATGCGTCACACTGGTTACCGTATCAAATACTCTTCCGGATTCGATATAATGGAACATGCGCCAATAAGTGCCGGAATCATCGCGGTGGAATAATTGGCCTCCACGGGTGGGTATGAGCGTTGGCGTAATGGTATGTGGGTCTTGAATGCCTTGCGCATGAAGTCTGCTCACAATATGCGCGGTCACGACCTCCACATTCTTCATCACCAGCTCCGGTTTTTTGAACACCGATGTATTGATGCGTTGGAGGATGTATTTGCGCATCTCTCCGCCATCTCTCAACTCGCAGAGGTATGTATCATTGATCAGCCCGGAGCCGAACCGCTCGGTCTTAGCGAGCGTTCCCCGGAGAGTGAAGTGAGAGATGACTGCATCAAGCATGGAAATAAAAAGATTTCTTCAGGATTTTAAGCATTATATCAGTTCTGATTCTTTATTCCACTCTTTTCGACCGATCGCCGCACAGAGTTCCAGGTCGTGCTTCGTTTCATTCTGGAAATCGATCGACCTGCGAACAGGACGCCCGCGACATACGGTCGTGCCTTAAAGTTTAGCATGAGAATTCCGATAAGATTTGTGATGAGGTTCTGGTGCGCATGGGCAGGCTAACTGGCCAGCATCTCTCTTAGGCGCGTGAAGCCGGGGTTAGCGGGCATGCAGCACAGAGGCTATCGGAACGCCGATGGGCCGAGTGGCGGACGACTTCAACAATATTCTCTAATATTCTCACAGATAATTGGATACAGCAGCCTTATGCAGATGAAGATGGATGAGAACGATCCGCTACGGCCGGGTGCGGGCAGCGTCCTTGCATCACGGGAACGGACAGCCGACCTAACACTCGGTCTCCTTGCGTTCAGCAGGAAGCAGATCATCGGTCCGCGGCATGTAGATATGAACACGATCGTACGGCGGGTCGAGACGCTCATAGAGCCCCTCATCGGAGAAGACATTGAGATCACACGAGCCCTGCGCGGTGAACCGCTTCCCATCAAGGCGGACGTGGGCCAGATTGAACAGTTATTGATAAACCTCGCCATGAATGCGCGTGACGCCATGCCGCAAGGTGGGAAGTTGATCATTGAAACAAGGATCGTTGAGCTGGGCATCGAATACGTGAGGCAACACGGCTATTGCATGCGGGGTAAATTCGCGCGTCTTACCGTGATGGATACGGGTACTGGCATGGACAAGGAGACCGTAAAGAGGGTCTTTGAACCGTTCTTCACGACCAAGTCTCCGGGCAAAGGGACCGGACTCGGTCTTGCAATCGTCGATGGGATCGTAAAACAGCACAACGGGTATATCAACGTTAATAGCGAGCCGGGAGCAGGGACCACCGTCAAGATTTATCTGCCACTGAGCGAGGAGCCTTCAAGCAAGCACCGCCGGCTAACACCTCCGCATCGATAGGCACACAAAAAGGGCGATACAACACTATCGGGGAATTAGAGGTACGATGCAGCTCCTCCTGGATGTCATCATGCGGAGGAAGAACGGCAGAGAGACGTACGACGAGATCCGGGAGAAGAAGAAAAAGGATCAGTATTCGCAGGCGATGTTAGCGAGATCCTTTGAGAACGTTTCATAGTTGACCGAGTAATCGACTGGGCACTCGATGAGGACTACTTCTTTCAAGGAGAACGCTCGCAGTAGTAGTTCCGAGAGACTGTCCCCTCCCTTCACCTTCATGCCCACTGCTCCATAACTTTCCGCATACTTTACAAAGTCTGGATTCGAATAGTCCAGGCCGAAGCTTGCAAAGCCTTTGCTCTTCTGTTCCCATTTGACGAATCCGAAGGCATTGTCGTTCAGGATCAGAATAACGAGGGGGACCTCATATCGGAGAGCGGTCTCTAATTCCTGGGAGTTCATCATGAATCCGCCATCCCCCACCACTGCGAGCACATTCCGTTCAGGTTTGAGCATCTTGGCCATGATGCCAGCGGGGAGCCCTGCACCCATGGTCGCGAGGGCATTATCCAGCAGGAACGTGTTCGGCTTGTAGGTCCGGTAGAGACGCGAGAACCACAGCTTATAGATCCCGTTATCCAAGGTCAGGATATCCTCATGCGACAGAGCCTCCCGCGCATGCCACACGATTTCCTGGGGCGTCAGGGGATGCTGCTTCTTAAAGTCGACTGAAAGCTTCTGATCTAAGAATTCCCTAATGGACTTGAAGGTCTCGTCATTTTTCCTCCCCGTGATCAACTCTCCAAGTTGACGCAGTGAGCAGGAAATATCGCCTATGATCTCGATATCCGGATTATAATACTTGTCTACCTCCGCTTCCGCAAAATCGATGTTAATAATCTTCTTGTCGAGATGACTGTTCCAGACATACGGCGGATATTCGACGATGTTGTAGCCAATCGTGATGATGGCGTCCGCACGGTCGATGCCGCAGTTCACCCAATCGCGCTTGTGGATACCAGCTGCAAAGAGGCTGTATTCCGATGCGTCGCTCAGCACTCCCTTCCCCATCTGGGTGTGCACGGCATGGATTCCCGTCTTCTCGATGAACTGCATCAACTGCCGGGTTATCAGGTTCCGATTCGCCCCCGACGAGAGGATAATAAGCGGTCGCCGCGCCCTGTTGATCATTTCAGCGGCTCGGATAATAGCCTTCGGATCCGGTGCAGGCCTGCGCACAAGACCTCGTTTCTGTATGACTGCATCCGTCCGGCTTTCCGCAACATCCTCAGGCAGTTCCACGTGCACCGCGCCGGGCCGCTCCGCCTGCGCCAGCTTGAAAGCGTTCCGGATGATGGTCGGAAGCGTGCTCGGATCAACAATTGAGACCGAGTCCTTCGTGATTGGACGCATCAGGTTCACTACGTCGATGAGCTGGAACCGGGCCTGCCAGTTCGATCTTATCGCCTTCTGGCCGGTGATTGCGATGACGGGCGCACCGATCAGCTGTGCGTGAGCCACGCCGGTCGTCAGATTCGTCGCCCCCGGCCCGAGCGTAGAGAAGCAGACGCCAGCCTTTCCGGTCAGCCGTCCATAGGTTGCGGCCATGAACGCTGCGGCCTGCTCGTGACGGGTAATGATGACTTTGATAGACGACGTGCGGAGGGATTCGAGAAAATCGAGATTTTCCTCGCCAGGCAGACCGAAGATATACTCAACGCCTTCTTCCTCGAGCTGTCTCACGAACAGATCAGATGCCTTCATTTATAGTCTGGCCTCTCGAAATCGTGAACAAAAAATAAACACGGGAGACACGGCGACATTCAAATATAAAGCCCCGATGCCAATTTAAACTCAAACGATCTCACTGTCGATGTGTCTCCGTGGTTGCTCTCGCTTCTGGCACTATTCTTTTACAACGACGGTCTTGATATTCACAAATTCCCTGAGTCCGTAGTGCGATAGCTCCCTGCCGATGCCGGATTTCTTCACGCCTCCGAAGGGGAGCCGCGGGTCCGACTTCACCATGTCGTTGATCGTGACTGTTCCGGCTTCTACCCTTGCGGCCAGCCGGTCCGCCCGTTCGAGGTTCCGGCTCCAGATTGAGGCGCCAAGACCGAACTGCGTGTCATTCGCCACACGGACTGCTTCATCCTCGCTCTTGACGACGATGACCGGCGCGATCGGGCCGAATACCTCTTCATTCAGTACCCTGCTGTCCTGCTTCAGATTATATACTGCGCAGGGCGAAAAGAACAGCCCTTTCTTCAAGGAATGATCGAGCTGAATGACCTCCGCGCCTTTTGATTTCGCGTCCCGCAGCTGTTCGTTCAGAGAATCAAGGATATCCCGCTTGGCCACCGGGCCGACATCGGTTTTTTCGTCCATTGGATCTCCGACGTTGAGTTCTTGAAGCCGAGCGATGAAGTATTTCTTGAACTCATCAGCCACCTTGTCCATCACGATAAAACGCTTTGCCGCAATGCAGCTCTGACCGGCATTGATCATCCTGGCGTTGGCCGCTATCCTTCCCGCCTTCTCCACATCGGCGTCATCGAGCACGATGAAGGGGTCGGAGCCTCCAAGTTCGAGCACGACCTTTTTGACCTTCCCTCCTGCGTGGGCAGCGACTTCCTCGCCGGCCTTGTTGCTGCCAGTCAACGACACGGCATCGACCCTGTCGTTATCGATGAGCCTGAGCGCTTCCCTAGCATCAATGATCAGGGTCTTGAACACGCTGTCCGGAAAGCCTGCCGTCATGAAGGCGTCCTCGATGGAGAGTGCCGTCATCGGGACGTTCGAGGCATGCTTCAGCAGTATCACGTTCCCGGCTATGATCGCCGGAATGCCGAACCGGAAGGCCTGCCAGTACGGGAAGTTCCAAGGCATGATCGCAAGCACGAGACCCAGGGGCTGGAACATAACATAGCTCTTCTTGTTTTCCGTCTTAATTTCCTCGGGTTTCAGGAACCGCTCAGCGTTCTCTGCATAGTAGTCACAAAGCCAGGCGCACTTCTCGATCTCGGCGAGCGACTCCTTGATGGCCTTCCCCATCTCACGGGTGATAATCTCCGCGTATTTCCTCTTTTGCGCTCTTAGATGCTCGCCCAGCCGATTTACCAGGGACGCTCTCTCCGAGATGGGCAGCTTACTCCAGCTAGTGAACGCCTGGCGGGATTTCACGACCTGTTCGTTGATCTCAGGCTCAGTCATGAGCGTAAACTCTTTCATTACCTCTTCGGTATAAGGGTTGATCGACTGGATCGTCATCCTTTTTTCTTTATATGACTTCAATGAGCTGACTCTCATTTTTTTCACCCCCTGCTCGGAGGACGCTGAATGTTTCTGCTCGGGGCGATCTGATGCTTTGCCATGTCTGCGTACTTTTTTAGTTGCCTTCTTATGTGCCATCTAGCATCCTCCATGATTTTTATTTCACTCCTCTTGGTTTTCATTCCCGCGCGAGCGGGAACCCGGAATGAAACCGCTAGATTCCTCATCAAATCCGGAATGACCTCTTAAGGCGTTCTGTGAACGTCATTTTCTCTTCTCAACCGGGACATAAGTGCACCCCGTTTTCCCGCAATAGTTACCGATATAGTCCGATGCCGGTCGATACAGTGCCGGTTTTCCCTGTGCCTCGGCAAACTTCTCTTCGATAATATGGGCAGTCCACCCCGCAATCCTCGCCACGGCAAAGATCGCTGTCATAAGATCGCCCGGAATGCCCATCATGTGGTAGACCGGCGCACTGTAGAAATCCACATTGGGTTTGATCGTGGTCTTGCCCCGCTTCTCGAACTCGGTGACGGCGGTCTCCTCGATCTGCGTGGACAAGCGATACCATTGCTCTTGGTTAAGCTTCTTGCCGAGCCGCTTGCACATATCTTTCAGGAATTTCGCCCGAGGATCGGTTGTCTTGTACACCGCGTGTCCCATGCCCATGATCTTCTGCCCGCTATCAAGCTTCTTTTTCACCCACCCGGCAATGTCCTTTTCATTTTGCAACTCCATGAGCATCTTCATAACCTGCGCATTGGCACCGCCGTGTAAGCTGCCAGAAAGGGCTCCCACTCCCGCAGCTACACCGGCGTACATATGCGCCTGTGTCGATACGACCTCCCGACAGGCGAACGTGGATGCATTAAATGAATGGTCGGCATGGAGCACCAGTGCCGTGTCGAGGTCTTTCGCCGTCTCAGGGTCGGGTCTCTTCCCCGTAAGCTGCCAGAGAAAATTTCCGGCATGAGAGACCCCGTCATCGGATGGGAGCAATCCCATCCCCTGCCGTATCCGATGCCAAGAGGCCACGACCTCGGCGATCTGCGCAATGAGCCGGATTGCCTTCGATACGTTAGCGTCCCTCGTCTCCTCCATGAGCCTGGGATCCGCCATGGCCAGAAGAGGTATCGATGTCTGGAGCACGTCCATGGGCCGGGCCTGGGCCGGCAGCTGTTTAAAACTCTCAAGGACAAAACGGGGGCTACGTCGTGCTTCGACAAGACGGGATGAAAATTCTTGCAGCTGCTCTGCTGAAGGAAGTGCGTCATTGAGCAGCAGATAGGCAGTCTCTTCAAAGGTGGAGTTTCCCGCAAGCTCTTCTATCCGATACCCCCGGTAGATGAGGATGCCATTCTCGCCGTCAACGTCGGAGATCTTCGTATCCGCGACCGTCACTCCCCGCAGTCCGATATTCTTTGTTTTTTCCTCATCAGCCTTCTGGTGTGTGATTTTTCCTATTTGGGCTTTCATTGCCATAGGTGACCTTCTCTTGAGCTTAAGCTATGATCCGCATCTGATTCCGCCTTTGTGACTAGACCCCAACGAGCACATCATTCTTCACAAAATTCAGGGCTCCACCGGCCAGCAGGTGTTTACGCTGACGCTCGGATACGTCCAGTACTGTGATGATGCTCTGCCCGTCGATCTCGACTGGAATCTCCCAGTCACCCCGTTCGATCCGCTTTCGGATATTCGGAAACACCACCTTCATACCTTTGCTGACACGGTCATAGTCCTTCGGGTCCTTGAAGGTAAGCGGGATGATGCCGAAGTTGCAAAGATTAGATTTATGAATGCGAGCATAGCTCTTTACGATCTTTGCTCGAACTCCGAGATACCGCGGTGCAAGCGCCGCGTGTTCACGGCTGGATCCCTGGCCGTAGTTGTCTCCCCCGATAACGATTACGGTCCCTCGTGCCCCGCATTCTTTTGCGAAATCGGGATCGATCTGGGAATACACGAATTCGCTGATCGCTTCGATGTTGGAACGGAAAGGAAGTACGCGGTTCCCGGCAGGCATGATGATGTCTGTCGAAATGTTGTCCCCCACCTTGAGCACGACCTCTGCCTCGAGTGTATCGGGAAGAGGCTTGAGTTCTGGCAGGGCTTTGATGTTCGGCCCACGAATGATCCCCGTTTTCCTCAGATCTTCCGACGGGAAGATGATGGACTTCTCATCGATAAGGTACTGCTCAGGATCTTCAATATGCGGGTACGGCATTTCTCTTGCGAGATCTCGTGGATCAGTGATGACACCTTTCAATGCCGCCGCTGTCGCCGTCTCGGGAGAGCAAAGATAGACCTTGTCGTCCTTGGTTCCCGACCTGCCGGGGAAATTTCTCGGGAACGTGCGGAGGCTCACCTCGCCGGTAGCCGGCGCTTGCCCCATGCCGATGCATCCCTGGCACCCGGGTTCATGCACGCGCGATCCCGAAGTAAGAAAGGCCAGAAGCCCGCCTGCCTGATACACATTCTCAAGCACCTGGCGGCTGCCGGGATTCACGTGGAACGAAGTATCGGGATTGACGCGCCGGCCTTCAAGCATCTTGGCTGCGACCATAAGGTCCCGGAATGACGAGTTTACACTGCTGCCCACGATCACCTGACCGACCTTGAGACCGGCTATTTCCCGCACAGGTACAACGTTCCCCGGAGACGTTGGCTTGGCAATCAAGGGTTCCAGCTTCGAAAGATCGATCTCTGTGTACTCGTCATACGCTGCATCCTCGTCAGCAGAGAGCGATATCCACGAATCGCCCCTTCCCTGGGCGATCAGATACTCTTTCGTCCGTTCGTCGGAGGGGAAAATTGAGGTCGTAGCTCCGGTCTCGGTACCCATGTTGCCGATGGTCTCGCGGTCTGTTGCTGACAAGGTCTTGACCCCCGGGCCGTAGTATTCAATGATTTTACCCACACAGCCTTTAACGTCATATCTTCGGAGCATCTCGAGGATCACATCCTTGGCGCTCACCCAGTCAGAAAGCATTCCCGTGAGTTTTACACCGAGCACTTTGGGGCAGGTCAGATAATACGGATAGCCCGCCATGGCCAAGGCCACGTCTAAGCCACCCGCGCCTATCCCCAGCATAGAAATCCCTGCAGCTCCCGGCGTGTGGCTGTCAGCGCCCAGAAGGGTCTTGCCGGGAACGCCAAATCGCTCCATATGAACCTGATGAGAAACACCATTGCCTGGTTTGCTGAAATATACCCCGTACCGAGCGGCGGCGGTCTGAAGGAATTTGTGGTCATCAGCGTTCTTATTGTCAGTCTGGAGGAGGTTGTGGTCCACATACTGTGCGGCAAGCTCGACTCTTACCCGGTTTATGCCCAAGGCTTCGAACTCCAGCATTGCGAGCGTTCCTGTTGCATCCTGCAGAAGGGTATGGTCGATTCGGATGGCAATCTCCCTACCGGCGAGCAGCTCTCCCTCTATTAGATGGGACTCTAGTATCTTGAACGCAAGGTTCTTCTTCATGATTGTATGCCAATAGTCTTACGGCCGAAAAGCCCTCCCAGCTTCACATACCCCCTCACCTGGCTGCACCGAAGAGCTTTTCGCCTTAATCAAAAATTCGTTAAATCAGGACATTTCCAGTCCTTTTAATCGCCTTTTATATTTTAATTTTACCATCTTAGGCCGGGATGTCAATGTCGCGTAAGACACATGATATAATTAGTATATATCAATCACATCTGAAAAGGAGGGAAACGTCATGCGAAAACAGCTATACGCTCTATTGATGGTGCTTGGATTGGTTTTGTTGGTCTCGGGAGCCGCGTTCGCAGGAGATACCGTCGTTCAGATGAACCTCATAACTGATCAGGGCCCAGGCAAAAGCATCGGCACGGTCACTATTTCTGATACGCCATACGGTCTTCTGCTGGTCCCAATGCTCAGCGAGCTGGTGCCTGGGATTCACGGTTTTCATGTCCATCAGAATGCCGACTGCGGACCGGCCATGAAGGACGGCAAGCAGGTGGCGGGTCTTGCTGCAGGAGGACACTATGATCCTGCAGGAAGCGGTAAGCACGAGGGACCCTATGCACAGGGACACCTCGGCGATCTGCCGGCACTATTCGTCGGTGCTGATGGTAAGGCTACCACTCCTGTTCTCGCCCCGCGACTCAAGACTGCCGATCTGACGGGCCGTTCGCTCATGATCCATGCCGGCGGCGATACCTATTCCGATATGCCAGCAGCTCTGGGTGGAGGCGGTGGGAGAATAGCATGCGGCGTGATAAAATAAAAAATGACGTCTTGTTGTATTTGTGATGATAACCAGCCCCCCCACGGCTGTGGGGGGGCGACAATAAAATTTACTCTTTTTACCTCCATGGCGGATGTCCTATAACTTCCATTTGCGTCGAATGGCATGAACCAAATAATTCGCTCACCAGAATGGGACGATTGCATTGTCTATTCCGGACTCGGCCCAACTGTGATTTGGACGAAATCTGTAGGCCGGATCCACTTGGCAAATGCATCCATTACCTGATCAGCGGTGATCTCCAGGTAAAGCCCTGCAGCGCGGACAGGTTCGTCGAGCGGCAGGTCTTCAAGTGAACGGGAGAGTAGCCCCCCGGCAATCCCATCCGTGCTCGCTTCGGAGAGAGGAATCCGATGGAGCATGAGAATCTTGGCATGCTGTAGTTCCTCCTGTGTTACGGGCACAGTCTGCATCCCGATGAGGTTACGTTGTATCATGGCCCGCGCCTTTGACACGTTCGGCGGATCGCAGGCAAAGAAGACGCTGAAGAGGGAACGGGTCTTGCCCGCCTCAATGAAAGACTCCACCGTATAGACTAGTCCAGCATTCTCGCGCAGGTCGCGGTAGAGCCGCGAAGCGTAGAACGCTCCTGACAGAACGTGGTTGCCAAGTTGGAGCTTGTAATAGTCCGGGTGCGAGCGCGTCAGGCCGATCGTCTCTGCCAGCGTCACCTGGTCCTGAATTTTGCTCGCATCGGGGACCGAGGACGTTGACGGTTTGTTGGGCGGCACCGGCGGAAGGTCAGTTGCCGGTTTCGTTCCGGCTGCTTTCCAGGCGCCGAAGTATTTATCAACCGCACTCCGTGCCTGCTCCGGTGTCACCTGGCCGATAATCACGATAGTCGTCATATCAGGACGGAACGCCTTGGTATAATAGGCCCTGACGTCTTGAAGCGTGAGTGAGGACACAGACTCGGGCGTCGGGTCGCGAAGTACGGGGTCATTCGTGGGATAGAGCGCTTCGCGCAGTGCATGCCTCGAAAGGTAGTCAGGGCTTTGAAGTTGGCCCCGAAGCGAGCTGATCGTTTCCTTCTGTACGATGACGAATGATTCTTCCGGCAACGCCGGGTGAAGCAGATTGTCTGCCAGGAGTTCCATGCCCCTATCGAAGCGGTCCGACAGGACCCTCAGCCCGAAAGAAGTGCCCGCTGTTATATCTGCACCGATGTCGTCCTGAGCTTTCTGGAATGCAAGCCTGTCGAGTGATGTTGTCCCGTAGGAAAGGAGGCTCCCCAGAACGTCTGAGACGCCCTCTTTCCCTATGGGCTCTTCAAGATCGTCGTTGTTCTTCACCTGGCCTGTGACACTGATGGTAGGGCTTACACTTTCCTCCTGGACAATCACATGGATCCCATTCGGGAGTGTGAAGACCGCGGGCTTCACTTGAGACGCAGGCACGGGTGGCAGCGATGCAGCTTTCTTTGCCCAGGCAGGGAGTTCAACGGGCTGGGTCTCTTTCGGAGCAAAGGACTCCTTGCCACCAAACCCTTTTGAAGCGACAGGCTTGCCCGATGGTCGCGGTATGAGCACAGCCGTGACCGCCGTATCGTTCTTCAGGTATTCCCTGGCCACGCGGTTCACGTCATCCAACGTCACTTTCTTTACCGCATCTATGTCGTCATCCGGTGAATTCCGGCCCTCGACCGCGAGTGCCTGAGACCAAGCGGCAGCGAGCCCGGAAACGGAATTCTTCTGAAATTGTGCATCTGCGATCTCATGGCGTTTTGCCGCTTCCACGAGATCAGCAGGGATGCCATTCTTCACGTAACCGGCGATGATGTTCTTAATCGTTTTGATGAGACCATAGCCATCCCCTCCGGAAGGAAATGCGGCGATAGCGTACCCAAAGGCCGCTTTCGGAAATGCGCCACCGTCGAACCCGGTAAAGAGCGCCTTCCCCTCTGGAACCAAGGCATAAATGTCTCCCCGCCGGCTGTCCAGCACATCGGCCAGGATTGCTCCGGCAGCGAAATCGGGGCTGTCAAATCCGGGCAGGCGGAAAGCAACGACAGCGAGGCCATATGGAAGGTCAGTATCGAGCGTGATTGCAGCTGGCTTGAGCGCCTGCAGATTGATAACCGGCCGGGGCGGCACAGGCCGCTTCGGAATCGGTGTAAAAAGCTCTTTGACCTTCGCTAGCGTCTTCTGCGGATCCACGTCCCCCACGATGACGAGGATGGTGTTGTTCGGCGCATACCAGGAATCAAAAAACTTCATGAGCATAGCTCCTGTTGTCTGCTGGAACGATTGGCGAGTGCCCAAGGCGTCATGGGCATAGGGTGTACCTGCGAACATCTCCGAAAGGAGGCGTGACGTGAAGATATACTCCGGGCTCGAGAGGTCCTGTGCAACCTCCTGTTCGATGGCTCCACGCTCCCGTTCCCAGAGGTCCTGCGTGTCGAGCACCCCCCGCATGCGTACCGCCTCTATGTTAAGAGCAACATCCAGGTCGTCGCTAGGCACTGTAAAGAAATACTGGGTAACTCCCTGCTGAGTGTCCGCGTTGAAATCGCCTCCTATCAGCGCGATGATGTTCGCAAGCTGGGCTGCGGACAGGCCTGGACTGCCGCGAAACATCATGTGCTCTTGGGCGTGCGCCATGCCGGGGAAGCCATCCGGCGCCTCATTTGATCCTACGAGGTAGTTCACCTCCGTGGTCACCACGGGTGCAAGGGTGTTACGTACGATCACAACCCGCAGTCCGTTCTCGAGCGTAGCGCGAAGAACGTCCGCTTCCGTGGCGGTCCGTGCCGTGGACGGGGCAAGAAGGAACAGTGAAATTATCGCAAGAAAGATCCTCATCTTGTTGTTGCTCATAATTTCCTCCGACAAAGTATTTTCGTTTGAGCCGTTTTTCTCAAAGTCAATTCCGAACTAACCCATAGCAGGCAAGGGTCCTTAGCGCAGCTACGTTATTTTTATTATAACGCAGAAGTCCAGATGGTAACCTGCCAGGCCGGAAATTGCCTGTGCTCAGGCAGGAGAGAAATCTTGCAGCAGAAGGAGAAACAATCGAAGATAATCTGAGGGAAACCATTTCGCGCGGATGAAGCCGGCCTCCTTCATCATGCGTCATCCGCCCCAGGACTTCAAACTCGGCATACCGAATTGGCGCGACTATACCACGACTCTTTCCTACTCATTTTCTTCTGACAGTTCCGTACGCACGATCGCGAGGATGGCCGAGTGAGGAACGATGAGGTACTTCTTTTCCTCAAACTCAATCTCCATTGCGGCATCCTTGAGGAAAATCGCATAATCCCCCTCCGCTGCCTGCAGAGGCAGGTACTTCACTTCTTTTTTTCCCGTGGTCCACGACTCGTCCGGTGTCGAATCAGGGATTGGATATCCGGGACCCGTCTTCGTCACGTGCCCGCCCATGATTTTCTCCTTCTCCTTGACCGTGGGAGGAAGGTAGAGCCCCGAAGGTGTTTTGTCCATTTTCTCGTCGGGATCGATGAGAACTCGATCACCGACAATGATAAGATTCTTTTTCGTTTTCATCGTTTTTATCCTTAGTATTATCCGAACCCTTTCATTTAATGATTCATACCATGGTTCAATCATGCATATGACGATACTTTGTTTTATGTTCTTATAAGAAGTATACTTGGATCGCGGATTTTTTCAAGCTTTTCAAGCGCCAAATAAACATTGAAAATAAGGGGAAACTTCCCTATCATTAAGAGGACCGAAACTGAGGAGGCATAATCTTGCAAGGTAGCCGAAAAGTTCTCACCGTTGCTGGTGCGCTGGCTGTCGTGGTCGCCGCAACGCTCATCTTCATCTTGACGAATATCAATGGGCTCGTCAAGGCGGCGATTGAAAAATACGGCTCCGAGGTGACGAAAACCGCTATTCGCGTGTTCTCGGTATCGATTCACCTTGCCGACGGCAAGGGTTCTATCGCCGGCTTGACCGTGGCGAATCCGCACGGATTTTCATCTCCCTACGTCTTTCGCTTAGATACGATCAGCGTCAGAATTGATCCCTCCACGATCACCATACGCCCGATCGTGATCGATGAGATCCGCATATCTGGTCCACAAGTCGTTTATGAGATCAACTCGTCCGGCACATCGAACATCGATGTTCTCAAGAAGAACATCGAAGAAGGAGGACCGAAGAAGTCCCAAGGAGAACAAAAAGGCGAAGGCAAAGAGACGAAATTCATCATTAAGAAGTTCGTTATCGAGAACGGGCACATGGACATCCTCATCGCCGGTCTCGAGAAGAACCCGAAGACCGTGACCCTGCAGCACATCGAGCTTGCCGACATCGGGAAGCATGGCGGTGTCACGCCAACCCAGCTGGCCCAGCAGGTGTTGACAGCCCTGATGGAAGAGGTGGGGCGGGACGTTGCCCGGGCCGGTGCTGAGCGGTACCTTCAGAAGGGCTTTGACAGAGCGGTCAAACGGCTCCTTGAGAAATAGAATCAAAGGGGACAAAAACCTGTATTGAAAATTGACATTCCCACACCGCACCCGACCTTATTGTCCGATCTGTGATTCCTTTCTTTTCTTCCCCGGCTCCTTCTTTTCATCCTTGTACTGCCCATTTTTCTTGTACTCAACGGAATGCTTCTTGTGCTGGTTCCAGTTTTCAGCGTAAGCGGCTACCAGTGAGCCCGATTTGATGATGAGCAGGTTCGAGGCGTTTTTCCCTTCTGCCTTCTCCGTAAACTTAAAACTACCGGTGGCGACCGTCGCCTTGTCGACGATAATGATATTATTATCGGCAATGGCGTGCTGCGCGTCGAGATAGATGGGGATGCCTTTGAAAGAGCTACTGTAGGAGGCACTGTTCCGGGCAAAATCGTCTGACAGATCAAATATTATTTCAACAGAGACCCCCGCTTCTCTTGCCTTGGCGACCGCGTCCGCAATAGGCTTTGATGTGAGCGAATAGGCCTGAATCAGTATCTCGGTCCTTGCCTGTTCGATCTCATGAATAATTGCACTGGTACAGTTGCCACCGGGAGTGAAACAGACATCCACGGTTGGTTTCGCGCATGCCGAGAATGCAATTGCGATATATATTGAAATATACAATCTTACGATGAACTTCATGTTCATTTATCAATGATCCCTCCCCGAATTCGCCAAGGAATGATCACGGAATCGCTTCGAAACAGCTCGTATCTATTCCCTCTGAGGGGCAAAATACTCTATATCGGGCAAAATGGCAAGAAGATTGAAAGCATATTTGCAGGCGATTCTTCCTGGGCGTCAGATGGAACGCCGAATCCGGCATTGGCAGAAAACAACACGGGGTTGGGGAGACAGATCGAAGATAATAGGCTCGGACGAGAAATCAGAAGGCCGCAACCCGGACGAAAAGGCTACAGATTCCCCCGAAGCCGCTCAGCGTGCAGGATCCGTTTCACCGCCAGCTGGTACGCAGCCTTGCGCAGCCTGCACTGGATCTCCTTGCAGAGCCTATGGACATCATTGAAAGCAGTGGTCATGGTCTGTTTCAATTTTTCAAGGACCTTCTGTTCCCGCCAGCGATCGTTGCTCAGGTTCTGGCTCCATTCGAAGTAGCTCACCACGACACCGCCTGCGTTTGCGAGAATGTCCGGAATAACCAAGATGTCCCTGCTAAAGAAGATATCGTCTGCCGCAGACGTTATAGGGGCGTTGGCAAGCTCGAGGATGATCTTTGCCTTGACGTCTCGTGCATTATCCTCGTCAAGCTGGTTCGAAAGGGCCGCTGGGATAAGGACGTCGCAGTCGGCGGTGAGGAGTTCCGCATTCGTGATGCCAATTGCGTCGGGGAAGCCTACGACTGTGCCTGCCTTGTTCTTGTGATGCCTAAGCGAAGAAATGTCGATGCCCTTCGAGTTCAGGATAGCGCCCTTTACGTCGCTCACGGCAACGACCGTATAGCCCCAGTGATGGAGGATGCGTGCGACGTTGGCACCTACGTTACCAAAGCCCTGAACCGCTACGCGCGTACCCTGAGCTTCCATCCCCCGTTCCCTCATTGCTTGCTCGAGCACGTGCACGCCACCGAGGGCGGTGGAATACCTGCGCACCCCAATGCCGCCGAGCTCGGGTGGCTTTCCCGTGACCACAGCGGGGATATGTTCGCGTTTGATCCGCTCGTACTCGTCGAGGATCCATGCCATGATATGCTCGTCCGTGTAAACGTCAGGGGCGGGGATATCTTTGAAAGGGCCTATGAAATCCGCTATGGCCCGGATGTAGCCTCGCGTCACAAGCTCGAGTTCGACCTGGCTGAGTTGCAGGGGATTGACTACGACGCCGCCCTTTGCCCCGCCGAAAGGGATGTTCACGACGGCGCACTTGAGGGCCATAAGAAAAGCAAGGTCGCTCGTGTGCTCCAATGTCATGTCCGGATGAAACCGGATGCCGCCCTTGGCAGGCCCGCGAGCGTCATTGTACTGAACGCGGTAACCCGTAAACATTTGCGTCTTGCCAAGGGTTGTTCTCACCGGGAAGCTTACGGTGAAGGAGCGGCGCGGCATGGCTAGAAGGTCGAGTTCATCTCGCGATAGACCGAGATCGGCATAGATGGTCTGCAGTTCTGTCATGGCGAGGCCGCGGAGGTCTTTCTCGTCCCGATGCAATCGTTCATGATTTCTGTTCATAGGTTTGTCCCTTAATGATGAATTAATTTCGCAAGAATGCCGACAATGTTTTTTCCCGTAGGGCGCATAGAAGTTGCAAAGTTTTATACACGAAGGCAAGGGTCTTTCTCAACCATTTTATCGCCTATACGAGAAACAGGTTGAACAGTGGCGCCCGTTACTTTGGCGCAAGCCCTGTCTTCTTCGCGACCTCGGCAACTGCAGACGCCACGGACACGACCACCTTCCGGTCGAAGATGCTTGGGATGATGTAGTCTTCATGCAACTCTTCCTCCCCGACCGTATATGCGATAGCGCGGGCAGCGGCGAGCTTTACAGCCTCGTTCACACTCTTTGCGCGCACGTCGAGAAGCCCCCGGAAGATGCCGGGAAATCCGAGCATGTTGTTGATCTGATTCGGGTAGTCTGATCGACCTGTAGCCATGACCCGGACCAGCGGGATGGCCTCCTCGGGAGATATTTCAGGATTGGGATTGGCCAGGGCGAAGACTACCGGGTCCTTAGCCATCCTCTTGACATCTTCTGAGGCAATGACGTTCGGGGCGGACAGCCCGATGAACACGTCCGCTCCCTTCATCGCATCGGCAATGCTCCCTTTCACATTCCGCGGGTTCGTCAGTTTTACCAACTCCCGCTTGGCATGATCCATATCCTGTTTCCTACCTGCGAAGAGAGACCCTGCCTTGTCGCAGACGATAATGTCCTTGACGCCTGAAGCAAGCAGGACCCTTGCCGTAGCCGAGCCTGCTGCGCCTGCTCCAACAATGACTATCTTGAGTTTTTTGATGTCCCGCTTAAGAAGACGTGAGACATTGATGAGCGCGGCAAGCACGACCACGGCGGTGCCGTGCTGGTCGTCATGAAATACAGGAATGTCGAGCATCTTCCTTAATCGGACCTCAACTTCGAAGCACCGCGGCGCGGAAATATCCTCAAGGTTGATGCCTCCGAACGCAGGTGCAATAGACTTGACCGTGTTCACGATCACGTCCACGTCCCTGGTCGCAAGCACGATGGGGAAAGCGTCGATTCCGGCGAACTCCTTGAAGATCATGGCCTTACCTTCCATTACCGGAAGCGCTGCTTCAGGCCCGATATCTCCGAGGCCCAGCACCGCGGTGCCATCG
>Ga0187779_10000850_pt1 | contig 19855 bp, 13 predicted proteins | sample 1015_Q2_SP10_10__FD_132435 | JGI IMG/M metagenome (GOLD analysis project Ga0187779, IMG submission 132435) | Tropical peat soil microbial communities from peatlands in Department of Meta, Colombia - 1015_Q2_SP10_10_MG | ecosystem: Environmental > Terrestrial > Soil > Wetlands > Peat | place... | reverse complement strand
CCCACGGCGTCCGACATTCTGTACGTCAAGGCGCTCGCCGCACCGTTTACGGTGAATACCATGCCGGAGGCGACCTTGAACGCGCTCGCCGGTCACAACGAGCTCGGATCCATCCTGCCAGCCGATGGCGGGGATTGTGAAGAAGTGCTCTCCCGATTTGCCGCTGCCGGTATCAACATCCAGACCCTGGCCGCGCGGCTTCAGGATGAAGGGGCCAAGGCGTTTGTCAAGTCCTGGGACGAACTGATGTCCCAGATTGCGTCCAAAGCCGCGGTACTGAGGAAAGCGGCCAGCTAAATCTCTCGAAGGAGGTGGTGCCATGACGATCGGATTTGATAAGCAGCTGTACGTTCTTCCCTTCGATCACCGTGGTTCATTCCAAACCAAGATGTTTGGATGGGAGGGGACGCTAACCCCCGAACAGACGGCGCAGATTGCCGCGGCCAAACAGGTGATCTACGAAGCTTTTAAGGCAGCTCTATCAGACGGCGTGCCACAGGCAAGTGCTGGGATCCTGGTGGATGAACAATTCGGAGCCGCCATCCTTCACGATGCTGCAAAGCATAGCTATTTGACCGCCTGCCCTGCGGAAAAAAGTGGGCAGGACGAGTTCGACTTTGAATATGGCGAGGAGTTCGCCAAGCATATCGAAGAATTCCATCCGACGTTCTGCAAGGTCCTGGTGCGCTACAACCCGGAGGGCGATCGCGTTCTGAACCAGCGGCAAGCGGCCCGTCTGAAACGGTTGTCCGACTTTCTGCATGGCACGAGCCGCAGCCTGTTCATGTTTGAGCTATTGGTGCCGGCAGAGAAGGTGCAGCTCGATCGACTCAAAGGAGATAAGAAGGCCTACGATCGGGAAATGCGCCCCGGACTCATGGTTCAGGCCATTCATGAGCTTCAGGACGCGGGTGTTGAAGCCGATGTTTGGAAAATCGAAGGACTGGACCGACGTGAGGACTGCGAAAAGGTCGTCGCCAGTGCGCGACGCGGCGGTCGGAATCGAGTGAGCTGCATCGTTCTGGGTCGCGGCGAAGACGACAAAAAAGTGCGTGAGTGGCTCGAAACGGCCGCACCGGTCGCCGGTTTCATCGGCTTTGCCGTAGGCCGCACGACCTTCTGGGATCCGCTGGTAGAGTGGCGGGCCAAAAAGACGACACGGGAAGCCGCCGTGGCCGAGATTGCCCGTCGTTATCGGGCCTTTGTGGATCTATTTGAGAAGGCCCGCACCTTGCAACGAAAAACAGCATAGACGTCGACGAAAGAGAGGGCGACATGCGTGTGGGCGTTGCCACCGATCACGGCGGATTTGAGCTGAAGCAGGAATTCGTCGCGCACCTTCGCGCGGCGGGGCATGAGGTGGTCGATTTTGGAGCTCACAACCTGGACCCCACCGACGATTATCCAGATTTCGTCACGCCGCTGGCACAAGCCGTTGCCGCCGGCAGCGTGGAACGCGGTGTGGCCATCTGCGCAAGCGGCGTGGGCGCATCCGTATGTGCGAATAAAGTTCCTGGAATTCGAGCGGCGCTGATCCACGACCACTACTCTGCCAAACAAGGGGTCGAGGACGACCACATGAATATTATTTGCATGGGTGGTCGGACCGTGGGGCCCGCCGTAGCCTGGGACCTCGTCGAGACGTTCTTGGCCGCCAAGTTCACCGGAGCTGATCGGCACCTGCGCCGCTTGGGCAAAATCGCCTCTTTGGAAGCACAAGGGCTCGGGAATTTGCGCGGAGCCGCCGCCAAGAAAACCTAACGGCTGCGTTGAAGATTACCTGAATTGTTGCATCTAAATCGGGTGCAGGCCAGGCTGGCAAGTTCTTGTCTGGGGGTGTAGTCTCGTGGCGTTAGGGAACGCTCGGATGGGGACACGGCCACAGTGGTAACAATTTTAAAACGAGGGCAAGGAGTGAGACCGTGAGCGCTACAGGGCTTTCTCAATCACCTAAAGAAGGAGACGTCGCACAGCTGTCCATCAACACCATCCGCACTCTTTCGATGGATGCGGTGCAACAAGCCAATTCAGGTCATCCGGGAACGCCGATGGCCATGGCACCTGTCGTGTATTGTCTGTGGCAGCGTTTTCTCCGCTTTGACCCCAACCACCCGATCTGGCCCAATCGCGACCGCTTCGTGCTTTCGGCGGGTCACGCCTCGATGCTTTTGTATTCGATGTTGCACCTGACCGGCGTGAAGGCCGTCAACCCCAAATATGAAACTCTGGGACACTTATCGGTGACGCTCGACGACATCAAGCACTTTCGTCAGCTTGACAGCAAATGCCCTGGCCATCCGGAATATCGTTGGACTTCAGGCGTTGAAACCACGACGGGACCATTGGGACAAGGGGTTGCGACCAGTGTGGGCATGGCGATCGCCGCTCGTTGGTTTCGGAGTTACTTCAATCGCCCGAATTTCGACCTGTTTGACTACGATGTCTATGCCCTGTGCGGTGACGGATGCATGATGGAAGGGATCTCCGGCGAAGCCGCTTCCCTCGCCGGTCACCTCAAACTCGCCGAGCTGTGCTGGATCTACGATAACAATCACATCACCATCGAGGGAAATACCGCGCTCACGTACAGCGATGATGTGGCGACACGTTTCCTTGGATACGGCTGGAACGTGACCCGAGTGGGCGATGCCAACGATTTGCAGATGCTCGAGCGTGCCTTCCACACCTTCAAGAATGAGAAAGAGCGACCTACCCTGATTATCGTCGACAGCCACATCGCCTACGGGGCACCGAACAAACAAGACACGAGCGCCGCTCACGGCGAGCCGCTGGGCGAAGAAGAGGTCAAACTGACGAAGCGGCGCTACGGCTGGCCCGAAGACGCCAAGTTCCTCGTGCCCGAAGGTGTGCGCGAGCATTTCGAAGCAGGTATCGGTGCGCGGGGCCAGGCGTTGCGCGAAGCTTGGATGGTTAGCTTTGAAGCATACCGACAGCAGTATCCCGAGCTTGCCGAGCAAGGCTACCAGATGCTTCGCCGAGAGCTGCCCCAGGGCTGGGAGAAAGCGCTGCCGACATTCGCGGCCGATCCCAAGGGGATTGCGAGCAGGGACTCCTCCGGCAAGGTGCTAAACGCACTTGCAAAGAATGTGCCGTGGTTGCTCGGGGGCGCGGCGGACCTGAGCCCTTCCACCAAGACCCGCCTCACGTTTGAGGACGCCGGCGATTTCAGCGCCGAGAACTCTGCTGGGCGAAATTTGCACTTTGGCATTCGGGAACACACGATGGGAGCGATCTTGAACGGGCTATCCCTGTCGAAGGTTCGGCCGTTTGGCTCGGGCTTCTTGATCTTCAGCGACTACTGCCGAGGAGCGATTCGTCTGAGCGCCTTGATGGAGATCCCTGTGATTTACATCTTTACCCACGATTCGATTGGAGTGGGAGAAGATGGACCGACGCATCAGCCGATCGAGCAACTCGCATCGCTGCGCGCAATCCCAGGACTCGTCACGCTGCGCCCGGCAGACGCCAATGAGGTCGTGGAAGCCTACCGCTACATCATGCGACTGACTCACGAACCCGCCGTACTGATCTTGTCGCGTCAGGCCTTGCCCACCCTTGATCGCACAAAGTACGCTCCCGCGTCAGGTGTGGCGCGCGGGGCGTACGTGCTGGGCGATGCGCCAGGCGGCAGTCCCGAAGTGATTCTCATTGCCTCGGGAAGCGAAGTCAGTCTTGCGGTGGCCGCTCACGAACAGTTGCTCACCGAGGGGATTCGGTCGCGGGTCGTCTCGATGCCCTCCTGGGACATTTTCGACCATCAATCTCAAGAGTATCGGGACGCAGTTCTTCCTCCGAGTGTGACGGCACGCGTGGCGGTCGAGCAGGCATCCACTTTTGGGTGGGAACACTACACGGGTTTGGGTGGACGTATCATCGGTATGAAGACTTTCGGAGCTTCGGCACCCCTCAAAGAGCTCCAGAGAAAATTCGGTTTCGAACCAAACCTTGTAGTGGCAGCCGCCAAACAGTTGCTTCAGAGGGCGTAGATCGGTGCCCCGACCCCGCAGCGACCCACAGGGAGTGGCACAGCCCGTAACAGCCAAGCAGCAACCCGCACCGCTCGTAGCTTGGAGCTCGAATACCGGGAGCAGCGCTCCTTTAGGCGCCACGATCCAGCCCGGTGGCGTGAATTTCAGCTTGTATTCAAAGAATGCCTCGGGAGTCGAACTGCTGCTGTTCGACCGAGAAGACGATGTCAGACCTGCTCGCGTGATTCTGTTAGATTCCTCGATCCACCGCACCTACCACTACTGGCACATCTTTGTTCCGGGCGTCGAGGCGGGACAGCTCTACGGATATCGGGCGCAGGGACCCTTCCATCCTTCCGAAGGATTGCGGTTTGATGCCAGCAAAGTTCTGCTCGATCCCTATGCTCGCGGGGTCGTTGTGCCGAACGGCTATTCCCGACAGGCGGCCCAGGAGAAGGGCGACAACGCTGCGACGGCGATGAAGAGCGTGGTCGTAGATCTTCACGCGTACGACTGGGAAGGCGACACACCCCTAAACCGACCGGCCTCGCGGTCGATCATCTACGAAATGCACGTGAAGGGCTTTACGCGTCATCCGAGCTCGGGCGTTCCGGACCAGAGGCGCGGCACGTTTCGCGGGCTCATCGAGAAGATTCCCTACCTCCAAGACTTAGGCGTCACGGCCATCGAGCTTCTTCCTGTATTTCAGTTTGATCCCCAGGATTGCCCGCCAGGCCGCGTGAACTATTGGGGCTACGCACCGATCTCATTCTTTGCACCGCACCAGGCCTACAGCTCTCGGCACGATCCCTTGGGCCCAGTCGATGAGTTCCGCGATATGGTCAAGGCTTTGCATCGAGCGGGCATTGAAGTAGTTCTTGACGTTGTCTTTAATCACACCGCTGAAGGAAATCACTTAGGACCAACGCTCAGTTTTCGTGGATTCGACAACACAGCCTACTACGTATTGGAGCAAGACCGCTCGCGCTATGCCAACTACAGTGGCACCGGCAACACGCTCAATGGCAATCATCCCATCGTTCGTCGAATGATTCTGGACAGCATCCGCTATTGGGTGGAGGAGATGCATGTGGACGGTTTCCGCTTTGATCTGGCCTCCGTTCTGGCGCGCGACTCCTACGGCCAGGCGATGCCTAATCCCCCGGTTCTCTTGGATCTGGAATCGGATCCAAAGCTGGCCGGAACAAAGATGATTGCGGAAGCTTGGGATGCAGCGGGGCTCTACCAGGTGGGAAGTTTCGTGGGGGATAGCTGGAAGGAATGGAACGGACGCTTTCGGGATGACGTCCGGAGTTTTTGGCGCGGTGACAACGGTTCACTCGCGCGTTTCGCGGATCGGCTCCTTGGCAGCCATGAAATCTATCGCTGGGAAAGGCGCGAGGCGGAACAGAGCGTAAACTTCGTAACCTGTCACGACGGATTTACGCTCAACGACCTTGTTTCCTACGACCAGAAGCACAACGAGGCCAATGGTGAAAGCAACCGCGACGGCACGGACGACAACCGGAGCTGGAATTGTGGCGTTGAGGGTCCAACCGACGATGCTGAAGTGGAAAAGCTGCGAAACCGCCAGGCGAGAAACCTTCTGACGGTCACGTTGCTGTCACTGGGTGTACCGATGTTTGTGATGGGCGACGAAGTGCGGCGAACGCAGAACGGGAACAACAACGCGTACTGCCAGGATCGCGAGATCAATTGGTTCGATTGGTCATTGGTCACCAGGCATGCCGGTCTGCATCGGTTCGTGAAACTCCTGATCGCGCGACGGCTTTTGCGAGACACCGGTCCCGAGCGCCAGCGAATGACCTTGACTGAGTTGATCGGCCAGGGAATCAAAGGCTGGCATGGAGTGAGACGCAACGAACCGGACTGGAGTGACCCGTCACACAGTATCGCGCTCAGTGTCGAATTACCCAAAGAAGCTCTATCGTTCTATTCCATTTTCAACGCTTATTGGGAACCCCTCGACTTCGAACTCCCAGAGATACGCGATCGGAAGGGAGCTTGTTGGCGGCGATGGATCGACACGTTTCTCGAGTCGCCCGAAGACATCGTCCCTTGGCAAGAAGCACGCCCCGTTCCCGGGCAGATCTATCGGGCCGGACCCCGGTCTGCCGTTGTTCTCTTGGCCAGCGCTGGCAATGGAGTACCGAGCTCTCTTGGCTCTATGATCGAAGGGCAGCGGGGATGAACAATCGCGGCTCGTTGGCTTTGATGCATTTCAAAACGATATGACCGTGGCGAGGGCCCCTCATCGACAACTGCCGCGCGCCCGCTTTCGCAGGCTGGCTAGGGAAATCGCAGAAATCGGCAAGGGGTTTTACTCCCGTGGCTGGGCTTTGGGAACTAGCGGGAATCTGAGCGCCGTCGTGCATGTTGATCCCCTGCTGCTGGCCATCACGGCGAGCGGACTAGACAAAAGCACCCTTGCGCCTTCGCAGATTCTTGCGATCGATGCCGACCTAGGGGTTAGATTCGGACGGGGCAAGCCTTCCAGTGAAGCGGCCATCCATCTCGCCATCGCTCGAGGGCGCTCGGCGGGCGCCATCTTCCACACCCATTCCATCTGGAGCACGCTACTTTCGGAAAGGCACTTTCGCGAGGGGGGGGTCGAACTGAAAGGCTTCGAAATGCTCAAGGGCCTCGAGAACGTGCGCTCACACGAGCACTCAGAATGGCTGCCGATACTGGACAACTCGCAAGACATGAAGAAGCTTTCCCTCGAAATTCGAGACCTGCTCGAGCGGCATCCCGCGATCCATGGACTTCTCCTGCGTGCACATGGTCTCTACACTTGGGGTCGAACCCCTCGAGAGGCCAAGCGACATGTTGAAATTTTCGAATTCCTCATGGAGGTTCTGGCTCGATCGAAGGCCAGCTCGGACGCAGGATAGTCAATCTGTGGTATTTTGGGCGGAAGGAGAGATGCCATGGCGGTCGTGCGAATTCCTGACGAACAACGTACGCTCGTAAACTTTGCGGATGTACGGACCTATCTGGCGGACATGGGCATCGACTACGAACGATGGCAGACGGATGCTCGCCTATCCTCTGACGCAACCTCCGACGAGATCCTCCGTGCCTATTCGAGCGAGATTGATCGCCTCAAGAAATCAGGGGGTTATACGACCGCTGACGTGATTGACATTCACGCGGACACCCCGGGCCTTGAAGCGATGCTGGCCCGGTTCAATATCGAGCATTGGCATGATGAAGATGAGGTCCGCTATATCATCGCCGGCCGTGGCCTTTTTCACATTCACGCCACGGGACGCCCTGTGATTGCGATAGAGGTGAGTGAAGGGGACTTGATCCGCGTCCCGCGAGGAACGCGCCACTGGTTCGATCTCTGCGGTGACCGCCGCATTCGCGCGATTCGCCTCTTTCAGGACCCATCCGGATGGACGCCGCACTACACCCAAAGTGGTGTGGACAGAAACTACGACCCAGTTTGTTTCGGTCCCGCCTACATTCCGCGCCAGACGGTCACGAAGTAGCGCACGTGCTGCCGATCGATTGGGTCCAGATCCAAGTCATTCTGCTAGACATTGAGGGTACTACCACGCCGCTCGATTTTGTCCATCGGACGCTTTTCGGCTACGCCAGAGAAAACCTACGTACATTTCTAGAGGAGAACTTCCGTAAACCGGAGGTTCACGAGTGTTTCGCGGCACTCAAGGTGCAACATGCGGCCGATCTGCAGCAGCGGCAAACCCCACCCGCGTGGCTCACAGACAGCCAGGAATCGGAGATTCGTTCGGCGGCAGAATACGGCCTCTGGCTCATGGATCGCGATAGCAAGACGGGCTCACTCAAAACGCTACAGGGGCTCATTTGGCAGGAAGGATATCGGTCGGGAAGATTGAAAGGCCAGGTCTATTCTGACGTTCCGCGGGCCTTCGATCGCTGGCGGCGCGAGGGCAAGGACATCTCAATCTATTCTTCCGGTAGCGAACTCGCGCAACGGCTTCTTTTTGGCACCACGGAATTCGGTGACCTGACACCCTACATCAGCGCTTTTTTTGACACACGAGTAGGAGCGAAGACAAACCGCGACAGCTTTCGTCGTATTGCTTCGCTTAAAGGACATCCGGAAGAAGAACTGTTGTTTTTTTCGGATTCTCTTGCGGAGTTGGACGCAGCTCGTTCGGCATACATGCGAACTGTGCTCGTAACGCGCACAACGGGCGTCGAGATTCCAACGGACAGTCATCTCGTTATAAAGAATTTCGACGAGCTGGGCTAGCCCCGGTTACCTAGCCAGGTGCCGGTTTCCGTGCAGCTGACTTTGCAAAAATCATTGTTGCCTATATCGGGTTTCTGGCAATATACGCCCTTCGCGGGGCCTGCATTTTACCGGCACTGAGCCGGTCCGCCAGCCGGGAACGAGGTGGTTGCGAGCGCGGCCTGCCGGACACTCTGGAAGTGCGCGAATGAATTGTTCACGCTTGCTGAATGCCGGCTTCTCCGTTGTTCTCGCAACCTGCGCGGGCTGCAGCGGAGTCAACGCACCTACCCCACCCCAGCAAACAACCGAGGTCGCCTCCTTGACCTCGACGGACGTCCAGGCAGTCGTACAGGCCTCTGCAAGCTCCGTTTCCGATCCGCTCGTCATCGCAGTCGTAGATCGCGCGGGCAATATACTCGCCGTTTACAGCAAGGCGGGCGCTCCCGTGATGGCGCAAGGAAACTTCGGTAACCCAGCAATGGCCACTGACCTTGCTGTAAACTTAGCTCGGACTGCAGCATTCTTTAGCAACAACCAGGCCCCTTTGTCGTCTCGCACGGTGCGTTTCATCAGCGGCATTCACTTCCCTCCTGGGGTGGTAAATACGTCGAGTGCGGCACTCTACGGTATTGAAAACACGAATCGAGGCTGTAGCCTGAACACGACCTTCCTGCCCGGCCAGGCCGTGCCACCCGCAACGTTGATAAACGGCAGTAGCCCCGGTCTCGGCATCATCACCGGCAAAGCGGACGTGTACGATAGCGACGCCACCGCCGTGAATCCTGGCGGTGTTCCTCTTTTCAAGATGGGCGAGGCGGTCGGTGGAGTGGGTGTGGTTGCATCGAGAATGGATGTTGCGGAATTTGCTGCATTTACGGGGGCCAATAGCCCGGGCTTTATACCCGCCGTCCCTGCTCCGGGTGCCGTGCTGATCAACGGCATCGCGCTGCCGTTTGTTCTTCAGACCACACAGCCCTCAGGAACTTCGACTGGCTCAGCCAATGGCAGCTACTCCCAACTCCCTACGTCGAGCCCTGGACCTGTTCCCGATGGCGATCTGATCCCTGAACATGCCGGTTCGGTGGGGGGACTCTCGGCGGCGGAGGTCGGAACCATCGTAAACAACGCCATTGCCACGGCCAACGTCACGCGCGCCGTTATCCGGCTCCCTCTCGGTCAGCGGACCCGGATGGTCATCGCCGTGGCCGACCTCGATGGGAGCCTGCTTGCTCTGTATCGCATGCCGGACGCAACAGTGTTCAGCATTGATGTTGCGGTGGGGAAAGCGCGCAACATGACCTATTTCAACAGCGCTTCTGTGAACTCGAATGATTTGCCAGGCGTTCCGGTTGGGACTGCGGTCACGACCCGTACCATCGGCTTTGGCGCTCAGCCACTGTTCCCTTCCGGCATCGATGGCACGCCGCCGGGACCATTTTTTCCCCTCTACGTACAGGACGTGAACAACCCCTGTACCCAAGGCTCGCAACCGTCCAACGCGAACCAGAATGGAATCGTCTTCTTTCCGGGAAGCGAGGGGCTCTATCGCAACGGCACGTTAGTCGGCGGGCTGGGCATAAGTGGTGATGGCGTCGATCAGGATGACTATGTGACGCACGGAGGGGCCTCCGGCTGGGAACCGCCCGCGGCAATGCGCGCGGATCAAATTGTCATCAACAATGTCCGACTTCCCTACCAAGTATTCCCTCGGAACCCCACTCAATAACTGGCATGATTTTCCGCAGTCCACCGGATGGACGCCCGGAAGAAGGTGTCGGAGCGGGTTCTCGGTTCAGTGTCCGCCGCTCGAACGAGCTGTGCCCCGCGGTACGAGCGCAGCGACCTTCTCCATTTGCATAGCAAATCGGGGAGCATTGTAAGCTGAGGGATTGTCGAGCTGCTGAAACAAGTCGTTTATGGCGGCCCGAAGCTCGGTCTGATTCGCGACTTGCTCATTCTTGACATAGGCCAAAGAAAGAGAGTCCAGGGCCATGGTGGCCTGTTCGGCACAGCGCTCGCCTTCAGCTGAGATCGTCGCCGAGTCATCAGCGATCTCCTGCAAGAGACGCGCCGTGAGGTTCCGATCGTAGGTTTGCGCCCGCATCTGTTGTGCGATTCGATCCGCCAATCCGGCAGCATCTTTGGCGCGCGCCGCCAGCTGATCTTTGCTGCCTGGTTTTCCCGACAATTGCTCGATGCTGGCTAGCTCAGAAATGAGTTGGTTTGTGGTCGAGGGGTCCACAGCGCCAGCGATGTGCCGCAAGACGGCATATGTCGAGGCATTCCAAACGGGAGCGCCGGGCTGCCTGCCGGGATAGCCACCTGCTTGTCTCCAGCTCGCCTCCGGTTTCGTCAGGCTGTGGTGGCAAGCAAAGCACTCATACTCCGCGAATTCGGGCCAGTTCGGTCCGGACGATCGGCGACTCAGCCGATTCAGGGCTTCCCGCAATTGTACGGCCTGCCCCACTGCCAATTCCTGCACGCTAAACCACGCGTTTGCTTCGGCCGGTGGCTTCCAGTGCCGAGGCATTGCGGCACTGAACGACTCGAGTTGAAACACGAGGTCAGGGTGGCCTGCTGCAATCATGACGTGGTCAACTTCCTTTTCCTCGGTGCCCAAGTGGCAACCCAAGCATCGCTCGGTCCGCTTGTTTAGATCCCGCGTATCGTACATGCCTAATTTCAAGGATTGCTCGTGAGTAAAGTTTTTCAAGGTGTGTGGCCCGAGCCAGCCCACGGCAGGGCCGTGACAGCTTTCGCAGCTCACTCCGTCCTCGATCGTTCCAAACGTCTGCGCGCGCAGTTCTGGTTTCACATTCAATGCATGGCATCTGAGACACTTGTCCGACTCATTGGGCGGCTTCTCAAGACCAAGGATTTTCCCCATTCGAATCGAAACGGGGTTGGAAAGAACTAGGTAGGCGCGCGAGTGCTTATCCTGAGCCGTCCAGATGGTGTACTCGTTCTGAGCAATCCGAACGATCGTCTTGGGCTGAACAGCTCCGTGGCAGTTGCTCGCAGCACAAGAACCCGGCCCACTGAATTTCCCTACCTCTCCCGGCTGTGCCGGTGTCGTCTTTTGCGGTTGAGGCTGCTGCGGCGTGGGTGTCACGCCAGGTTGTACCTTTACCTGTGCCACAGAAGCCAGCGGGAAGATGAAAAACAGGAGCAAGGGCCGCAAAGACGTTTTTGCTCGCATTGCGATTTTCCTCCCAGGTTTGCTAGCCAGCGCGTGTTTCGACCCAGAGCCGAAGATCAGTAATGTACACCCGATTGCCCGTTTTTCTCAGTCGGTTCGTGAAACTTCGACGGAGTCGAGCGGAAGAGCCTGCAGTGGACAATTCCCTCATCAATTTGATATGGTGGCGTCCATTTCAACGGCGAGGCTCGGGCGCTGCAAACGCCGGGGGCTCTTCTTGTTTGACGAACTCAGGGCTATCCAGGCGACCTACGGGTACTTGCCCACCGATCAGCTGCATGAATTGGCCGGCAAACTCAAGATGCCGGTCAGCGAAATTCACGCCGTCGCCAGTTTTTACCCTCACTTCTACCTCAAGCCGCCTCCCAAAGTCGATGTCCGCATCTGCGCCGACATGTCTTGTCACCTACTGGGCGCAGGTCGACTGCGTCGGTCGCTTGAACAAGCCTTCACGGGCCGCTCCGCGGCTGAAATTTCCATTCGAGATGTCTCCTGCCTGGGCCGTTGCGATACGGCCCCAGCCTTGTCCCTCAACGACCAAATTTATTCCGGTTTGACCCCTTCGCTCGCACTCGAAATGACTGAGAGTGCGCTCAACGGAAAGCTGCCACGCCATCCTCCCCGCGATCATTCTCACCCACCGTTAGAGTCTGACCCGTATCAGGGGCCCAGCACCTACCAAGCGGTTCGACAGTTTCTACAAAGCCGGGATCACAAAGCTGTCTTGAACGCTCTTAAGGCGTCCACTTTGCGCGGCATGGGAGGCGCGGGTTTTCCGACGGGTACCAAGTGGGAGATCGTCCGAAACGCCCCCGGCGTTCAGAAATATGTCGTTTGCAATGCCGACGAGAGCGAGCCCGGCACGATCAAAGATCGCTTCATTATGGAAAAAATCCCACATCTGGTGATCGAAGGCATGATCGTGGCTGGGCTCGTGACCGGCGCCACCAAGGGCTTCATCTACATTCGGCATGAATACGAGGAGCCACGAGAAGTCTTGCGGGAGGAAATTCAGCGCTGCTATCGGGACCACATCCTAGGACAGCACCTTTTGGGGTCTGAGCTCGATTTCGACCTCGAAATCTTCGTGAGTCCCGGCGGCTACATCTGCGGGGAAGAGAGTGCCCTTCTCGAGGCGATGGAGGGAAAGAGGGCTGAACCGCGCAATAAGCCTCCCTTCCCCGGTACCAACGGTCTCTGGAATGCCCCTACCGTCATCAACAATGTTGAGACTTTTGCGTTTGCGGCAGCCATCCTTGTGAAGGGCGCGGAATGGTACAAGAACCAGGGTGTCGGGGGAATCGCCGGACTAAAATTTGTAGGGATAAGCGGCGATGTGTTGTATCCAGGTGTTTACGAAGTTTCGATGGGCATTTCCTATCGCGATCTGATCTTCAAATATGCGGGTGGTATTCGCGACGGCAAGGATCTGCTCGGGTTTGCGCCTTCCGGTCCCTCTTCCGGCTATCTTCCTGCGTCTTCGGTAGACTTGCCGCTCGACTTCAAAGCGGTGGCGGATGCCGGTTCCATGGTTGGATCGGGCGCCATTGTTGTGTGCGCCGAGGGGCGCTGCATGCTGGATATGGCCCTAAACTCGACCCGTTTTTTCCGCAATGAATCGTGCGGAAAGTGTGTTCCCTGCCGCATGGGCTCGCAAAAGCTGGTCGACCTGCTCACTCGCTGGACCCAGGGCGAATCCGGTCGGAACGACTTGACGGTGGTGGATGAGCTTTTTAAGGCCATGCGTCTTGCCTCGATCTGTGGCCTTGGCCAAATCATTCATGCTCCCATGGCGTCGATTATCCGACATTTCCCCACCGTGATCGACGACCACCTAAAAGCTCGCCGCTGCCCTGGCGGCGTATGCTTCCAGAGTCAGGGGTGATTTATGGACTTCTCGTCCACAACGTATATCCCCCGGCAGGAGATTCAGCTCACGATCGATGGGAAGCCGGTTGTCATTGAGCAGACGCGAGGCGAAACCACCACGATCTTCGAGGCCGCCCAGAAATGCGGCATTGCCATACCCACCCTTTGCCACCAGCAGAATGAAAAACCCGTCGGCGTTTGCCGGATGTGCGTAGTAGATATCGGCCAACGCGTGTATGCCGCCTCCTGTGTCCGTCTGATCGAGCCCGGAATGAACGTGAAGACTTCGACCGACGACCTCAAAAGCGTTCGGCGCACTCTTTTGGAGCTGTTAATCGCCGACCATCCCTCTCCTTGTGCACGCCAGAAGCTTTCTTCCGATTGCGAGCTGGAGCGGCTGGCGGCGGCTGCCGGTATCGAGGCGTCCCCATTTGCTCGCCGGGCCACACCGAGGGGACACGACGACTCGTCGCTTGCGATTGCTGTGGACCACGAGGCGTGCATCCTCTGCGATCGGTGCATTCGCGGGTGCAACGAGATCCGTCACAATTTTGTGCTGGCCCGGCGCGGTAAGGGGTATCAGGCAGGAATCGCTTTTGATGACGGCCTACCCATGGGCACCTCCAGCTGCGTGAGCTGCGGCGAGTGTATGGTTTGCTGCCCGACCGGGGCGCTCACCAACAAGAAGGTTGTCGACACAAACCTCGGCGAGGGCGATCCCATTGCGCTCGCGGAATTGCAGAAGGTGGAGGTCTTCGCCGGGGTCTCGGGTACGTTCCTGAATCTGAATAGCAATGCCGTGCGCAAACGCACCTATCAACCGGGGGAAGTAATCTGCAGGGAGGGCGATTACGGGTCTACAGCCTTTTATATTCTGGCTGGAAAAGCGCAGGTGTCGCTGTCCTCGCCCATGGCCCACGTCAGCACCCGAGGGCAAAAAGGTTTTTTCAGCAAACTGAAGTCGGTCCTCGAGCCTACCACTCGAGGGCAGGTAGAGAAAGAGCCCCGCAAAGGCTACATTCCCATCGACGGCCCCCTCGATTTGTCCTACGACAACCCCGTTGCGGAGCTAGGGCCCGGAGACCTCTTCGGCGAAATGACATGCATGAACTACTATCCGCGCTCCGCCACCGTGCGCGCGAAAACGGATTGCACCGTGCTCGAGATGCTCCGAAACGTGCTTGACATTATGCGCCGCAATCGCGCGTTCCGAGCACGGGTTGAGCAGAACTACCGCAAGCGCGCCCTCGAATCCCACTTGCGCGGCATTCCGATCTTCTCCTCCGTTACGCCCGAGTTTATTGCCTATCTTCGTGACCGCGTCGAACTGCGCCCCTACTCTCCGGGGCAGCTGATTTGCCGTCAGGGGGAGCCCGCACACAGCTTCTTTCTGGTCCGCATCGGCTTTGTCAAGGTAACGGAAACCCATCCCGGCGGGGACTTGGTACTCGCATACATTGGCCGGGGAGGCTTTTTCGGCGAACTCTCCCTTCTCGGTGGCGGCGTGCGCACCGCCAATTGCATCGCTCTGGACCATGTCGAGGTTGTGCGCATCCGCGTCGAGGATTTCAACCTCATGCTTCAGCAGTTTCCGGACGTGCGCCGAAGCCTGGAAGCCGTCGCTGCCGAGCGCGCTGCCGAAAATCGCCAACGCTTCCAACAGATCCAAAGTGTGCCAGTCGACTCCTTTCTCGCCCAAGGCTTAATGGAGGCGCAGAGCCTGCTGGTGCTGGATCTTGATAAATGCACCCGCTGTGACCAATGTGTGCGTGCGTGCGCCGACGCACACGACGGCGTCAGTCGCCTCATTCGTGACGGCTTGCGCCTCGGCCACTACCTCATGGCGACATCGTGCCGCCAATGCAAGGACCCTCTTTGTATGGTGGGTTGTCCAGTGGGCTCGATTCGTAGGAAAAACAGCCTCGAAATCACGATCGAGGACTGGTGCATCGGCTGCGGCCTCTGCGCGAACAACTGTCCTTACGGAAACATCAACATGCACCCCTTTCAGGTGCAGTCGGACGACCCCTCCCATCCCGGCAGAAAAATTGCAGAAGTGAAGATGAAGGCCACGGCATGTAACCTCTGCCCCGATCACGACGAGCCCAACTGTGTCTATGCCTGCCCGCACGACGCCGCCCACCGCGTGAAGCCCCGTGAGTTTTTTGCGGGCCTCGCCCAAGAGGCCGGCAGGGGGATCGTGCAGCCGTGATCCTTGACCAAAGCCATCGAGCCTGGTTGATCGGGTCGCTGATCGTTTTGGTCTTCGGCGTTCTGCTCTATGTCCCTTATGCATGGCTGAGCGTAACAGCGGTGAGCGGAGGCAGCGTCCCAGGTCTGATCTACGTCGGCATCGGTTAGGCAATGATGATCTTTGCCGGGCTGCTGGGAGCTCGTAAGAAGTACCGGATTTGGCGCGTTGGCCGAGCCACCTGGTGGATGCGCGCACATCTTTGGATCGGGTTCTTGAGCTTTCCACTCATCCTATTCCATGCGGGCTTTAGTCTCGGCAACGGCGCACTCACGCGAATCCTCATGGCCCTGTTCCTGGTCGTATTTGTCAGTGGGATCCTGGGCGCAATTTTTCAAAACTTCATGCCGCGGATGATCACCGAACGCGTTCCGATGGAGACGATCTACGAACAAATCGATCGAGTCATTGGGCAACTTGTGGATGAGGCAGCCGCCATCGTCGGTGAGATCGGCGCAGCCGTTGAGCAGCAGATCGAGCAAGCAGAAGAGATCGACGAGTTATTACAACAGCCTGGAACGAAAAGCAAAACGAGTGCTCGGACCGTGCCCGATGAGCGCGTGAGCAAGAAGATTACGACATTCTTTGAAGCACAGATGAAGCCTTACTTGACATCCCGACACGTACGAAAGGCGCTGCTCGCAGATCCCGTGCAAGCAAGTGCCGCCTTTCGGCAATTGAAAGTGCTGGTTCCCCAAAATCTGTGGACCAGGTTCGATGACCTGGAAAACATCTGTGAGGAAAAGCGTGAGCTAGAGCGCCAACGGCGGCTTCACAAAATCCTTCACGGCTGGCTGCTGTTTCATATTCCTGCTTCGTATGCCCTGCTTCTGTTAGGCGCTGTCCACGCGGTCGTGGCCCTGAGGTACTGAATGCCCCGTGTCCGCACAGCCAAATCCCTGGCAAAGAGAATCGACCTGCAGTACTTCACCCGCCGCGACGCTTTTCGCAATTGGCGGTTATGGCTCTCGATCGGAATTCCGGCCCTGGGTGCCTGTTGGATCGTTTACGCGCTCGTTTCTCGCAACCAGAATGTCTATACGAAGGGACCCCTATCCTCGGCCCATGCGGTCCTAACCACGAACTGCAGCCTGTGCCACGTCCGCGGTGCGAGTTTTCGGGCCCTTGTGCCCGACAAAGCGTGCCTGGGGTGTCATGACGCCCCGGCGCACAATCAGCGGCAGACGTTCACGCCGAATTGCAGTTCCTGCCATGTCGAGCATCATGGAACGGCACGGCTGGCCGAAACGCCGGATTCCGGATGCACGAGCTGCCACGGCCATCTGAAAACCGCCGACGGCCAGTCCGCCGTCGATCCTCACGTCACTGGCTTCGACAAGAACCACCCCGAGTTTGCCCCGCTTCGGCCAGGTCACTCAGACCCAGGCACCATCAACCTAAACCACTTCGTGCATTTGCAGCCCACCATCCGGGGCCCCAACGGGGCCGTGCAGATGGTTTGTGAAGACTGCCACCGGTATGTCAATACACAGGAGGCTTGGCCCTACTCCGTGGCTGTCGTCCAACCATCCTCGCAGCAGCCCGTTATGGTGGCTTCTGTCGACACCCAGCAGAGAAAACGTCGCTCGGTAGAGAGTGGTGCCGGTGCCTACATGACAACGATCAAGTATGTGAACCAGTGCGCCGCCTGTCACGTTCTTCAGTTTGATCGCATCATTGCTCAGCCAGCGCCGCACGACAAACCCGAGATCGTTCACGCTTTTATCACCCAAAAATACACCGATTACATCGCGCAACATCCCGAAGGCCTCCGCCTGCCCGTGCTTGCCATTGACGAGGGCATGCCGGCCAGCCTAACCGAGTTGGCTCTGCGGCCAACGCGCACAGAGCCTCTGACGGTCGCCAGCTCCCCTTCGGAGTGGGTGCGCGAGCGCACGGCGGAGGCCGAACGCCTTCTGTGGAACAAGAACTGCAAGATCTGCCATGCCGCAACCCAGCACGACGGACCGGGGCTACCACAGTCCGTTAAGGCAGTTATTCCGGCACGTTGGCTTCCCCGCGCGGAGTTCGATCACCAGGCGCACCGAATGCTTACCTGCGTGGCCTGCCACTCCACCATCCCGAATAGCCGCAAGACATCCGACACAAACCTTCCGGGGATTGCACTATGCCGCCAATGTCACAAGCAGGCAGGAGCATCTGAACAGGCAGCAGAAGGGCGATGCTTTGAATGTCACAGCTATCACGATTGGCGCAAAGAACGCCGGACAAACGGCATTATGGACATCGCTCAGCCGAAGCCGGCCGGGACCACTCCGTCCGGCAACCCGAGTGCTCCTGAGTAGCCGACAGATTGTCTACTTTGACTGGGTGTCCGCGGCCTTTGCGTGATTGCCACTTACCGGTGCGTTCTGCGGCTCATCGGTAACCGTGTAGAGCTGGCCATTTCGTAGGTAAAGCCCTTGCATCTCTTGTCGGTTGAGTGGTCTTGAACCACGCCGTCCAAAAACGGCCAGCTGGTTGCCAGTTTCATCCACTGCCCGGTCACGATCAATTCCGCGGGATATCGCAAGCGCAGGTCCGTGAGTCGGGTAGCTGGCCACTAGCTTGGGAACCGGCTGCGGGCTAAACCCCGCGAATTTAGGCGTGGCCTGCGGAGAAAACAGTTGCACCACCTGGAGCCCGTTTCGTCCATCCGCCACGAACGCAAACAGGCTCGAGCTAACCATTCCCAGTTTCACGTCATTGGTGTCGTTGAGCCTGCCGCCTGCGTTAAAGAATTGATCGAGCACCGGTCTCTCCGGCCGTTCCACGTTGACGATCGCGATGCCCTGTTTGCCGGCGGAAACATACGCATACGTCCGAGCGACGTAGATATTCCGAGCGTCTTCGATCGCCACCTGTGCATCGGGCACGACCGTCGGTTCCTGAGGTCTGGTGAGATCTAATACCTTCAAACCATTTCGGCCGACCACGAATGCATATCGGAACTGGACGGCAATCCCGCGTGGATCATCGAGCGCCGGGGCACCGATTTGGGCAGTAACTTTCGGGTGAAGCGGATCATCCAAATCCACAACCACCAACCCGTGATCGCACAGGATGTACGCGTAGGTTCCCACGAAGGCAATTCGGCGCGCTCCGTGCAGGATGCCGTCGGGATTGAAAGTGAGAGCGCGCTGGAGGAAATTGTTGTTGGGGTCGCCATCGAGCAGCGTGCCCACGCCGGGCGTCTTTGCCTTCAAGTCCGGGTTGCCAATCACGACCAGACCTTCCTCGCGGTCGGCGACATAAAGGAAGCCGTACATCAGGTGAATGCGTTGCTCCTCGTTCTCGGGCCGGTGCGTGCGCAATGGGTCGACTGCGAGCGTGCTCGGCGACGCGATCGCTTGCGCATACTTTGTCTTGACGTAGAATCGCTGCCCGAGCGGAGACACAGGCGCGGTCGTCATTCGCTCGGAAAAATCCTTGTCATCGATGTTGGCGATATCGAAAACGCGTATACCTTCTTGTCCCATCGCCGCATAGAGATATTCGCCGCGCGCCTGCACATCCAGCACATTCCCTTCGTGATGATAGCTTTCGGTTAGGCGATTGCCCCCGCGCACGAACTTCTGATAGTTCGACGGATAGGCAATTTTGTGAAAATCGCTGCCCAAGATCGTGGGCGGCTCTTCATGCTCCGCAACGGCCACGGCGTGATACCCATCCTTGCCCGTCGCCACGTAAATGTAGCGTCCTTCGAAGTTCATGAAGCCGCCACCCTGTAGCAGCACTTGTGCCAGCCAAGCATTGTTGTCCTCGGTTGCAGAAACGTGGCAATCCGAACAAGTACGGGTTTCCTTTGTGCGTACCGTATGCGGCACGAACGGGCTAAAGGCTTGGCCGCTGAAGCCCTCAGCCGACACCGTTTGCTGCTGGTAGTATCCCCAGTCTCGATCTGAATTTTGCGAGCTCACAAGCACCGCACAGGCCGACCGGATGGGCGCAAGGCGGTTGCCCGTTACGGTCCCATCGACCCCCAGCATGTAGATATCGTCGCGGAGAATCTGAAAGTTATAGGAGGTATAGTTGCGCGTCGTCAGCCCTTCGTTGTGCAGCATCGGCATGCGCTGGTTCGCTGTCATCCGCAGATGGCAGCCGAAACACGTCGGCACCCATGCGGAGTGACAGCTGTAGCAGGTCATCCGGCTGTTGGGGTGCGCAAATAAACTTGTGTCATGACCTCCCCAGGTCACGCCGTCGGTCTGGATCGTCTTTGCGAAGCGAGCCTTTGGATTATAGTCCGGGTTGCCAGGCGTGATGGAATCCATTACTTGAATGACTTGCCATTCCTT
>Ga0187779_10000849_pt1 | contig 19902 bp, 17 predicted proteins | sample 1015_Q2_SP10_10__FD_132435 | JGI IMG/M metagenome (GOLD analysis project Ga0187779, IMG submission 132435) | Tropical peat soil microbial communities from peatlands in Department of Meta, Colombia - 1015_Q2_SP10_10_MG | ecosystem: Environmental > Terrestrial > Soil > Wetlands > Peat | place... | reverse complement strand
TCGACCGCCGCCTCGGCCCGCTCGATCAGCGTGAGCACGTCGCCCATGCCGAGGATGCGCGACGCCATCCGGTCGGGATGGAACCACTCGAGCGCGTCGAGCTTCTCGCCGACGGAGGCGAGCTTGATCGGTCGGCCGGTGACGGCCCGCACCGACAGCGCCGCGCCGCCGCGCGCGTCGCCGTCGAGCTTCGTCATCAGCACGCCGTCGAAGTCCACACGCTCCTGGAACGCCTTCGCGACGTTGACCGCCTCCTGCCCCGTCATCGCATCGAGGACGAGGAGCACGTTGTGCGGCTTCGCCTCCCGCCGCACTGCTGCGAGCTCCTCCATCAGCGGCTCGTCGATGTGGAGGCGGCCCGCGGTATCGAGGACGACGACGTCGCGCCCGTCCGCCTTCGCCCGCTCGATCCCGTCGCGCACCGCCCCGACCGGGTCGCTGCGCTCCTCCGCGTAGGCCGGCACTCCGATCTGGGCGCCGAGCTGGACGAGCTGGTCGATCGCGGCAGGGCGCTGCAGGTCGGCGGCGACGAGCGCAGGCTTCCGGCCGTCCTTCTGGAGCAGCAGCGCGAGCTTGGCGGCGGCGGTCGTCTTGCCGGAGCCCTGGAGGCCGGCGAGGAGGATCGTCGTCGGCGGCCGCGAGGCGAAGGCGAGCTGCGAGGAGCCCGTCCCCATCAGCTCCGTCAGCTCCTCGTGGACGATCTTCACGACCTGCTGGCCGGGAGTGAGGCTCTTGAGGACGTCCTGCCCGACGGCGCGCTCGCGCACGTGCGCGACGAACTCCTTCACGACGTCGAAGTTGACGTCGGCTTCGAGCAGCGCGAGGCGGATCTCGCGCATCGCGCGCGAGATCGCCTCCTCGTCGAGGACGCCGCGGCTGCGGAGGTCGCCGAGCGCGCCCTGGAGCTTGTCCGAGAGGGTGTCGAACATAGGCTGCCAGGGTACCCGTCAGCCGGAGACGAGGGCCCTGGCGAAGTCCTGCGGGTCGAAAGGACGCAGGTCGTCGAGCTGCTCCCCCACCCCGATCAGCTTCACCGGCAGGCCGAGCTCGTACGCAATCGGGATCGCGACGCCGCCCTTCGCGGAGCCGTCGAGCTTCGTCAGGGCGACGCCGGTCACGCCGGCGGTCTCGCCGAAGAGCCGCGCCTGCTGGAGGCCGTTCTGGCCGGTCGTCGCGTCGACGACGAGCAGCGTCTCGTGCGGCGCGCCCTCGAGCTTGCCCGCGATCACGCGCCGCACCTTCGCGAGCTCCTCCATCAGGTTCGCCTGCGTGTGCAGGCGGCCGGCGGTGTCGACGATGACGACGTCCCGGCCGCGCGCCTGCGCCGCCTCGATCGCGTCGTAGGCGACTGCGGCGGGATCGCCGCCGCGCTCGGAGCCGACGAAATCGGCGCCTGCGCGCTGCGCCCAGATCTCGAGCTGCTCCTCAGCCGCTGCGCGGAAGGTGTCCGCGGCCGCGACCACGACCGAGTGCCCGTGCTCGGCGAGCGTCGCCGCGAGCTTGCCGATCGTCGTGGTCTTGCCCGTGCCGTTGACGCCGACGACGAGGATCACGCTCGGCTTCCCGGTGAGGTGGATCGTGCCGGGATCGCCGAGCAGCTCTGCGGCCTCCTCCGCGAGCGCCTCGCCGAGATCGCCGAGCTCGCCGCGGGCCTCGAGCCGGCGCACGAGCTCCGCAGTGGCGGGGACGCCGACGTCGGCGAGGATGAGCGCTTCCTCGAGCCGCTCCCAGGCACGGTCGTCGCCGGGGTCGAAGGCGGCGGCCTGAATCTGCTCGGTGAGCGCACGGCGCGACTTCGCAAGCGAGTCGCGCAGGCGGGAGAAGAAGCCCGCCCGCGCCGCCTCGGGCTCGGGGGAGGCATCCGCCTCCCCCAGCAGCTCACCCCAGCTCCGCGCCACAGGCCGGAGCGTAGCCGGGTCGCTCACACCGCCCGCTGGTAGACCCGGAGCGCCCGCGTCGCGAGCCACCCGCAGAGGAGCAGCATTGCCGCGAGCAGCGCAGCGTGCTCGCCGACGAGCCCCCAGTCGGTGCCTGCCGACGCGACCGCCCGCGCCGCCGTGACCGCCCAGTTAACCGGGTTGAAGCGCGCGACGTCCCGGATCCAGCCGGGCATCAGGTTCGCGGCCATCAGCCCGGAGCTGAGGAATGTCGCCGGTAGGACGACGAACTGCACCGCGCCGATCAGCGACTCCTCCTGCCGGGTCACGAGCGCGAGCGCGCTCGAGAGCGCCGCGATCGGAGCGCCGAGCAGCACCGCGAGCGCGAGCATCATCAGCACGGCGAGCACCGAGAAGCTCGCGCCGGCCGCGAACGCGACGGCGACGATCACGAGCGACTGGATCACGATCACGGCCGCGACGTTCAGGACACCGCACGCGATCAGGGCACCGCGCCAGACGGGCGAGACGAGGAAGCGGTCCATGACGCCGCGGTCGATCGCGTCGATGAGCGACATGCCGTTCCAGCCGGCGGAGAAGAGCGCGCTCATGATCACGATGCCCGGTGTGAGGAACTCGAGATACGAGCCGCCGTGGTAGCCGGGGATGTCGATCACCTTCTTGAACAGCGCGCCGAAGAGCAGCAGCCAGATCATCGGCTGGACGAGCGTGATCGCCACGAACCAGGGCTGGCGCCAAAGCGCGAGGAGCAGCCGCTTCGTGAGCGAGAGCGTCTGACGGATCGCGAGCCTCATCGGCGGACGTCCTCCGCTTCGGCGGCACCGAACGTCCGCCCGGCGTGGCGGAGGTAGACGTCGTCGAGCGACGGCCGTGCGACCGTCGCAGCCGCGACCGGCACGCCGGCCGCCTCGAGCGCGGCGAGCACGGCCGGAACCGCGCGCGCTCCTTCGTCCGCGCGTGCGCGCAGCACGCGGCCGTCGACCGAGGCCTCGCGCACGCCCTCGACGCGGCCGACGGCGTCGAGCGCGCGCCCGTTCACCGACACGGCGAGCTCGACGACGAGCGTGTCGCCGCGAAGCCCGCTCTTCAGCTCGTCGGGCGTGCCGGCCGCGACGATGCGCCCGCGGTCGACGATCGCGAGCCGCGAGGCGAGCCGGTCGGCCTCCTCGAGGTAGTGCGTCGTGAGCAGCACGGTGACGCCCTCGGCGTGCGCGAGCCGCTCGATCTCCTCCCACATGTCCGCACGCGCCTCCGGGTCGAGGCCCGTCGTCGGCTCGTCGAGGAAGAGAACCTCGGGTCGGTGCACGAGCCCGAGCGCGACGTCGAGCTTTCGCTGCATGCCGCCCGAGTAGGTGCGCACGATCCGCCGGGCCGCGTCGGCCAGGCGGAAGCGCTCGAGCAGCTCGTCCGCGCGCGCACGTGCCACACGCGGCGGCAGCCCGTAGAGGTCGCCCTGCAGGCGCAGGTTCTCGCGGCCGGTCGCGTCCGGATCGATGCCGGGCTTCTGCCCGACCACGCCGATCGCCTCGCGCACGCGCATCGGCTCGCGGACGACGTCGTGGCCCGCGACGAGCGCGCGGCCCTCGTCCGGGAGCGTGAGCGTCGTCAGGATCTTCACCGTCGTCGACTTGCCGGCGCCGTTCGGGCCGAGCAGGCCGAACACGGTGCCGGCCTCGACGGCGAAGCCGACCCCGTCGAGCGCGCGCACGCCCTTCGGATACGTCTTGACGAGGCCTTCCGCCTCGACCGCCGAACCTTCCATCCGGCTCCTCTCCGCGCTACCATTCATCTAGATCGGTCATTATCTTAGATATCGAACTATTGGATTGTCAAGAGAACAGCTCATCCGCTCCCTGATCGCCGAGGTCCGCGCCTCCCAGGTGGCGACCGATGCGCTCGACCAGGCGGTCGCCGACCGCTTCGGGCTCAACCGCACGGACGCGCGCGCGCTCGACGTGCTCGACCAGCACGTGGGTCCGATCACCGCGGGCGAGCTCGCGCAGAGGATGCACTTGACGACCGGCGCCGTGACGAGCGTGCTCGACCGCCTCGAGCGGGCGGGCTGGGCAAAGCGGGTGCGCGATCCGGACGACCGGCGGCGGGTGCTCGTCCAGGCGACGCCGAAGGTGAAGAGGATGGGCAACTCGATCTACGGCGCCGACGAGGACGTGCTCGCCACGTTCCCCGACTACACGGTGGAGCAGCTCGAGCTGCTGCTCGACTTCACGCGTCGCGGTCGCGCGTGGACGGAGTCGCTCATCGCGAAGATGCACGCGCAGACGCCGAATCGCAGGGGAGTGAAACAGCTCCGCGGGCGGGGCCGGGCCTAGTCCAGCACGGGGTAGCGCGCGTCCGCGTCGATGCACGCGGCCGCGTAGAGCGCCGTCCCGACGTCGCCGGTCCAGAGCGAGTAGCGGCCGCGGCCGCGTGCGGCGCGGAGCCGCTCCACCTGCGCCAGGGCATGGACGGCGAAGCGGCGGGCGCGCTCGAGCCAGCGCTCGTCGCCCGTGCGCGCGAACGCCTTCAGGAGCGCGAAGCCGTTGCCGGCGGTGCCGTGGCAGATGCCGTGGCCCTTCTCGTCGTTGTGCGGGCCGGCCCGCCAGACGAGCTCGGCACCGGCGAGGAGGAGCTCCTCGTCGAGGTACCCGCCCGCCGCGATCACGATTCCGGGCGCGCCGCCGCACCACTGGAGCCTGATCTGGCCGTCGCGTGCCTCGAGCCCGCCGCCGAAGCCGAGCGGCCAGGTGGCGAGCCCGTCCTCGACGATCGCGTGCGCGGCGAGGATCGCCGCCGTCTCCCGCCCGAGCGCGTCGTTCCGGTCGTGCTCGACGCGCAGCAGGGCGCCGACGTTCCCGACGAGCCCGTGCGGAGCGCCGAGGCTGCGAACGGTCGGGCCGTAGTGTCGCTGCGTCCAGAGGCCGTCGGCGTCGCGGCGGGAGGCGAGCGCGTCCGCACTCTCGCGCGCAGCGTCGTCCCACCCCATCGCGGCCGCCGCGACCAGCGTGCCGGGGGTGCCCCAGAAGAGCTCCTCCGCCTCGTTCGCGACGTTCGCGCGCACGCGTGCGAGGAGGTCGTCGGCGAGCGAGCCGCCGGCACCGAGGAGGCAGGCGACGAGCAGCGGGCCGGTCTCGCCGCAGAAGAGCGACGACTCGGCCGGCTCCGGCTTGATCTCGTTTCGCTCGAAGTCCGGCTCCTCCCGCCAGAGCTCGAGCGCGCGCAATGCGACCGTGCGCAGGTCGAGCGCCGACTCCGCGTGGAGCCGCAGGCGGTTCAGAGCCCAGACGACGCCGGCCGCGCCGACGTAGAGGTTCTTCAGCGGCAGCGGCGCGTCCCAGCCGTCCCACTCGTGCGCCGGCCAGAGCCCGTCCGGGCTGTACGCGGCGTCCGCGTCGGCGACGATCGCGCGGATCGCGTCGCGGACCCGAGCCTCGTCCCACGACTCGTCGACGAGCGGCTCGAAGTGGGCTGGATCGTAGAGCATCACTCGCCGAGCAGCGTCGCCGTGTAGTCCGGGACGTAGCGGAAGAGCTCCCGCGGAGGCCGCTTGTAGTCGCTCTCCGGCGGCCGGACCGGCAGCTCGAGCGGCGTCTCGAGCACGTCCTCGTACGGCACGAGCGAGAGCAGATGGGCGATGCAGTTGAGGCGCGCACGGCGCTTGTCGTCACCCTCGACGACGTACCAGGGAGCCTCGGGGATGTCCGTGTGGACGAACATCTCGTCCTTTGCCCGGGAGTAGTCGACCCAGCGGGCTCGCGACTCGAGGTCCATCGGCGAGAGCTTCCAGCTCCGAAGCGTGTCCTCGAGACGCGAGCGGAACCGGCGCTCCTGCTCCTCGTCGCTGACCGAGAACCAGTACTTGACGAGGTGTATGCCGTCCTCGACGAGCAGGCGCTCGAAGATCGGGCACTGCTGGAGGAAGCGGCGATATTCGTCCGGCGTGCAGAAGCCCATCACGTGCTCGACGCCGGCACGGTTGTACCAGCTGCGGTCGAAGAGGACGATCTCGCCCGCCGTCGGCAGGTGCGCGATGTAACGCTGGAAGTACCACTGCCCCTCTTCGCGCTCCGTCGGCGCCGGCAGCGCGACGATCCGCGCGACGCGCGGGTTGAGGTACTCGGTGATCCGCTTGATCGCGCCGCCCTTGCCGGCTGCGTCGCGGCCTTCGAAGACGACGACCAGACGCACGCCGTTCACCCGCACCCACTCCTTCAGCTTCACGAGCTCCGCCTGGAGGCGCAGCAACTCCTGCTCGTAGAGCTTGCGCGGCACCTTCGTGGCGTGGTCGTGCGGCATCGCGCCGCAAAGGCTACGCCGCGCTGACCGCTTGCGCCTCCTCGCGCGGCAGGCGCCGCGAGAGGATCTGCGAGATGCCGTCACCGCCCATCGTGACGCCGTAGAGGATGTCGGCCGCCTCCATCGTCCGCTTCTGATGGGTGATCACGACGAACTGCGCGCGCTCGGCGTATTGGCGGAGCAGCGCGACGAAGCGGCCGATGTTCGTGTCGTCGAGCGCGGCCTCGACCTCGTCGAGGAGGTAGAAGGGGCACGGCCGCGCGAGGAAGAGCGCGAACAGGAACGAGATCGCGCCGAGCGCCTTCTCGCCGCCGGAGAGGAGCGAGAGCCGCTGCACCTTCTTCCCGGCGGGCCGAAGCTCGACCTCGATCCCGGGCTCGCCGTCCTCGTCCTCGGACTCGGTCAGGCGCAGGCGGCCCTCGCCGCCGGGGAAGAGCGTCCCCGCCACCTCGTGGAAGTGGCGCTGCACCGCGTCGAACGTCTCGGCGAAGCGGCGCTCGACCGTCTCGGTCAGCTCGTCGCGCAGCTTCTCGAGCTCGGTGAGGCTCTGCTCGAGATCCTTGCGCTGCGTCGAGAGCTCCTCGAGCCGCGCCTTCTCGGCGTCGTACTCCTCCTTCGCGAGCGGGTTCACCTGGCCGAGCGACTCGCGGCGGCGCTCGAGCCGCTCCGCGCGCTCGGCGAGCTCCTCGCGGTCGTCGCCCTCGGCTCGCTCGTCCGTTCCGGCGTATTCGAGCCGGCGCCGCGCCTCGTCCGCCTCGGCCTCGATGCGGGCCACCTCGACGTCGATCGCCGACGCACGCTCCGACGCCCGCGAGACCTCCTGGCGCAGCTCCACCTCTGCAGCGCCCAGACGGCGCAGCTCCTCGCCGAGCTCGCCCGTGCGCGCGCCGCCGGCGTCGACGTGGGCCCGGAGCGGCGTCTCGAAGCGGGCGGCGGCCGCCGCCGCGGCAGCGAGCGTCTCGTCCAGTCGCTCGGCGCCGGTGAGGACGCGGGCGAGCTGGTGCGGGCGCGCGCGGCGGCGGCCGGCGCGGACGGCCGCGTCGATGCGCGCGGACTCGGCGACGCGCGCCTCCTCCCCGGCGCGGGCGGCCTCGGCTGCCGCCGCGTCTGCCGCGGCGACGAGCGACCGCGCCTCGGCGCGCAGCGGCTCGGCATCTCCCGCCTCGCCTTCCGGAATCGTCGTGCCCCCGAGCCGGGCGAGGTCGCGCTCGGCGGCGGACGCGCCCTCGGCGCAGGCGGCGAGCTCGCGGCGGAGGCTGCTCTCCCGCTCGCCCAGCGCCCGAAGGGCGGCGCCGAGCTCGGTCGTGCGCTCGGAGCCGGCCTCGCCGCGGGCGCGCAGCGGCGCCTCGACGCGGTCGACGGCGCGGTCGAGCGACTCGAGTCCCCGCTCCAGCCGTCCTGCCGCCGCGAGCAGCGCCTTCAGCGTCTCCGCGTCGGCGCGGCGCAGGCGCAGGCGCGGCGCCGCCGCGGCGAACGCCGCCTCGGCCCGGGCGGCCCGCTCCTCGGCGACGGCGGCCGCCCGTTCGGCGATCTGCGCCTGGTCGGAGACGAGACGCGCCTCCTCGGCGAGCGCGCCCCGGCGGGCGTCGAGCTCGAGCAGCACCGCCTCGGCCGTCTCGCCCGCGAACCAGAGCTCGCCGCGCTGCGGGTCGTAGCCGTAGCCGTCCCGCGTCACCGCCGGCACGGGCGACGCGAGCAGCTCGTCCTTCTCGACGATCGGCAACTCGGCGACGAGCGCCCGCGGGTCGCGCCCGGCGAGCACCCGCAGCGAGCCGAGCCCCGCCGCCGCGGCCCGCTCCAGCAGCGCGAGCGCCCTCTTCGCGTCGGCGGCGACGATCGCAGCGGCCCGCGGGCCGAGCGCGGCCGCGACGGCGCGCTCCGTCCCGGGCTCCACCTCGAGGAGCGACAACGCGATCGTTTCGCCCTGCTCCGCGAGCGCGCGCGCCGCCGGCGGGATCCCCTCGCGCTCGGCGAGCGAGCGCTCGAGCGTCGCCAGCCGCTCCTGCGAGGTCAGCGCACGCTCGGCGAGCGTGTCGCGGGCGTGGGCGGTCTCGCGCGCAGCCGCACGCGCGTAGAGCGCCTGCCGTTCCAGCTCCTCCGGCGATGGTCCGTCGTGGCCTGCGGCGGCCTCCGCCTCGGCCAGCTCCGCGCGCAGGCGCGCGATCAGCCGCGTCGCCGCCTCACGCTGGACCGCGAGGCCGGCTGCACGGCTGCGCAGCTCGTACGAGACCGAGAGCGCGGCCTCGCGCTCCCCCGCCGCCCCGGTCAGCTCCACCTCGATGCCCGTCCGCTCGGCGAGCATCTCGTCGAGACGCACCTGTGCCGCGGTCTGAAGCGCCCGTTCGGCGGCGAGCACCCGTGCCAGCGCCCGGCGCGCGCGCTCCGCACGCGTCTCCCGCTCGACGGCGGCGACCCGAGCGGCCTCGGCGGCTTCCAGCGCCGTCCGCTCCAGCTCCACGGTCTCCATGCCGGGCTCGCCGGCCTCGGACGAGACCGCAGCCAGCTCCGAGCGCACGTGCTCGAGCAGCCCGCACGCCGACTCGCGCCGGATCGCGAGCCGCTCCGCGGCGCTGCGCAGCCGATAGAGCGCCTGCATCGCCTGCTCGCGCCTGCCGGCGGCGTCCGCGAGCTCCTCCTCGGCGCGGCCGCGCTCCGCGAGCACGGCGTCGAGCCGCTCCTCGGCCATGCGCCTTCCGAGCGCCGCCGCCGCTCGGCGCTCGCCGGCCGTGGCGAGCCGCTCGTCGAGCGCGGCAACATCGAGCTCGGCGATCCGGGCGCGCAGCAGCGCCAGCTCGCCCCGCAGCTTCTCCGCACGCTCGGCCGCGGTCGCCTGGAGCGCGAGCGGACGCAGCCGCTTCCGCACCTCGTCCTCGCGGTCGCGGGCGCGCTCCACCTGGAGGGCGACGCGGGCGAGCTTCAGCTCCGCCCGGTGGCGGCGTGCCTTGAAGCGTCCGAGCCCGGCCGCCTCCTCGATCAGCGCCCGCCGCTCCTCCGGCCTCGAGGCGAGAATCGCCTCGACCTTCCCCTGGCCGATGATCGAGTGCATGCCCTGACCGAGGCCGAGGTCGGCGAGCAGCTCGACGAGGTCGAGCCGGCGCACCGGCGTGCGGTTGACGAGGTACTGGCCCTCGCCGCCGCGGTGGAGACGGCGCGCGATCGCGAGCTCGGAGTAGTCGACCGGCAGCGTCCCGTCCGAGTTGTCGAAGAGGAGCTCGACCTCGCAGAAGTCGGCGGGGCCGCGGTCGGCCGCGCCGGCGAAGAGGACGTCGTCGGGCTTCTCGGCGCGCAGCTCGCTCGGGCTGAGCGAGCCGGCCGCCCACCGGATCGCGTCGGCGACGTTCGACTTGCCGGAGCCGTTCGGCCCGACGATCACGCCGACGCCCGGCTCGAGGCGCACCTCGACCGTGTCGGGAAACGACTTGAAGCCACGGAGCTTTACCGCGCGGAGATGCACGCAGCCTCCACCCTAACGACCGCCGCGGACACCGGCCGTGGCCCGATCGGGAATAATCGCCGAGTGGCGTTCGAGTTGCGTACGCCCTTGTGTGACGCGCTGGGGATCGAGGTTCCGGTGTTCTCCGCTGGAGTCGGGGGCGGGGCGCGCGCAGAGTTGGTGGCAGCTGTGTCGAATGCCGGCGGCTTCGGTGTGCTCGGCGCGAGCGGAATGCCGCCCGAGGTCCTCCGCGCCGAGGTCAAGCGGACACGGGGGATGACCGATCGCCCGTTCGGGATCAACCTCATCATCGACATCGGGGAGGACGACGCCGAAGAGGCCCAGAACGACCGCGAGTTCTTCCGGTCTCAGATCACCGCGGCGGCCGAAGCCGGTGCTGCCGCCGTGGTTCTGTTCTGGGGAGATCCGGCCCCGTTGGTTCCGCAGGCACATGCCGACGGCCTCACCGTGCTGATCCAGGTCGGATCGGTCAACGAGGCTGAATCGGCGGTGGAGGCCGGGGTCGACGCCGTGATCGCGCAGGGCGTGGAGGCGGGCGGCCACGTCCGCGGCACGACATCCATCTGGGAGCTCCTCCCCGCTACCGTCGAGGCCGTGAGACCGACGCCCGTGCTCGCCTCCGGAGGCGTCGGCGACGGAGCCGGGGTCGCGCGTGCGCTCGGCCTCGGCGCACAGGGCGTCTCGCTCGGCACGCGCTTCGTCGCGAGCGACGAGGCCAATGCTCACGCCGGCTACAAACAGCGCATCGTCGCGAGCGACGCGACGGACACGGTCCTCACCCGGGATCTCTACGACATCGGGTGGCCCGGCGCGCCCCACCGTACCCTTCTTAACCGCACGTACGAGGAGTGGACGGCAGCCGGGCAACCGCCACCCGGCGGGCGCCCCGGCGAGGGGACATCGCTCGGACGTCACCAGCTCTCCTCAGGGGAGGTGGTGGAGTGGCCGCGGTACGCAGTGGGGGTGGCGACGCCGGACTTCGAGGGCGACATCGAGTACGCCCCGCTGTGGGCCGGAGAGTCCTGCTCGGTCGTGAACGACATCAGACCCGCGGGACAGATCGTGCGAGATCTCGTCCGCGACGCGCAGGCGGCGCTCGCCGAGACGGCACGACGCCGCTGACGCGGGCGGGAACCCGGCGACCCTCCGCTCGACGACGGGCGCCGAGGCCGGAGCGTAAGCCGGGCCGCTAGGCCGGCTTACGCGCAGGCGGATCCACGCGGGTCGGGATGCGGAGCGCCACGACCCGCGCCACAGCTTCAGCCGCCCCTCGACCTCTTGGGAGGCGACCACGGTCGCGCGCGGAGGCCGGACCGCGCTCCGGCCGGAGCGCTCCCCCACAGCCGCCTCGGTGCCTACGCAGAGGAGGGGGTCCGTGGGGGAACCAGGGGTTCCCCCACGTGCGGCCCTGCCTCGACGAGCTCCGGCGGGCACTCCGGGGCGAACTTGCGGAAGTTGCCGACGTAGCGCGTCGCGAGCTCCCGGTAGCGCACCCAGTACTCGTCCTCGTTCGGCCAGGTGGACTCGGGGCGGAGCACGTCGTCGGGCAGGCCCGGGCAGTGCTCGGGCACCTCGAAGCCGAAGACCGGGTCGACCCGGTACTCGACGCCGTCGAGATCGCCCGAGAGCGCCGCGTCGAGCAGCGCCCGCGTGTGCTCGATGCTGATCCGCTTGCCGATCCCGAACGGGCCACCCGTCCAGCCGGTGTTGACGAGCCAGCAGCGCGCGCCGTGGCGTTCGATCTTCCGCTTCAGCAGGTCGGCGTAGACGGCCGGGTGGTGAACCATGAACGGCGCGCCGAAGCACGTGCTGAAGGTGATCTCCGGCTCGAGGCCGAGCCCCGCCTCGGTCCCCGCGACCTTGGACGTGTAGCCGGAGACGAAGTGGTAGAGCGCCTGGTCGGGCGTGAGTCGCGCGATCGGCGGTAGCACGCCCTGCGCGTCGCACGTCAGCAGCATGACGTTGCGCGGATGGCCGGCGGTGCGCGACGGCACGGCGTTCGCGATGAAGTCGAGCGGATACGAGGCGCGCGTGTTCTCCGTGAAGGAGTCGTCGTCGAGGTCGACGTGGCGCGTCACCTCGTCGAAGACGACGTTCTCGAGCACGGTGCCGAACCGCCGCGTCGCCGCGTAGATCTCCGGCTCGGAGCGCGGCGAGAGCTGGATCACCTTCGCGTAGCAGCCGTCCTCGTGGTTGAAGACGCCCTCGTCGCTCCAGCCGTGCTCGTCGTCGCCGATGAGACCGCGCCGCGGATCCGCGGACAACGTCGTCTTGCCCGTGCCGGAGAGCCCGAAGAAGAGCGCTGCGCCGCCGTCCTCGCCGACGTTGGCAGAGCAGTGCATGCTCAGCACGCCGTCGAGCGGCAGCAGGTAGTTGAGCACGGTGAAGACCGACTTCTTCAGCTCGCCCGCGTAGCCGGTGCCGCCGATCAGGCAGAGCTTCCGCTCGAAGCTGAGCACGATGAACGTGCTCGTGCGCGTCCCGTCCGCCGGCTCGTATGCCTTGAACGACGGCGCGCACACGATCGTGAACTCCGGCACGTGCTCGCGGTACGCTTCGCGGCCCGCCGGCGCCTTGAACATGTTGCGCACGAAGAGGCTGTGCCAGGCCTGCTCGGTGATGACGCGCAGCGGCAGTCTGTACTCCGGCTGTGCGCACGCGTCGAGGTCCTGGACGAAGACGTCGCGGCCCTGGAGGAAGCCGAGCATGCGCCCGAGGATCTCCTCGAACTTGTCGGGCGCGAGCGGACGGTTGTACTCGCCCCACCAGACGTTCTCGGCGGACGAGGGCTCGTGGACGATGAACTTGTCCTGTGCCGCGCGCGAGGAGTGCTTCCCCGTGTTCACGACCACCGGGCCGCCGTTGACGATCCGCCCCTCGCCGCGGAAGGCGATCTCCTCGTAGAGCGCCTCGGCCGGCAGGTTCCAGTAGACGCAGCGCGCGTTCGTGACGCCGTGGTTCTCGAGCCCGTAGTCGCTCGCGAGCTCCTGTGCCTGCGCCTGCGCGGGCGTCTTCACGTTGAGCGGGTTGAAGCTCACAGCCAATCCCTGCGGAGGCGCCGCTCGCCGATGGTGATCTCGTTCGGCGCGCTCGGGTCGAGCGCCCAGCGCATGCGCTGCACGCCTTCCGTGACGTTCTTCGTCGAGCCGCAGTAGCTGAGCCGCAGGTGGCCTTCGGCGCCGAACTCCTTGCCGGGAACGGTGACGACGAGCGCCTTGTCGAGCAGGAACCGCGAGAGCTCCTCCGAGTCGTTCGAGTACGCGCGAAAGTCGGGCAGGCAGTAGAAGGTTCCCTGCGGCGGCGTGACCCGCACGCCCTCGAAGGTGCGCAGCTCCTGGAGCATCACGTCCCGGAGGTTCTGGATTCCGAGGCGCAAGTTCTCGACCGTGCTCTGCACGCCGGTGAGCGCGCCCTCCGCAGCCGCCATCGACACCGCCGCCGGGCAGGAGGTCGTCTGCGCCTGCACGTTCTTCATCACCTCGACCAGATCGCGCGGCGCGATCGTCCAGCCGACCCGGAATCCCGTCATCCCGTAGAGCTTCGAGACGCCGTTGACGACGATCAGCATCGACTCGTCGACGTCGTGATCGGTGAACGAGTAGGCGGACGGGGGTCTGACGCCGTCGAACACGAGCCGGTGGTAGATGTCGTCCATGATCAGGTGGACGCGGCGCTGCTCGCAGAGCTCGACGAGCCCCGCGATCAGCTGCGATGGATACACCGCTCCGGACGGGTTGTTCGGGCTGTTGACGACGAGCGCCTTCGTGTACGAGCTGAACGCCGCCTCGACCTCGTCGAGCCGCGGCACGAAGCCGCCGTCCTCGGGCGTCACGATCACGGGCTGCCCGTAGACCATGCGCACCATCTCGGGGTAGCTCACCCAGTAGGGCGAGAGGATCACGACCTCGTCCTGGGGGTCGACGACGGAGAGGAGCACGTTGTAGATCGCCTGCTTCGCGCCCGACGAGACGATCACGTTGTCGGGCGCGACCACCCGGCCGTAGTTCTCCTCGGTGTAGCGGATGATCGCCTGCTTCAGCGCGACGGTGCCGTCGGTCGGGACGTACTTCACGTCGCCGCTCGTGAGGCGGGCGGCCGAGCTGACGATCGCCGCGAGCGGCACCTTGTTCTTCGGCTCGCCCCCGCCGAGGTGGATCACCGGCTGGCCGCGCGCGGCGAGCTCGGCCGCGCGCTCGTTCAGGGCGAGCGTCGCGGACTCGCGGATGGAGCGGGCGAGGTGGCTGACCGCCATGTCCCGCCCAGCGTTCCCGAGAGCGCCCCGGCCGCCATCGGTAGGCGGCCGTGGAGCTTCTTCGGAGAGCTACTGAAGGCCGGAGGCGGCCGGGATCGGAGCGTCGGGCGCGAGCTTCGCCAGCGCCTGCTGGGCGGCTTCCTGCTCGGCCGCCTTCTTCGAGTTGCCTTCACCCACGCCGAGCTGCTCGCCGCCGACGACCGCCGCGCACGTGAAGTGCCGTTCGTGCGGTGGCCCCTCCGCCGAGAGGACGACGTACGAGACCTGGCGTCCGCTGCGGGCGAGCGCCTCCTGGAGCTCCGTCTTGTGGTCGACGTGCGTCGTGAGCGCGTACTCGATCCGCTCCGCGAACGCGTCCACGACCGCCTCCTCGATCGGCGCGAAGCCGTGCTCGAGGAAGAGCGCGCCGAGCACCGCCTCCAGCAGCGCGGCGAGCACGTTGCGGTTCTTCGCCAGGCGCTCGATCTCCTCGGGCTGGAGGCCGCCTCCCTGCTCGGCGAGCCGGCGCCCCAGGTCGAGCTCGCGCGCGACGACGGCACAGCTCGCCCGCGAGACGACGTGCGAGCGGATCTTGGCCAGCCGCCCCTCGGAGAACTCGGGGTAGCGGCGGTAGAGCTCGTGCGCCACCGCGAGCTCGAGCACGCTGTCGCCGAGGAACTCGAGCCGCTCGTACGACGCGGTGCGCTCGCTCGCCCAGGAGGCGTGCGTGAACGCCGTCGCGGCGCGCGACGGCGGCAGCGCGTCGATCAGCGGCGCGAGCCGGTACCGCCGCGTCTCGTCGCTACTGGTGCGACGAGACGTAGTCGACGGCCTGGCCGACGGTCTGGATCTTCTGGGCGTCCTCGTCGGAGATCTTGATCCCGAACTGATCCTCGAGCTCCATGATCAGCTCGACGAGGTCGAGCGAATCGGCGTCGAGGTCCTCCTGGAACGAGGCCTCCTCGGTGATGTCGCTCTCCTCGATTCCGAGCTGCTCCGTCAGGACTTCCTTGACCCGCTCGAAGACTTCCTCCCGCGACGCTGCCATGTCACCTCATTTGTGGGCTAGGGGCTGAAAATCCGGCCGATCATACAGCCTCGGCCTGCTGTGACAGCCTTGCTGCGAGCCTGCCGACGACGTCGTGCTCGACACCGCGGGCGGCGAGGCGGACGGCGTTGGCGATCGCCGTGGGCGAGGAGTTCCCGTGCGCGATCACGGCCAGGCCGCGGAGACCGAGCAGATACGCGCCGCCGTAGGTGTCGGGGTCGAGCCGGTGACGGAGCCGCCGGGCGGCAGGCCGGATGAGCAGGCCGCCCAGCTTGCCGGTGGCCGACGCGGCGATCTCCTCGCGCAGCGCGTCGAGCAGGTTCCGGATCGTCCCCTCGAGCAGCTTCAGCGCGACATTGCCGGTGAAGCCGTCCGTCACGACGACGTCGGCCGCACCGCCGAGAAGGTCGCGACCCTCGCAGTTGCCGGCGAAGTTGAGGTCGCCGGCGGCGAGCAGCTCGTGCGCCTCGAGCGTGAGCTGGTTCCCCTTCTCCCGCTCCTCCCCGATCGAGAGCAGCCGCACCTCGGGATTCGCCACGTCGAGGATCTCCTCGGCGAAGACGGCCCCCATGGTGGCGAACTGCACCAGGTGCTCGGGGCGCGCGTCGGCGTTCGCGCCCGCGTCGATCAGGAGAGACGGCCCGCGCCGCGCAGGGATCGGGACGGCGATCGCGGGCCGCAGCACGCCCGGGATCCGCCGCAGCTCGAGCAGGCCGGCGGCGAGCATCGCGCCGGTGTTTCCCGCCGAGACGACCGCGTCCGCCCGGCCTTCGCCCACCGCACGGACCGCTGCGACGAGCGAGCTCTGCGGCTTCGCCCGCACCGCCTCGGCAGGCTTCTCGTGCATCGCGATCACGTCGGGCGCCTCGAGCAGCTCGAGCCCATGCGTGTCGAGCGCGGCCGGCCCGACGAGCAGGGGCGTCAGCCCGGCGTCCCGCGCTGCGAGCGCTCCCGCGACGATCTGGCCGGGGCCACGGTCACCGCCCATCGCGTCGACCGCGATGCGGATCATCCTGCTACGGAGCGTCGATGCGGAGCGGCTCGACCTCGCGGCCGTTGTACGTGCCGCAGGTCGGGCAGAGCCGGTGCGGCCGTTTCGGCTGCCCGCATTGCGGGCAGACGTTGACGCGCGGCGCGCCGATCGCGTGCGTGGCGCGGCGCTTGTCTCGGCGCGACTTGGAGGTCTTCCGCTTCGGGACTGCCATGAGCCGGCGGAGTATAGCTTCCCCCGGGCGAAGTGCTGCGCACTTCGCCCGGGGAGATGTTGTGCTCCGCAGAGCGCCCGTCGGCCAAGCCGACGGGCTCTTATGTGACCAGGGACGGTCGGTCCGGGTAGCGCAGGCCGGATCCACGTGTGCGGGGATGGCGAAGCCACCACCGCGCGCGCTCTCACAGCCCTTGGCTCATGTCGGATAACAGCCCGGCGGCTCCGCCGGCGGGCGCTCTGCGGAGCACAACATCTCCCTGCGCGAATAGCGCAGCTATTCGCGCAGAGCGCGAAGGGCCTCCCAGCGAGGGTCCGTCTCGTCTTCCTCGTGCTCGTGCGGCTCGAGGTTGAGGTCCTTGCCGCAGAACGGGCAGAGGCCGGCGCAGTCGGGGCCGCAGAGGATCTTGTCGGGCAGCTCCAGCGCGATCGTGTCCCGGGCCCAGCCGGAGAGGTCGAGCACGTCGTCGCTCACGTAGGGCGAGCGCAGCTCCTCGTCGGCCTCGGGGCTCGCAGCCTGGTATTCGCGTGCCCGGATGGGAAGCTCGAGCACGGTGTCGGCGAGGCAGCGGAAGCAGGGGCCGTGCAGCGCGACGCGGAAGAACAGCTCGAAGACGGTTCCCGTCGTCGCCTTCGTGATCGCCAGCTCCGCGGGCGCGAGCGCAGGCACCGGCAGGTACTCCTGGCCGCCGAGGACGAGCCCCTCGAGCCGGACATCGACGTCGCCCCGGTACTGCTCGGCCGTCAGGAGCTTGACCTGCCTGAGGCTGAACGTCGTCATACGCTCACGGTAGCGCTCGCTGCCGATTACGCGGCGACTTCGGCCTGGGCGTATGCCGGCAGCGGCTCGGGGATCGGCTCGGCCTCCGCGCGCGGCTTCCGTGCGGTCAGGAGCAGCGCGATCGAGGTGAGGATCACGAGGCCGGCGGCGATCTCCTTGCCGCCGATGGGCTCGCCGAGGAGCGCCCAGCCGAGGAAGACCGCCACCCCGGGGTTCACGTAGGCGTAGGTCGAGAGCAGCGTCGTCGAGGCGTTTCTCAACAGCCAGCCGTACGCGCTGAAGGCGAGCACGGAGCCGAAGACGATCAGGTAGCCCACCGCAGCGAGCGAGGCAGGCGAGACCGCGTCCAGGTGGACGCGCGAGAGCTCGCCGCCGGCGATGCCGGCGCCGGCGAGCAGGACGCCGGCGCACAGCATCTGCATCGCCGCGGCGAGGAGGGGTCGCCGCGGTAGCGGAGCGACGCGCGCGTAGAGAGAGCCTGCCGCCCATGCGAACGCCGCTACGAGGAGGACAACGATGCCGGCGGCGTCGCTCTTCCCGCTCGGGCCGGCGAGCAGCCCCACCCCGAGCAGACCGGCGGCGATCCCGACGACCGCGCCGAGCGGCAGCCGGACGCCGAAGACGAGGCGGTCGAGCACGGCCATGAACAGCGGCACGCTCGCGATGATGAGGGCGGTGAAGCCCGAGGCGACCCGCTGCTCGGCCCACGCGACGCCACCGGTGTCGATCACGAGCATCAGCCCGCCGGTGAGCGCGGCCGCGCGCCACTGCCGCCGCCCGGGGCGCTCGGCTGCGAGGTCGCCGCGCCGGGCCGACCAGGCGTAGAGCAGCCCGCCGGCGATCAGGAAACGCACGGAGAGCATGAGCAGCGGGGGCAGCGTCCGGTCGGCCACGGCGATGGCCAGGTAGGTCGAGCCCCAGACGAGGTAGACGGTGGCGAGGGCGAGAGCGAGCTTCACGGGTTCAGCGTGCCTACGCCACTTCATTAGGGCAAATCGAGTTATGATTCGGAATGATCATGAAACGTGATCAATGGCCGGGCGTCGAGCTGCGCCACCTCGCAGCTCTCGAGGCCGTCGCGCGGACGCGCTCCTTCGGCCGGGCCGCACGCGAGCTCGGCTACACGCAGTCGGCGGTCAGCCAGCAGGTCGCCCGGCTCGAGCGCGTCGTCGGGCAGCGGCTGGTCGACCGCCCCGGAGGGCCGCGCCGGGTCGATCTCACCGAGGCGGGGCGGCTGCTCCTCCGCCATGCGGACGCGATCGTCGCTCAGCTCGACGCGGCGCAGGCGGACATGGCGGCGCTCGGCGAGGGCGCGGCCGGCCCGCTCCGCGTCGGCATCTACCAGAGCGTCGGCGCCCGCATCCTCCCCGGGCTGCTGCGCCGCTTCAACGCCGAATGGCCGCGCGTCGAGGTGCTCGCGCAGGAGGAGACGGACGCGCGCGACCTCCTCCGCCTCGTCGAGCGCGGCGATCTCGACCTGACGTTCGCCGACCTGCCGCTGCCCGTGGGCCCGTTCGAGTCGGAGGAGGTGCTCCGGGACCCCTACGTGCTGCTCGTGTCGGCGAAGTCCGAGCTCGCGGCACGCGAGACGGCCCCGCCGCTGCGCGAGCTCTCCGGCCGGCCGCTCGTCGGCTGGCGCAGCACCGGCGAACCCGAGCGCTACCTGCGCGGCCACGTCCCCGACCTCGACGTCGTCTTCCGCACCGACGACAACGGCACGCTCGTCGGCCTCGTCGCCGAAGGCCTCGGTGCCGCGGTCGTACCGCGCCTCGTCGTCAACCCGCGCAATCCCGCCGTCGTCGGGCTCCCGCTCGGCAACCGGATCCCGCCGCGCGTGATCGCAATCGTCTGGCACCGCGACCGCTACCGCTCGGCAGCCTCGCAGGCGTTCGCCGAGCTGGCGAAGGAGCTGGGCGCCGCCTATGCCGCGCGGCTGGAGAAGACGGCGAAGCCCGCCGTTAGCGGAAGGTCCAACGCGTCGGCGGCCAGTAGGTCGCGATGACCGGACCGATGAAGGCGGAGCGCTCGACAGGGCCCCAGGTGCGCGAGTCGCACGACTCTCCGCGATTGTCGCCCATCATGAAGTACTGGTTCTTGCCCAGCCGGGGCCAGCTCCTCGTCTCGTAGGTGGAGCGCTCGGAGGCGGCGACATAGGGCTCGTGCAGCAGCTTGCCGTTGATGAAGATCCGGCCCTGGACCTCGCTCACCTTGTCGCCGGGAAGGCCGATCACGCGCTTCAGGTACGTGCCGCCCTCGTCGCAGAGCGTCTTCGCGAGGGCCGGCGCGTGGAAGACGGCGATCTCGCCGCGTTCGGGGTTGCGGAAGCGGTAGACGATCTTCGCCACGATCACCCGGTCGTTGAGCGAGGCGGTGCAGCCGAGCGTCGGCCTGGCGCATTCGAGCGTGGGCTCCATCGACGAGGTCGGAACGCGGAACGGCTGCGCGATCTCGGCCTCGAAGACGAGGACGACGACGGCCGTCACGGCGAGCGTGACGATCCACTCGGTGATCGTCCGGCGACTCACCCGTGGAGGGTAGCGAGACCGCGAGCTCAGTAGCCGAGGTCGTCGCCTGCGCCGTCGCTCGGGCCGATGCCCGCGACGACGGTCTCCTGCGAGCGCTCGTGCAGCCGTTCGCGGCCGCGCTTGACCGCAGAGAGGAACTTGTCGAGGTTGACCTCGAGCGTCGAGAGAATGCCGTCGGCCCAGTCCTCCATCTCGAGCCGGGTCTCCCGTGCCTGGCGGCGCGCGTCGTCGACGATGTCCTGGGCCTGGTGCTCGGCGATCTTGACGATCTCGGTCTGCGACGCCTCGCGCACCGCCTGCTCGCGGGCTTCCGCCAGCAGTCGGTCGACCTCGCGCTTCGCCTCCGCGAGCATCTCCTGGCGCTCCTTCACGATCCAGCGCGCCTGCTTGATCTCCTCCGGGATGGTCGCGCGCATCTGGTCGAGGATGTCGTAGATCTCCTCGCGGTCGATCCGCACCTGGTCGGTG
>Ga0187779_10000848_pt1 | contig 19902 bp, 20 predicted proteins | sample 1015_Q2_SP10_10__FD_132435 | JGI IMG/M metagenome (GOLD analysis project Ga0187779, IMG submission 132435) | Tropical peat soil microbial communities from peatlands in Department of Meta, Colombia - 1015_Q2_SP10_10_MG | ecosystem: Environmental > Terrestrial > Soil > Wetlands > Peat | place... | reverse complement strand
TCCCGTTACCTCGACGCGATTATGATCCGCACGTTCGCCCAGACCACGGTGGAGGAGCTGGCGCACCACGCATCGATACCCGTGATCAATGGCTTTCCGACCTCCACCACCCCTGCCAGGCCCTCGCCGATCTATTCACCATACAGGAGAAAAAACGCACCCTGAAAGGTCTCAAGCTCGCATATGTGGGGGATGGCAACAATGTCGCAAATTCTCTCATCCAGGCTTGCGTGAAAGCCGGGATCCATTACTCAATCGCAGCGCCAAGGGGATATGAGCTCGATACCGCCTTCGTGACCGAAGCAAAAAAAGAAGCCCTCAAGACAGGCACCGTTGTCGAGATCACGGATGACCCCTATCGTGCTGTCAGGAACGCCGATATCGTTTACACCGACGTCTGGGCGAGCATGGGTCAGGAAGCGGAATATACCAAGCGGCTCAAGGCCTTCCAGGGGTATCAAGTCGATGCGAAACTTCTAGGGGCCGCCGGCAGGGGGGCGCTCGTGATGCACTGTCTGCCCGCGCACCGCGGCGAAGAAATCTCTGCCGAGGTGATCGACGGGCCGCAGTCCGTGGTCTTCGACCAGGCGGAGAACCGTCTCCACACTCAGAAGGCGGTCCTGGAGATTCTAGTGCGCTAGGCCGGCCTGAATGTTCATAAGGACGAAAGGGATCTGCCCCTGCATAAAACTGTGAGAGCAGCTAATAACTATTTATAATTTGATAATAATAAATCTCAAATTAGAATCTCACACTGACATTCCTCCCAAAATGTGCTATAAAATATTCACGAAGATGTATCATGGCAGCGCGCGGAGGTGGGCAGATGAAACCGTTAATCGGTGTTACCATGAACTTGGAGGTTCAACCCGCCAGAAACTTGAACATTCTCGACCAAGACTACGGGAGAGCCATGCTGCAGGCGGGCGGGTTCCCGGTGCCCATTCTCGGGATAGAAGCATCCATTCCGGATCTCGTCAAACGTCTGGATGGGTTCCTTTTCACCGGCGGAGACGACATTCATCCGCGTTTTTACAAAGAGAGGCCGTTGCCCGACGCTCGCCTGTCGATTTCTCCCGATGGGCGTACCAGATTCGAAATCCAACTTTTCAAAGCAGCGGCCAGGGCAGGAAAACCGATCCTGGCCATCTGCTACGGCACGCAGCTCGTGAATATCGCACTGGGAGGAAAGCTCTACCAGGATATAACGCTCCAGGTCCCTAACCCCGTAAAACACGGCGCATCGCGAGCCGGAGAAAAGGTTTTTCATTTCGTCGACATCTTCGAAGGAACCCTGCTCTCGCGTATCATGGGCGCTTCACGGATCCACGTTCGGAGCTCTCACCACCAGAGCGTGAAGAATCCTGGAAGGGGGCTCCACCTCTCCGCGGTCGCCCACGACGGCGTCATCGAAGCGCTCGAGCCGAGGACAAAGAGCTTTCTTGTTGCAGTTCAGTGGCACCCGGAAAAAACGCCCAATGACCGATACACAAAGAAACTGTTCAAGGCGCTCGTCAGCGCATCAAAGAAATGATTCCCCCGCCATGACCAGGGCATGCGTTTCTCTTCTGGGCCTCACACTCATCGCTCTGTTCATCATTCCTGTTGCAGGCTGCCATAGGACGGATGAGGGGCGACTCCCCGGCTACCTCTATCTCCGGCTCAACAACAATCCCACAACGCTCGACCCCGCGCTTATAACCGATGTCCAGGGCGGCGGCATAGCCGCGAAATTGTTCAATGGCCTTGTTCGCTTCAACGACAATCTTGATATCATCGCGGACATTGCCCGTTCATGGCGGCTTTCCGAAGATCAGCTTACATACACTTTTCGCCTGCGTCATGATGCCAGGTTCAGCAACGGGAGAAAGGTCACAGCCAATGATTTCCGATACTCTTTTGAGCGCGTTCTCACGCCGAAGACAAAAGCACCCCTGACCTGGGTGCTCGACAAGATCGAAGGGGCGAACGATTTCATCGCGGGAAGGGCCGCCAACATATCGGGCATTCATGTGGTGGATGACTTCACGCTCGTACTGAAGCTCGAAAAGCCCTTCGGGCCGTTCTTGTCCCTCCTTGCCATGACCACTGCGTACGTGGTCCCCCGAGAGGAGGTGGAGCGGTTGGGCCAGGACTTCGGCACACACCCCGTCGGGAGCGGACCCTATGTCCTTGCGGAGTGGAAGCACGGTCAGTATCTCACGCTCACGGCGAGAGAAGATTACTTCGAGGGAAAACCAAAGCTCAACGGGATTTACTTCCGCGTCATACCTGAAGACCTGACAGCAGTCATGGAATTCGAGACAGGACACCTTGATGTGCTCCTGATCCCCTCCTCTGAGTACCGTCGTTATACGACCGATCCCGCATGGCGTGATCAGGTTTTTGGCAGGCCCGGTCTGAACAGTTATTATCTTGGCTTGAATTGCACCAGGCCGCCTTTCAACGACGTGCGCGTGCGGCAAGCCGTTAACATGGCAATCGACCGGCAGCACATCCTGAACACGGTCTTCGAGAAACGGGGTGTGCTGGCCGTCGGACCGATACCGCCGGGGTTGTGGAAGGCCAGAACGTTGGCTCGTGCTGTGGCAGGATACAGCTACAACCCTGAAAAGGCAAAAGCATTGATACAGGAGGCAGGTGCTGCGGGGGCTACCGTTAAAATTTACATCACTCTCGATGCGGAAGTGCTGGATATCGTCGAGGTTATCCAAGACTACCTGAAAAAAGTGGGTCTGAAGGTCGAAATTACCCAGCTTGACTGGAGTGCCTTAAAACACGCGGTAAACGAGGGAGAGCCCGATGCGTTCTGGATGTCGTGGTGGGCTGACTATCCTGATCCGGAAAATTTCCTGTTTCCGCTCTTTCACTCCGCGAGCGTTGGTTCCGGGGGGAACCGCACACGCTGCATCGACCCCGAACTCGACAGGCTGATCGAGACCGCGCAGCGGACCACGAACGAAAAACAGCGCTACCGGCTTTACCGTGAGGCCGAGGACCTCATAATAAAAAACGCCCCGTGGGTTTTCATGTGGCACAGGGCAGATTATTTCGTCATCCAGCCGTGGGTCAAGGATTTCAAGCTCTATCCCATCTACTCCATCGACAAGCGAGTGGACATAACCGTAACGCGGTGACCCGCGTCAGAAGGAGCGCTCATTTACGCTTTCCACACATGGGCCAGCTTCTTCACTTTTACTGCCATCTCCGGAGTAAATTCCTTGATCCCGTGAGACTCGCGTGCGTGAACCGCTACTCCATCGACGATTAACTCCTCCGTCTGCGCAATATACTTCCAGTCGCACTTAATACCGAGGTCCTTGCAGGCGAATTCCTTCAATACGAGCTTCTCTGCTTCTTTTGCCTCAACTGGCGTCGGATTGCTGAAGGAATTCTTGATCTTCACGACCAGTTCCGGAGTGAGTGACGTGACCCCGTGAACATCTCTCAGGTGGACAGCCACGACATCTGCAAGCAGTTCTTCCGTTTTGGCAATATGTTTCCAATTGCATTTGTTCCCCAAGCTTTTGCACGCGAACGTTCTCATAGAACACCCCCTCTGGTCTGACCATAAAGTAAATGAGGCTTTACCAATCCTGATTATAGTATAGCATAGACCGGCCCTGACCCATAGAATGGCATGGCAGGCAGAATAAGGATTTCTCCGTTACACATCTTTGAGCTCTTATGAAGAAAAAAAGAGGCTTGAACTTTGGTTGGAATAGAAACGCCGGTTAAATGGTCATTTTAACCGGCGATCGAAGTTACAACTAAAGTCTATGCTGACGGGGTGATGAGTGAGCCGGCTGCTTGAGGCCCGGATAGTTTTCTAATTCATCCCGCCGTATGAATGGAGTCCGGAAAGGACCAGGTTCACCCCCAGGTACGTGAAGATGACCGCGAGAAAGCCGACTGCCGAGATAACAGCCATCTGTGTCCCCTTCCATCCGCGAACATACCGGGCATGAAGATAAATGGCATAGATAAACCATGTGATGAGCGACCACGTCTCTTTGGGGTCCCAGCCCCAATAGGTGCCCCAGGCGCTGTTTGCCCAAACCGCACCGGTGATGATACCGCCGGTAAGCAGCGGCCATCCGATGGCGATCATGCGGTAGGTCACATCATCGAGCTGGTCCTGGGCCGGCATGTACTGCTTCAGCAAGTTCTTGAGCCGCATGCCCTGCGACCATACAAGGCCGAAAAGTCCCATGATGGCCGCCCAACTGACGATCGTGATGGGGACCGAGGGGCTGAGAAAAGTCGATTCGAACATGTGCTTCTTGAACGACTCTCCGGCCGCGAGATGCTTCAAGGTGATCAAATAGACGAAGTCGATGCCCATCGCTGTTAGCAGCCCAACTGCCAGGGTCACGCAGAGTGACCAGAACAGAAAGACCTGAGGCCGGTTCTTCGCTCCTGCCACGATCAAGTAGATGAACCATATGAGCACGAGCACGCCGATCCCCATCCAGAACGCGGTCTTCATCCTCTCGCCAAGACTCGCCATGAAGTACCCGAGGGACGCCAGAACCACGATCGCCCCCAAGGCATACGCGAGATTGACGGAAGGTCCTTTTTCCTCGGTATCCATCAGCAGATAGACCATGCTGATGGCAAATGCCACGCCGAAAGCGGCGTAGCCGAGGAAGCTTATCATGACGTGGTAAAACAGCCAGTTGCTCTTAAGTGCCGGCACCAGCGGGGTGATCTCGCTGCTGACGCCGGAGACATTGATGAATGCGAGAGCAAGAAAGGCCACGGGCATCACAAATGCGCCGAATGCCCGGGTCTTGTACTTATACTCAACGATGACGTAGATGAGCACCACGCTCCAGGAGAAGAACACGAGGGACTCGTATAAGTTGGACAGCGGCACCCTGCCGATATCCATCTGGTATGATTCGCGCCACCGAAGAAGCAGGGCGATGGTCTGGACGATGAGGCCGAAATACGTGACGCCCGAGGCGGCCTGACCAATACCTTTCTTCTTGAACGCCACGAAGCTTATGTAGAGCACCATGGCCCCGAGATATGACAATGTTGCGATGTTGAAGAGTAAGGAGCTTTCCATCTATCCCTCCGAAAAATTACGCTGAAATATCTTCCGCTATCTTATTGAAGTCGCGCTCAAACCCCAAGCGGTTCTTGTTAGCCGAGCCGGCAACAGTGACCACGGTCTGGCCCTTCCGGTCCTGTATGCGCACCCAGAGCTTCTTATGGGAACCGAAGAACGCAACGAGCGGGCCTATGCAGAGCATGATAAAGCCCGTGTAGACTATCCATACGCCGGGGTCCTTGGTCACCTGAAGGCCCGTGTACCTTGCCCCCCAATAGCCCCTGTAGCTGATCACGTAATTCTCGGGCATATTGGGTTGGCCTGAATCGGTTTTCAGCACGATGGTTTTATAAATCGGCGACTTGCCCTTGTATACTTCTATCTGTACAGCCGGATTGATGAACTCGTCGCGCTCGCTTTGGTAGAGCATTACTTCGCCCGTCGCGGGGTTTCGCACTGCGTAGGGTGCGAAATTGACCGCTTTGATCGTGCGGTCGATGGAAGGCACATAAATCTCCTGCCCTTGATCAAAAGTTATTGTCTCTCCGCGAGCCTGGGGATCGTTCTTTGGCCGGATGTTCAGAAGGATCTTTCCGTGTGCGTTCGGCAAAGTTCCATAGCTTGACTGATAAAAAGTAATGCCATGGTAAGTAAGGGGGTCGTTCACCCGAATGCGCTTATCCAAGATCTTCCGGCCGTTCAGATCGAAAACGCTCAGGGTGCTGTGATATTCCGACGGCATTCCCGTCGGCATCCCCGACGGGCTCACATAGTAGTCGACATCAAAACTGTCGCACCGTACGAAATAGCCAAGCGGCATGGCTGGCACACCTGCTTCGGGGCTCTGAATCACGGGGCTCTCGGCTATGCCGAACGCGGCCATAAGTTTGTCCCACATGGGCTCGTTCCTGAGATAGGCGACTTTTGCAGCTTCGCCCTCAGGCAGGTTCAGGAAAGCTTTGAAACCGAAAAAAGCGCCGATCAAAGCGCCGATGAAGATAAGCAGGATGCTGACATGAGTGATGTACACGCCGAAACGGCTGTAGACGCCTTTCTGCGTCATGAGGTTGAGCACGTCGGCCCCCCGGGACTCGACAAGACGGTAACCCCGCGCCCCGACCACCTTCATCGCGTGATCCCGGGCACCGTCCATGCTGCCTTTGAAGGTTATCTCTTTCTTGAACGGCACGGCCTTCAGCCCGTCGTCGTCAATCGGTTTGAGTGGCGCCTTGATGATCTTCCAGGTGTGGGGGAAACGATCAAGCGTGCAGACCGTGAGGTTTGCCGTCAGCAAAAAGAGCAGGAGCACGAACCACCACGTGTGGTACATGTCGAAGAACCCGAGTATTTCGAACAGGTCCACCGTGGCTTTGCTGTATTCCTGCAGATACCTCTCCGGAGCCTCGTTTTGCTGTATCACCGTACCGATGACCGATACAATCGCCAGAATGATGAGCAGCACAACAGCGAGCTTCACGGACGTAAAAAACTTCCAGATCCTCTCAGCGACGATTTCAACGATTCCCTGTTTATTTTCCAACGATCAACCTCCCGAAAGGCTAACACAGTCCGATTAAATTAACACAATGGTATGAGCGCTGTCAAGGTGTTTTACATTTGTTGCGCCCTCTTGAGGCATCGGGAAGGGCATTTTTCGGAACAATAACAAAGATGGAATGAGTACGTGAAACGATGGATGGCATTTTGCATTTCATTCATCAAGCAGCTTATATCCGAGCTTCTCGACACTCTCCTTTGAAAGCTTCTTCAGGATGTCTTCCGCGATCTTCGAAGAATCATAGCCTATCTCGATCTTCCCGTTCCGGACCTCTATCGATTCCACGCCGTTCATCCCTCCGATGAACCTGCGGAGCGCAAGTGAGCATTCCTCGCAGAACTGTCTCTCAACATTCAGGGATACTTTGCTCATGCTTATCTCCTCTTCATCGTTAACAGTATACTGCAGAATATGCCCCCGGGGAAAAGAACGTCGAAGAACGGCTATATTTTTGTCATGCTCTGGACATTTTATCATTGCCTGTCTTCAAGTTAACATGCGGGGAAAAAAGAATTAAGCGTTCAGGTCAGTGCGGTATCCCCTTAAAGGGGAGGCTCTCTATGAAAGAAGAAGTTATGGCCCGCTCTTCGAGGGGTTTTTTAGAGCAGCGTTGCCGCGAGTTCCGCGAGGTCGGATCGTTCGCCTTTCACGAGCGTGATGTGTCCCGCTATGGGCTCGTCCTTGAACCGATCGACCACAAAGGTGAGGCCGTTACTCGACGAGTCGATGTAGGGATTGTCGATCTGGTAGGGATCGCCTGTGAGCACGACCTTGGTCCCCTCGCCGGCGCGTGTGATGATGGTCTTGATCTCGTGCGGGGTGAGGTTCTGCGCCTCATCGACGATGAGGTACTGGTTCGGCATGCTCCTGCCTCGAATATAAGTGAGCGGTTCCACCTCGATCATGCCGAGATCAAAGAGGCTCTGGAGATCCTTCTTTCCTTTGGCCCTGCCTGCAACGGCAGAAGCGCCCATCAAGAAGTCCAAATTGTCCCGGATGGGCTGCATCCAGGGCCTGAGCTTTTCCTCGACGTCACCGGGGAGGTACCCGATGTCCTTGCCAAGCGGGAACACCGGACGTGAAACGACGAGCCTTTGGAATGCCCTGTTCTCGATGGTTTTCTCGAGGCCCGCTGCAAGAACGAGGAGCGTCTTGCCGGTACCGGCCCGGCCCACAAGCGTTACGAGACGGATATCGTCGTTCAGGAGCAGATCGAGGGCAAACTGCTGCTGTTTGTTCCGCGCGGTGATGCCCCAAACGCCGTGTTTGGTGCTCGCAATCGGCACGAGTGAGTTCTTCTGTTGGTTGTAACGCGAAAGTGCAGTTTGCGACGGGTTGGCGCTGTTCTTGATGAGAACAAACTGGTTCGGATGAGGTTTGGGGTCGCCGGGCGGCAGCTCACCCCTTACGTAGAATTCGTCGATCACGCCCGGCCCGACGGAAAGCTCTGTTTCACCGGAATACAGCTCATCGAGCGTTATCGTGTCCGATTCATAGTCCTCGGCGCGCAGACCAAGCGCGTCAGCCTTGATGCGCAGGTTCGTGTCCTTGGTCACGAGCACCACCGGGAAGTTGTCGTGCATCAGGTTGAGCGCCGTTGCGAGGATCCGGTTGTCCGCCTTGGTCGCGATGAGCTCGTTCGGCAGGTTCTGCGGGGACTGGTGGTTCAATTCGACCCGCAGGTTGCCGCCGCCTTCAAGCGGCACACCCTGAGACAATTTCCCCTTTTGACGAAATTCGTCGAGGAACCGTGATACCTGGCGGGCGTTCCTGCCGATTTCGTCAATCCCCTTCTTGAACTTGTCCAGCTCCTCGATGACGACTATCGGGATTATCACATCGTTTTCCTCGAAGGAAAAGATCGCCCGCGGGTCGTGCAGCAGCACGTTTGTATCGATCACGAATATTTTCTTCATCGTCCGCCCCTCTTTACCATGACGGTAAAATTGAAAATATCAGCAGGTCCTCTTCCCCACGACTTCAATAAGACCGAGAAGTTTATGCACGCTGAATGGCTTATTGCGGCATCCGGGTGTCCCTTATTCCCGGCATTCTTCATTTAAGGTCTATCGCTAACGCGCCCTCACGCAACACACTCGGTAGACCGGTACTTACATCCACCACGGTCGATGGCCGGCCGCCGGCGGTCCTGCCCCCGTCGAGGATGAGGTCAACCGCGTCCCCCAGCGATGCCGCCGCCTCCTCCGCCGTCTGCGGGCTCGGTCCCCCTGAGACATTTGCGCTCGTGCCCGTCAGCGCGATGCCCAGAAAATCAAGCAGGCTGCGGGTTAGCTCGCTGCCGGGGACTCTGATACCGATCGTGCCCGTTCCCGCAGTAAGCTCGCGAAGCACGTCCACCCGGGCCTTGAATACGATCGTGAGCGGCCCCGGCCAGAACTTCCTCATGAGGTCCTCGGATGCAGGGCTTATCTCTGCTGTCCACTTTTTGACATCGTCGGCTCTTGCTATCAGGATCAATATGGGCTGATCATCCCTTCTGCCCTTGATCTCATAGAGCCTCCTCAGTGCAACGGGGTTCTTCGGATCGGCGCCGAGCCCGTAAAACGTGTCTGTCGGATACGCGATCACCCCACCGCGGGAAATCACGTCCCTGCAGCGGGAGAACGCCACTTCGCGATGTGCGGGGTCGATCTTGGTTATCTCGACGGCCATTTCGCACTCATGCAGTGATCGACATGCGGCATTTCTATGATCTCATCCAAATACGTCTCCCTTCACGCTCTGCGCTGTCACACGTTCCCCATCAGCACGATGTCCCCGTTCTCCCTGTTGAGGACCCTTGCCACGACCGGGCATTTGACTTTAAAAAGGAAGAATGTCCGAGCGTCCTTTTCCTGCACAAGCGTTTCGTAATTGGCTTGTCCCTTGCTGATGATCAGATCTGCCGACCGGTATGCATCCATGAATTGCTGAGAGCACGCCTCGAGCAGCGTACCGATGCCGTCATTGCCGTTGTCGATGACCGTCGCGCATTCCGCGAGTCCTGCGGCAAAGGCATCGTCAAGCGTGGCATCGTTGATAACCGGCGAGCCCTTGACCACAGCGACCACGTCCTTGCCCTTGTCACGCAGCGTTTCTATCAGGACACGGTCGAACACGATCTCCCCTGCATTGTCACAAAGAAAGAGGATGCGTCGCGCGTCGGCAACGGACCGCGCAAAATTACGGTAGTTGATTGAGGATAACGGCAGGCGAAATGATTCTGACACGGAGCGGTCCAGATCAACGCTCTCGTAAATGCCGAAATCGATCACATTTCCGGCGATGGCGATGCGTACGCCGCCTTCGAGACGGTCAGGCGTTTCGGCGGCCATCTTCCTCAGCCGTGTCAGCCGCCCGAGCGCAATGCGGTTATAGGAGTCCTTTACTTGTTTATACGGATCGACCCCGGTCTCCTCGCGCAGGATACGGTGGATAAGCGTAGTGGTCCGCGCAGGGACTTCCTCAAGAGAAGCGCGCGCGATGAGATCCCCGGCCTTGCGGACAATGCTGCGTCCGCGCTCGCCATTCACACCTGCGTAATTCAACGTCCGCGTTACTTGCCCGAAGAAGCACGGCAGGCATTCAAGCTCGGTCTTCACAATGCCGGACCCTGTGCCGGGGCGGAGCCGACGGGCTTCTTCTTCCAGCGCCTCCGTCTGGATTTTTTCTTCGCAGGCGGACCCTCAGCAGCGACCATCTCACGGGGAGGGGCCACTGCCGCGGTAATCGCAACGAGCCGTTTGGCCTTTTCCTCCACGTCACGTTCCATCTCGACCTTGAAGACCTTGAGGCGATTCGCCACCTTTACATCTCCGACGGCAATGATCTGCGCTGCGAAAACTCCGGCGTTCTTTGCGCCGGCCTTGCCGAGCGACATGGTGGCAACGGGCACACCGCCCGGCATCTGCGCCACGGAAAGGAGCGCATCGATCCCCTTGAGCGGCGAAGAATCAATCGGGACACCGATCACCGGCAGTGTTGTATGCGATGCGACTACACCTGCAAGGTGCGCGGCCCAGCCTGCGCCGGCAATGATCACCTTGAGCCCGCGCCGCTCCGCGCTCTGGCTATATTCGTGGACCTTCTTCGGTGTGCGGTGCGCCGAGGCGATCGTCATCTCGTATTCGACGCCGAACTCCTGGAGCATGGCGGCAGCTTCCTGCATCACCGGCAGGTCCGAATCGCTCCCCATCAATATCCCTACGGCTGGTTTCCCCATGATGGACTCCCTTCATTTAAAAAAGATATTGAAAAATGATGATTGATAATTAGAAACAACAGATACGCACCACCCCATGCTGCGCCCTCCAACATTCAAGTTAGATCTCCGCAGCGCTTGCGCTCTTCAGCATCCCGTCTCGAGCGCCCGCGCCCCGATGTCCCGGCGGTAGTGAGCACCGTCAAAGGAGATCTCGCGCACACCTGCATAGGCATTGTCGATGGCCGCCGCAATCACGGTCCCCAAACCCGTGACCCCAAGAACCCGTCCGCCATCGGTTACGATCCTGCTGTTCTTCAACGAAGTCCCCGAATGAAAGACCATCACATTCTTATGTCCCGCGGCCTTTTCGAGCCCCCTGATCTCCATCCCCTTCTCATATTTGCCGGGATACCCACCTGACGCCATGATCACGCACACGGCTGATTCCGGTTTCCACTTGATGTCTATCTTCGCGAGCTTTCCCGCAAGGATGGCCTCGATGATCTCGATGAGATCGGTATCAAGCCGCGCCATGACCGGCTGCGTCTCCGGATCTCCGAACCTCGCGTTGAACTCAAGCACTTTTGCTTCACTGTTATGGATCATGAGTCCGGCGTACAGAACGCCTCTGAACAGCCTCCCTTCCTTCTCCATGGCGCTCACGGTAGGGACCATGATCGTCTCCATGATCTTCCGCTCAAGCTTCTTGGTCACTATAGGCGCCGGTGAATAGGCGCCCATGCCGCCGGTGTTCGGGCCCTTGTCCGCATCGAACACCCGCTTGTGGTCCTGCGAAGATGCCATCGGCACGACAGCCTTGCCGTCGGTGAAGGCCATAAACGACGCCTCTTCACCCCTGAGGCATTCTTCGACCACCACACGGTCTCCCGCTGCGCCGAAGGCCTTCTGCGACATGATCAAGTCCAGCGCTTTGAGAGCCTCATCCATGGTCTCTGCAACCACGACGCCCTTGCCCGCGGCGAGCCCGTCGGCCTTGACCACGATCGGCGCGCCCTTTTCGTAGATATATGCTTCAGCCGCAGCCTTATCGGTAAATACCCCGTACCAAGCCGTGGGGATATGGTACTTCTTCATGAGATCCTTGGAAAACTGTTTGCTCGCCTCAATCTCCGCGGCCTTCCCGCTCGGCCCGAAGATGCGCAGGCCCGCCTTCGCGAATGCATCCACGATGCCCATAGAGAGCGGGCCTTCAGGGCCCACAATGGTAAGGTCGACAGCCTTTGCATGGGCGAACGAGAGCAGCCCCGCTATATCCTCAGCCTTGATCGGCGCACATTCCGCCAGCTGCGCGATGCCCGCATTGCCCGGGGCTGCGTAGATCTTTGTGACCTTCGGGCTCTGCGCAACCTTCCAGACGAGCGCATGCTCCCTGCCGCCACCGCCAACAACGAGTACCTTCATGCTTTACTCCTTTTGACCTCTGCATCCATGTTGATGTTCCCGCATTACGAATAATAAACGAATCGGACTCGATTATAGGGAGCATGGTTCAGAGCTCACTGCGCTTCTTCTTGCCCCTTTTTGCTGTTTTCTCTCCGCCCAATCCTGCATTCAGGCTCCCCGTCCGGTATCCTTCGAGGTCGAGGCAAACATAGGTATAGCCCAGTCCCTTCAGCGCCGCCGTTATCTTCAGAACCGCCTCATCAGAGAGGAGGCGTTGAAAATCCTCACGTTCGATCTCTATTCTCGCAATTGTGCCGTGATGACGCACTCGCACCTGCCGGAAACCGAGCTCGCGCAGATGATCCTCGGCAGTCTGGACGGTCTTAAGGATGTCTGGAGTGATCCTCGTTCCGTAAGGAATACGGGAGGAGAGACATGCGAGCGACGGTTTGTCCCACACGGGAAGGTTCAGAAATCGTGCGAGCTCGCGGACATCAGACTTGGACAGACCCGATTCCACGAGCGGACTCCTGACGGAAAACTCCTCGGCGGCTTTTCTGCCGGGTCGGAAGTCATCGAGATCGTCCGTGTTCGAACCGTCGAGTATGCAAGAAATACCTTCGGCCTCGGCCATCTTCTTGAGCTTTCCGTACAGCTCCTTCTTGCAGAAATAGCACCGTTCCGGGGAATTCAGGGTAAATTCTTCTGAGGCAAGCTCTTCTGTATGGATTACGCGGTGCGTCACGCCCAGTGTGCGGGCGAGTTCTTTCGCTGCTTCGAGTTCGCCGGGCGGGTAGGTCTCGGAAACCGCAGTAACGGCTATAAGGCGGGGGCCCATGATCTCAGCCGTCGCCCTGAGAAGAAGAGAACTGTCCACGCCTCCGGAATACGCGAGCACCGCATGTTTCATGCCCCGGAGCAGCGTTCTCAGACGGTCCCATTTTTGTTCTATCACCATCTGCGCGATAATAACACAGCACGAACGGGGGTGTCAATAAAGTACTTCCTAACCATGCTGCTCGAATAGCTGCTACTTCCTTCCCTCGGAGGCATTGAACCCCAGTTTAGCGGAAAGCGCCTTGCCGGACTCGAGAAGCAGGGAGATGATCCCGTTTTTTTCAAGCCGTTCATCGGTAAGCCGGCTTGCGGGAGCAACAATTCCGACAGCGGCGATCACGCTTTTCGAGAAGTCTTTAGCCGGAACGGCGATGCCGCGTACCTCGGGGTCGCATTCCTCGTTTTCGAGAGCATATCCCTTCTCCGCCGTTCTCTTCAGCTCTGCTATCAGACTGTCACGCGTCTTTATGCTGTTGTCAGTGAGACCCGGCAGGCTGACCTCAGGATACAGTTGCTCGATCTCAACGGGCGATAACGGGGTCAGCAGTACCTTGCCCACGGCGGTACAGTGCGCGGGAAGCATGGAACCGATGCGTGAGACGGCTCGAACGGGCCTGTTCGTCTCAACGCTGTCCATGTAGATCACCTTATCTCCCCGCAGGACAGCCACTACCGCCGTCTCTCCCGATGAAGCCATGAGGCTTTCAAGGATCGGGCGCGCCTGCCGGCGGCACTCGCGCTGCTCGATGAAGATCGATCCGATCTGGAGCGTCTTGGGTCCAAGCCGGTAGTTCTCGTTTGCCTTGTTCTGCTCGATGTAGCCGCGAGATTCAAGCGTGGCGAGCAGCCTGAACACGTTGTTCTTGTGCAACCCCAGCCTCTTCGAAAGCTCGGTCACGCCGAGTTCGTCTTCGGTCTTGGTGAATGATTCCAGGATGTCAAGCGCGTGGGAAACTGACTGAATGGTATAGTTTACTTTCTCCCGCTTCATACAGCGACTCTCCCCAATGCAGCATTTCTTCGCCCGTTAAAGAAGGCCAAGACTCCTTAGAAGCCTTTGTTCTCTAACGGAATTTACTTGAGCGCTCCGGGCTGATCACCCTTTTTTACCGGGTAGCCCTTCATCAACCAGTCCGGAATGCCTGCCTGATAAATCAGAAGCTGCGTATACCCCATTTCACGGGCCGCACCTGCGGCCATTGGGCTCAGCTTTCAGCCGGTTCCCCTGCAATAAAAGATTAAAGTCGTCGTCTTGTCCTTGGGCAAGCGAGCCGCCTCGATCTTCATTTGCTCCGCCGGAATATTAATCGCACCCGGAATATGGCCTGCCTGGTACTCATCAGGCATTCTCGTATCAATGAGGACGACGGCACGCTTCCCATCCATCCATGACTGCACCTCATCAGCACCAATGATCGGAAACTGTGCCACGGCAGGTGAGGAGGAAAGGAGCATGAATCCGAATAAAAGCCATAGGGATACTCGTTTTCTCAGCATAATGAAAACACCCCCTTTGATTTTAAAACAACTGTTTAATATTATGTCTCTATGTGATTTTTGTCAAGAAAAAAAAGAACTTCCAGCATCATGGCGAATTACGGTATAGAAACATCATTGTCCATAAAGATGGTGTCTATACCCCTGAGGAATATGAACCGCTTCCGATGGATATCGTCAGCTTTCCTCTCAGGCGCAGTATTTTGAAGAAAAATTAGGGACGTGATACGGGTGAGAAATCAGAGCGATTCTGTCAGCAAAACGTTAGCCAGAGACCCATACAATCCCCAGACGCCGAAGGCAATGAACACCGCGGCAGCGAACCATTTGACCTGTTTCTCCGGTATTTTCCTGTGCAGCACCATGCCCAGGATGATCCCGGCAGCATCGGCAACAATCATCCCGCACGTCGTCCCGAGCCATACAGGGACGATGGTATTGAATTGAGCGGCAAGCGCCACGGTAGCTAACTGTGTCTTGTCTCCCATTTCTGCGATGAAGCAAGCGACCGCAACCGTCCAGAATGGGCTCAAGTTGAATCTCTTGTCCTCATCGTGCAATTCGTCGCCCCGCAGGGTCCACAGGCCAAAGAGGATGAAGGATGCCGCTGCGGCGATCTTGATATACGCAAGCGGAACGATGTTCGTGAGATAATTACCAATTCCGACGGCAAAAAGATGATTCGTCGCGGTCGCTGCAAGAACGCCCCACATCACCGTCTGCCAGCGAAACCTCGTGGCAAAGGCCATCGCGAGAAGCTGGGTTTTATCTCCCATCTCGGCCAAGAGAACAATAATCAACGACGTCAGAAACGCCGTCATTTGAGCAATTCTTTCTGCCTCTTAATGAGAGCCTTGATCCCCTTCTCTCCCAGGGCAAGCAGGCCGTTCAGTTCCTGTTTCGAGAATGGTCCGCCCTCGGCCGTGCCCTGCACCTCCACGATCTTGCCCTTACCGGTCATCACAAGGTTCATGTCCACCTCAGCGGCCGAATCTTCAACATAGCTCAGGTCGAGCATCAGCTTGCCTTCAACGATCCCGACGCTCACCGCAGCGAGGTAGTCCGTGACCGGAACAGTCTCGATAAGATTCTGCCTATAAACAGACCTGAGCGCATCAATGAGTGCGACGTACGCCCCGGTAATCGACGCCGTACGCGTTCCGCCATCGGCCTGGACCACATCGCAGTCGATGAGCACCGTGCGTTCGCCGAGCGCGTCCATATCAACGACGGAACGGAGCGATCTGCCTATGAGCCGCTGAATTTCGTGCGTGCGCCCACCCACTTTATTTCGCTCGCGGGCGATACGCTGAGACGAGGAACGAGGAATCATGCCATACTCTGCGGTGATCCAACCGGTACCTTTGCCCCTCAGGAAGGGAGGCACGGAGTCCTCGACCGTTGCCGTGCAGATGACCTTCGTATCACCCATCTCCATGAGCACCGAACCCTCTGCTGCCTTGATGTAGTTCCTCGTGATTTTCAGTTTGCGGAGTTCGTCCGCCCTCCTGCCGTCGACGCGCATCAAACCCTCCTCGAATTATTGATAACCACCCTTTCCGTGATTCCTTCTCCGTGCGGCGAAGGATCAATACTGAAAATATTTGGTCTTGCCTTTTCCCACGGTTATCGCGGTTTTCAACATGTTATCCACAAATTGTTTGGCGTTTTCCACCGCTTTTTCCACAGGATATCCCCGAGCTATGAACACTGCGATTGCCGAGGAGAGCACGCACCCGGTGCCGTGAAATTCTCCCTTCCGCCGAACCGTGGAAAAGCTGAGCACCGTTTTCCCTCCGTACAGCGTGTCCGTTGCTGGACCGCTCCTGTGTCCACCCTTTATAAGGACATACGATGGACCCGTATCAAGGATGATGCCGGCGGCGAAATCCATATCCCTTTCTCTTCTGATGGGCAGGCCGGCAATAATTTCCGCCTCTGGGATATTGGGAGTAACAATGAGCGCGAGCGGAAAAAGATTCTTTTTGAGAGATGGGACGACTCCAGGCTTGAGCAGCATCTTTCCTGAACTCGACCGGAGTACCGGATCGATCACGAGATTCTTGATCCTGAAACTGCTCAAAGCGCCTGCAACGGCATTCACATTCTGTCTGGTGAGAAGCATGCCCGTCTTGATCGCGTCAGGTTTGATATCCGCAAGCAGCGCATCAAGCTGTTGGGAAAGCATGCCCGAAGATACCGGCCAAACACCGGATACGCCCCGGCTGTTCTGCGTCGTGAGCGCTGCGGGCACTGCCATGCCGAAAGCCCCGAGCTTTTGGAATGTCTTGAGGTCTGCCTGAATCCCGGCGCCCGATGAAGGGTCAGAGCCGGCTATGGAGAGGACTTTGATCATCAAGCAACGCGCTGACAAGAATATTCGCGAATATGAATGATATTGGATCGCCGGGACATGCTATCAAGCGAAAGGGGTCTTTATTCCTTGCCCTGTTCCAAGCTCCCTAACCGTACTCATTCAAGCCTTAAACGGATTAGCTCCAGCGGATCAACGCGCGCGCCCTGCATGCGGACTCCCCAGTGCAGGTGTGCTCCCGTAGAACGGCCCGTGGAGCCCACGAGAGCGATAACGTCGCCCTTTTTCACCTGCTGGCCTTGCGTGACGAGTATTTTCGAGAGATGGAAAAACATCGTATAGATGCCCTGCCCGTGGTCAAGGATCAGGGACCTCCCCGAATAGAACTGCTCGTCGATCAGGACGGCTACACCGTTGTTCGGCGCGCGCACCTCATCACCCTCATGAGCCTCAACGTCTACACCGCTGTGCGGATTTTTAGGGATCCTGTTTATGACCCTGCGCACTCCGAACTTGGTCACGATTGGACCTTCCCGGGGATTGATAAAATCGCCGTCCCAGACACGTCCGGTCTCGTTCGGCCAGATTGCGGCCATTTTGAGTTGCTCGCGTTCCACCCGAGCTTCATTCTCCGGAGAGAGCTCTACCATGTCTTTCGGGAGCGTGAGCTTCTGCACAGGATACTTTTTCTTGATCACCGTTACCGTTCGGGAGAGTACGGTACCATTCACGGAGACGCTCAGAATGTATTTCCCCGGTTCGGTCAAGAGATCGATGCCAAGCACAGCTTTGAACGAATTTTTGGAAGGATTGAAATAAATTTTCTTGTCCCCGAATTTCCCTTCCACCGGTGCGTCCGCGCCCTTCACGGTCACGATCATGATGTCTCCCGGACCGGGCTTTTTCGGCTCAAGAGCTATCTCGGGCTGCCTTGCTGTTCCGGCATGGACGCCGGGAGCCAGACACAGCATTATGCAAAATAAAATCGCCTTCACAGGCCCCATCGATTTGCGTTCAGTTCCGCGCCCCGCACTTCGCATTCCTCGCTCCCCCTTACACCTTTCGCTTCGCTTCGTTCTTGAGATACGCGCTCACACCCTTCATGGAGCAGAACTCTCCGCACATGGTGCAGACATCGGACTCCTTTGGCATGCTGGATTCGCGCAGCTTACGCGCCCTGTCGGGATCGATCGAGAGCTCGATCTGCCCCTTCCAGTCGAGCGCTTTGCGCCGCCGAGACATCTCCCGGTCCCATTCGATCGCGCCCTTCACGCCCTTGGCGATGTCCGCTGCATGCGCTGCGATCCGGGAAGCGATCACGCCCTCACGAACGTCTTCGAGATCGGGCAGGCGCAGATGCTCGGACGGCGTTACATAACAGAGGAAATCCGCCCCCGCTGCCCCGGCGATCGCACCGCCGATGGCAGAGGTAATGTGATCGTATCCTGGCGCCACGTCGGTTACGAGCGGTCCGAGCACGTAGAACGGAGCACCTTTGCAAAGCTCTTTTTGAATCCTGATATTTGTCTCGACCTGGTTGATCGGCACATGCCCAGGCCCTTCGATCATCACCTGGACGCCCTCATCGACGGCGACGTCCCTCAGTTCGCCGAGCGTTATGAGTTCTTCAATCTGCGCCCGGTCCGTGGCATCAGCGAGGCTCCCCGGCCGCATTCCGTCGCCGAGTGACAGCGTCATGTCGTATTTTTTCGCTATCTCGATGAGCCGGTCGAACCGCTTATAGAGCGGGTTCTCTTCCTCGTTATGGATGATCCATTCGAGATGGAATGCGCCGCCGCGGCTCACCACGTCCATGACCCTGCCCTGGTTCCTGAGCCGGTCCACGCTGGTCGAAGTGACGCCGCAGTGCACGGTCACGAAATCTACTCCCTCTTCCGCTTGCTCCTCGATCACTCGGAACAGGAGCTCGGGATCCATCTGCACGATCGATCGGCCTAGATCCACGGTCTCAACCGCGGCCTGGTAGATGGGAACCGTGCCGATGGCGACTGTCGAATTCTTGAGTATCTCCTTGCGGATTTCAACAATGGGCCCGCCAGTGGAGAGGTCCATGACCGCATCGGCGCCGGAGTCGACCGCCGCTTTGAGCTTCGCGATCTCATCAGCGATTGACATCCGGTCCCTCGACGTGCCGATGTTCGCGTTGATCTTGGTCCGCAGTCCCTTGCCGATACCGAGGGGCACGATCGATGTATGCAGCGCATTTCTCGCAATGACGATGGTGCCTCTGGCCACGCCTTCGATGATATGGTCCTGGCTCACGCCCTCGGCCAGGGCCACCGCCTCCATCTCGGGAGTGATATTTCCTTTGCGTGCTTCAAGAATCTGAGTCATAATGCACCTCATGATGGTGACAGGCGATGAGTGGCTGCTCTCTCGCCCCTTATTTCACCGCTTCGCTAACCCGTCGACTCACAAGTTCTGCGGCCCTCTGGATATCATCGGCAGCAAAGATCGCCGAGATCATCGCGATCCCATCCGCCCCCGTCTGCATGACCTGCGCTATGTTGGCGTTTCCTATGCCACCAAGAGCGAAAACCGGGATCCGAACATGTTTCTTGACAACACCGATTGCCCCGGCTCCGATCGGATCGCCATAGTGCATCTTGGATGGCGTCGCAAAGATCGGCCCAAGGGTGATAAAATCGGCGCCTGCCTCCTCGGCATTCACCGCTTCCGGCAGGGAGTGAGTGGATACCCCGATGAGCATCTTCCTGCCGACGATCCTCCTCACCGCATCCGACGGCATGCTCTGATGGCCGAGCTGTACGCCATCGGCTTCTACGGCGGCCGCCACATCAACGCGGTCATTGATGAACAGCTTCGCTCCGAACTCCCTTGTTAATCTTCTGAGTTCCTCCGCGAGAACGAGAAGCTCCCGTACCGGCAAGTCCTTTTCCCGAACCTGGACTGCGCGTATGCCCCCTTTGAGAGCGAGCCGGACTGCAGCGGGAAGCGGCATCTTCATAACCTTGCGGTCGGTGATCAGGTAGAGCCTGAAGTCAACT
>Ga0187779_10000847_pt1 | contig 19909 bp, 19 predicted proteins | sample 1015_Q2_SP10_10__FD_132435 | JGI IMG/M metagenome (GOLD analysis project Ga0187779, IMG submission 132435) | Tropical peat soil microbial communities from peatlands in Department of Meta, Colombia - 1015_Q2_SP10_10_MG | ecosystem: Environmental > Terrestrial > Soil > Wetlands > Peat | place... | reverse complement strand
TCCCGTTCCTCTTCTGCTTGCTTCGTGCACGTAAAACAGGTATAAACCTGCCATTTCAACCGCATGACCCCTTTTTGACCCTTTCCTGACCCCAAGTCCCTCATGAAACTATTTACACATTCCAGCATTACGTCTAAAGTAATACCTAGAGCATAGTACCTTTGTACTGTCTTTATGAGCCGTTCGGATCACGAGCATGACCCGACGGTATCAGACAGTTGACGGAGCTGGAGCAAAATGATAAAAATGCTGGTGGGTTTCTTCATCGGCATCGTATTGATGGGCGCACTTCTCCTGGGGCCGCTCAACCCTTCATCATCCACACACGCAGAACCCGGAGGCATAGCTTCCCCATCGACGTCGTTAGGAGTCACGCCATCTTCAGCCAGCGTGACAATCCCGGAAAGTGACCTGGCAGCGTTGAACATCAGGCAATTATTGACTAATGCCGGTGAAAATATTCAGTCCCCGGATACCAGGGCATACTATCAATCATTAATGAACCGGTATGATATAAATTCGATACCGGACCCCAGTGTAGAGACATTAACCACAAATCCTCTCAAGTTGCTGCCCGATATGAACAAAGTTACATCTGCGGCCATGACCATGCCTCTTGAGTCCGCCGGGCAACAAATAACGGATCCTGAAATCAAACAATTTTACTATCAGCTGCTGAATGATTCCGGATGGAACATAAATGACAAAAGCCAATAGTACATTCCTCTATCTCCTGGGAGCAATCGGGTTATTTCAGCTGGCTGACGGGTTGATAACATATTATGTCGTGACTATTGGTTGGGCAAGGGAAATTAATCCCCTGTTGTCGAACCTAGCCCATGACGCCGCCTATCCGTTTCTGAAAATAACTGGCGCATTTGTTTGTGTCGCGCTTCTCTGGCTGGTAAGTAAAAAATACCGCATGTTAGCCGTGATCGCCGCCGCCATCATCGTGGTATTCTACGCGTGTGTCCTGGGCTGGAACATGCATTCGCTTTTAACTTTATAGAAGTTATTTCCTCGAACCTTTCAATTTGTTTCGCACTTCAACAGCGTTTTCGAGCAAAGCCGATATCTCGATTTCTTCCAATGAATCGGCAAATTTCCCTAAGCCGCTGTCTTCTTTCACCTCAACCTGAAAAAGGTTCAGCATCGCGTCTTTGTTGTTCTTGGATGAATCAGTTGTGGGTTGTGCCATATATTCTGCCTCCTCTAAACCATGCCTGTCAGCAACATGTTAACCACCGGCGGAACAAAGACCAGAGCCGCCCCTGAAATTAAAAGCATTATTCCTAAATAAAATGCCAGTTTGTGAATGTGACCACCGTCCGTGGCATGGATTGCCAGGGCATTCGATACCGTTAGAACCAGAACAATAACGATAATCATGAAATGCAGCATGCCCATTTCCGTGCTATTGCTGGCAAACATGCCTATGTTAGTCAGACCGGGAACAGAAGCCAGGTCGGTCCCTGCCGTGGCTCCTTTTACCAATGTGGAGAAAGTTTTTAATGTCTGGTCGATGAACACCACCACAAGCGTCAGAACGGCGTGCATGGCGATTGCCAGCCATGTAAGGCCTGAAGAAATCAACCGGCGCTGCGAACGCAGGTAAGATACCTTCATCGCGAAAGCACTGGCTTCATTACCGACACGTTCCGGCTCCCCGCCCAGAGTAACTCCATCCCAGAATATACGCACGCTGCGGTTTACCTGTTCGGAGGACGATTCTCCCACAAACTGCCCCCAGCAAAGGTGAGGATTAATCCCTGCCAGAATACGTGTGTAAAGCAATTCCACGTTCGTGCGCAACGAGCCCATGGAACGGAAATCGAGACGTCCCAGACCTTCACTCACCGTCGCCCTGATTGCCTGGCTGACACCACCGAGAGAACGCAAAAAACCGGCGATATCTGTATCTCTTTTAGCCACTTTTATATCATTCATGTATGCCGTGAACCCCAGTGGCAACATAAACACGCCGGCGGCAATCATGGCCCAACCCAGATTGGCCTTCATTACAAGCAAACCAATAACGACAATACCGCCGGCCGGCAATAATATCCGTGACAACACCCTCGAGGTGTCCTGCTCCTTTGAGCGAATCGGCAGCGAGTGGATACGCGTTTCCCTGGGAGCCTGACTGTATATCAGGTAAACGCCGCCGATTGTAACCATAATGGTCACTGAAGAAAGCCCGACAATCATCGGCATCGTAATGCTGCCTATAATGGTGGTTACCACCGCCATGACAGTGACCACGGCTGACGTCATAATCAGTGCTATATAGGCATCCGTCCATTTGCGCAAGACTTCTAGTTTTCCCTCGTAGGCATTCCCATAAGTGTCCCCAAAAACTTTCGATTCTCTCTCCAAGAATTTATCGATTTCTTCGCCTGATGATAGAGCACCGGACAATCTGAGCAAGAAAGCCTTGACTTCCAGCTCCTGAGTAGCCTCGCCGACGATACGGCATGCCTCGGCATAATCATGGTTGAACGCTTTCGCCACGAAATCAACTTTTTTGAAATAACGGGAGGAGATGTAGGGCAACTTCGAAGCATACTGAAAAAGGCCGCTGCGTGAAATGCCCGACGTAGAAATAGACGCCATGTAGCTGAGCTGTGAAAAGAAGTCCATCTCCAGGACCTCTTTGCTCATTTTGACCGGCTTGTGGTTGGCCAGCCCTTTTTTCTTGCCGAAAAATTTCCCGATGAACGGCAATTTGCTGAAGAACGCAGGCATTAGAAGTACCCCTCGCGCTGTGCCTTCCCCAGCACGTCAAGTACATCGTAGAAACCGGTAACCCCCATCTCTTTATGCAATTTCTCCAGGATACTGGCACGCCGGTCGAGTTCGGCATAAATACGGCGTTTTTTATTGCTTGGCATACCGAGACGCGGGGCGATTTTATTTTCCAGAATATGGCTACTCATATACCCGGTGAATTCAAATACGTCTTCGGCTTCGTTCCAGTGAAAAATCTCTACAAACGTAAACGAGTCGTAAATCGGGTCATAGCCCACAATCTCCGCGATGCCGGTCACCCGACGACCGGTTTTCCCGCTCGGTAGCCTGACCTGGCTGGTCAGAATCACGACATTGAGGTTGTCGATATAAGTTTTCGGCACGGAAATAGGATTGCCGGTGATACGCTGAATCAATTTTTCAACCGTGGCGGCATGGAACGTCGCCATCACCGAGTGGCCGGTCTGCATGGCCTGGAAAGCGATATTGCCTTCGGAGCCGCGTATTTCACCCACCATGATTTCGTTGGGCCGCTGCCGCAAAGCCGCTTTCAACAGGTCAAACATCGTCACCGCACCGCTGGAATCCTCACTTTTTGAAGATTGCACTACCTCCCGGCACCAGTTCTTGTGGGGCACCTGCAATTCCGGCGTGTCTTCAATGGTGACGATCTTGGCCAGGGGATGAATAAAAGCAGTCAGAGCATTAAGCAACGTCGTTTTTCCCGAAGCCGTTTCACCGGAGACAAAAACATTCATGCCGTTGCCGATAACCAGGGAAAGATACGCCAGCATCTGGTAGGTCATCGACCCGAATTCAATCAGTTCAAAAATCGAGATAGGGACATCACTGAATTTACGGATGGTAAAGTTACTGCCACGCTTGGAGACTTCCTTGCCGTAAACAATATTAATACGGGAACCATCCGGCAGCGTGGCATCGGCGATAGGATTTCTATAAGTTACCGGCTTTCTAACCCTCTCCGCCAGCCATAACACGAAATCATCCAGCTCTTCGATACTGGAGAATACTACGGATGCTTTCAGGCTTTTGAATATCTTGTGTTCAATAAAAATCGGGCCTAAACCGGAACAACTGATATCTTCAATGTAAGGGTCTGAAATCAACGGCTCGAGGGCACCCAGTCCCGCTTTTTCACGAACAAACATGTACCGGATAGCTTCGAGCTCACGCGTTGGTAGCTTTAGCTTGTCAAAATTTCCATTGCGTCCGAGCAGCGATGTAACTCTGCTCAATTGCCCTGATTTGGTTTTATCGTCTTTACCGCTTCCGTCAGAGGCCACCATATCAACATATGCCAGAAACTGCTTGTCTTTCTCCGCCAGGTCATGCAAGCGCGGTAAATTATTACCCAATTTCAGCAGTTTGAGTTCGATTTGCTTCATCAGATTGGAAATATCAGTGCCCAACGCCGGTTCAATGGGAATATAGACATTACGGCTGTCATTACGGTCGGTTTGAATGTGCACAAATATATTTTCGTTTTTTGTGGGATAAATGAGGTTCGGTTCCTTGGCATCTCCCAATTTTCGTGAAAGCTGGGGCTGAAATTCAGGCAAACCGTCCGGCGTCTTGGCCACCTGCTGTAAATATTCACCGAGGAACGGTTTCTTCTCCACCACTTCCTTGTAAGCTTGCGGTAAGGTTTGCACAAAATTATCCGGGATGTGGCCTTTGCCCTCGCCGGATTTGTCTTCAGTTGAAAAAGGTAATTCTGTTTTCGCCATATTTTTTTCCGATTAGAAAAGTCCCTGCCGCTGAGCTTTTCCCAGGACTTCCAGCACTTCGTAGAATCCGGTCACGCCCATTTCCCTGTGCAATTTTTCCAGGATGTTGGCGCGCCGGTTGAGTTCGTCATAAATTTTGCTTTTTTTCCGGCCAGGCAATCCTATTTTTGGTGCAATTCGATTCTCCAGTATGTAGCTGGTCATAAAACCCGTGAACGAAAAGGTATCTGTATCTTCGTTCCATCTGAATGCCTGCACGATATTGTACGAGCCGGAAGCAGAATCATAGGACACGATTTCGTCGATACTGATGATGCGCCTGGCCGACTTGCCATTGGGTAATTTTACAGAGCTGGTAATTACCGCCACATTGAGATTATCAATATAAGCTTTGGGGACTGAAATCGGTGCATTCGTAATACGCTGAATGAGTTTTTCGACTGTGGCTGCGTGGAACGTGGCCATGACAGAGTGACCGGTCTGCATTGCCTGAAAAGCAATGTTGCCTTCGGCGCCGCGGATTTCCCCGATCATGATTTCATTAGGTCTTTGCCGCAGGGCGGCTTTCAACAGGTCGAACATCGTAATAGCACCACTGGTATCGTCGGTTTTTGTCGATTGCACCACCTCACGAATCCAGTTTTTATGCGGCACCTGCAGCTCAGGCGTATCCTCAATGGTCACAATCTTGGCAAGCGGGTGAATAAATGTCGTCACAGCATTCAGCAAGGTCGTTTTACCTGAAGCTGTCTCTCCTGAGACGAAAAGGTTCATCCCGTTCCCCAGCACCAGCGACAGATAAGCCAGCATTTGATAATTCAGCGTTCCGAACGTTATAAGGTCGAAAATTGAGATAGGCGTATCGTTGAATTTACGGATGGTAAAGTTCGAACCCCGTTTCGAAACATCTTTCCCATAGACAATGTTGATACGGGAGCCATCCGGCAGCGTGGCATCTGCAATCGGGGCTTTGTACGTTACCGGCTTTTTAATCTGCTCCGCCAGTCTTAATACAAATTCATCAAGGTCTTCCATCGTATCAAAAACAATGGTGCTCTTCAGACTCTTGAAAATTTTATGTTCGATGAAAACGTTCCCCAGCCCGGAGCAACTGATGTCTTCAATATAGGGGTCAACAATCAGCGGTTGCAGAACTCCCAATCCCACCTTGTCCCGTACAAAGAGATATTTCACAACCTGGAGTTCCCTGGCGGTCAAATGTGTTTTGGCAGGCTCACCGCTTTCTCCATGTTTAACGAAAGGCAAGTTTTTTAACAATTCCGGTATTTTGCCCGATTTAACGGCAACTGCTTCCTGGGGTTGAGCATTGGCAACGGTATTGGCATAACTATCTTTTTCCTGCGTGACAACTTCGGTAATCTGACCGATATAATCCAGCAGCTGTTTTTTGCGGTCCCCTTCGGTATTAAACTCGTCCAGTCTATCCCCAAGGTCGATGCACCTGGCTTCCACCTCATCCAATAATTGTTTCGGCGATGTCAGCAGGCTCGGTTCAATTGGAATGTAATAATTACGAGTATCCTTGGCATCGTATAAAACATGGATGAACAGTTCATCGCCGGCCGGATAAATGAAATTCGGTTTTTTGTTTTCCCCCATCTTGCGTTCCAGAGTTGGGGTAAACTGGGGCATTCCGATTTCCTGCAGCGGTACAATATGCAAATAGTCCAGTAAATGAGGATGCGTGTCGCATACCTTTTGTAATTCGGGCGTCAGCGATTTATAGACTTCGCAATTTGCGAACCCGTTCTCGTGATTATCGCTCTGTACATTCTGCGTAAACGGAAGTTGATTTTCCGACATTCAAACCTGCTCCGCATGAGCTTTCTTTGTTCCCTCTGTTTATGCCTTCGCCTTGGAAATAGGCATAATTTTCAAACCGACCTCCGGTTCGACGTCAAAAGTAAGAATATTACCGGTGTTTTGCTGGGCGCCCCTGATTTTCGAGATTTCAAGCGTCTTTACCAGTTTGTCGCCAACCTTTTCAATCATCAGTTTAAAGTGGGCATCACACACTGACCTGACACGTATGAGCAAATCCTGGTCAAAGGCATAAGTATGCGTCACGTTAAGAATTGTCCTGCCTTTATCGCACAAGCTCTTACATCTCTCGAAATAAGCAAGAGCTTCATCACCATTTGTCTGAGAAACAATGGGAGTTAAAGAATCTACGATCGCCAGGCCGTAATCCCCCCAGTACTCCATTGCTTCGAGCATGCCCTGTAACGTGTCCCACGCCGAGAGAGTGCGTAATTTAGAAAGCTTCATTGAATAAATTTTCAAGCGCCCTATCAACAATTGGTCTATAATCGGCATTCCCAGACTGTCCATCTGCACTATCAGGCTGCGGACGGTATTCTCCGAAGTAAACAACAGCACCTTAACATCGTTGGTCAGTGACCCCCACATCATCTGCTGGCAAAGCACTGATTTGCCGGCGTCTGATTCACCTTCAATTAAAGCGAGAGACCCAACCGGGATGCCGCCGGCTAATTTTTTATCGATTTCCGGATGTCCGGTAGCGATTACGCGCTTGGCAGCAGATTTTGCTTTTACATCTTCTTCTTCATCAAGATCTGCATCGTCTTGTTTAGGGATATCCTTTACTTCAGGCGACATTGAGCTCTCCTCGGCCATTCCTTATGGTCTTGTAATCTGGCATTGGGCTGTAATCCCTAATTCCGTGGAGGTAGTTATACGGGCGGTAACATGTTCATCCAGTGGAGGTTCAAGTTTGATGGCGATGACCGCGTGTTCACCCGGGTTTAAAATGCCTGGGTCAAATACTTCCGGACTGCCATCCGTCAGGTATATTCCCTGCAGTGCCCATTGGTTGTCACCCGGCACCGTGTTGTCAGATTTCGTCAGGTAAATAGAATATTTATTACCTTCCTGCTCGAATTCTGCAATGACGTCCCAATTTTTAAAATCCTTCAAGTCCGACTGTCCTGCATTATATACGTTCATTTGCAACACATCGGAATATTCGGAAATGCCGGTATTAATAAATGTGCGGCTTACTTCGGCAGCCTTGTTTTCCATTGCATTCAAGGAATTGGACAGGGAGGTCGTGGTTTTAAACGACGTAAACACGGTTGTCACCGTGCCTATTAACAAGATTGCCACACATACCAGGGACACTATCGCTGTTTCCATGTTTATTGCACACTAAAGGTTGTACTGTCATAAATTCCGTTCGGGATAACGAATTTCACCATGTAACTACCGGTGGTAAGAACTCCTGGCAATTCAATTGTAAACTTACAGGTATTCATCGGATCCCAGGTAGAAAACCCTCCCTCTATCGAATAGCTCCAATCGGGGGTAACAACTCCGCCATAATTGATGCGTGAGAAGTTGTCCTCGGGACCATAAAACAAATCGCTTCTTTCAATCCCGTCGATCGTAGAAGCCCCGGTATTTTTTATCCAAACAAAGATTTCAGCGTCACTGTGTGATACCTGGATAATCTCAATCCGGCTTTCGATGCGGTCGTTGACTTTATTTGTTGCATCGCTGATTGCACTGCTGCTGGAAGTGATTGCCGGATAGAGACCGTTAAAAATTGCCAGGGAGACAATGACGCCACCGATAATCAACAAGACTGTGACGATTGCCTTATCTATCGGTCTACCTCCTGACAAATCATCGAGAGCAACGTAAGCTCCTCCGATTTGTTGTCCATACCGAGCAGACCTTCAAATTCCAACAAAGAGGAAATAATTTCACTGGTTTTTATGACGTGGCCGTGGCCGTTTCCGTTGGCGCTCCCCACGCCATTTCCTTCACCGTCAACAATGCCGCGATGGTGGCCGTAGCCGTTAGTATTTCCGCTTCCGTTACCATTGCCATTTACCATCACCCGGGTAGTATATTTGACGAGAGTATTTTTTACGTCCGCCGGCAGGTGTCCGGCCAGTTCGGCAAAATCCAGCACTGTTTCAGTCTGTTCCCTTCCAAATTGAAGTACAGAATGATTGACCCACCGGGTCAAACCCGCGATGGTCTCCAAATCCATTTTGCCGTTATTAATACGAATAGCTTTTTTGACAATCAACTGTTCCACAGGAGCTACCTCTGCGCGCTTATCTTCCGACCACATTGCCGCATTCACCTCCTCGTTGGCTGATTCTTCAACAGTGGCCGCGACAGGTTCTTGTTTTGTGACAGGCTGGTATTCTTCTGCAGGGATTGTCTCTTCTTGCATTTCAGATGATTCTTCTTCGGACTCAGCTTCAGGCTGCTTTTCCTCAACGGGTTGTTCATTGGAAGGAGTTTGATCCTTGACCGGCTTGGCAGCACCAGAAGCCGGCGCAGCAACTGCCTGTCCGCTGATGGTGGCCGCTACGGTGTGCAAAGTAGGAGAAGATACTTCGGGACTAAAGGGGTTCTCACGGTTGAGGTAGGCTTCTCTGATGTCCAGCAAGACAGCTTGAACTTCATTTTTAACGATTTTTACTTCGTCTTCCAGCTTATCGACCCGTTCATTCAGTTCCATCTACCTTCTCCTGGTCCGTGTTCCGGCGCCCCCGGATTTTATTCCGGAGGCACCAGAACTGTTTTTGCCTTTGTTTGTTTGTCTGTTTCTTTTTTTATGATTATTAGTTCAGGTTCATGACTTTAGCCAATGCACTCGGTAATGTCCGGGTGATGGTCAGAGTCGCACCGGTGGGCGGGATGAGCTGCAGGTTGAAAGTGTCGTACGCGACGAGGTTGGCAGATGCGGGAATGGTAACGGTTACAGTGAATTGCTCGTCCTGCTCGATTACACTGGATGTGCCGCGCTCGGTCGAACCGGTGGCAAGCGCGACGGTCCGGGTAACGCCCTCTGAATGCATGGTGGTGTCCCAATAATTGACAACAATGGCGGTGGAATCGACTGTCTCAGTCGGAACAGTCAAGCCTACGTTGAACTGGACCTGTTCCAGTTTCGACTGGTTGGTGCTGAGGCCGACGACTGCACCCTTGACTTCCAAGGTGCTCTGGGCCTGTTGTAAGCCCTGGTAAACTGTTTGCTTCCCTTTTTCTGAAGAGAAGATACCGGCTGACAAAACGCTGTATGCCAGTACGGATGCGACCGTCACAAATGCAATCAGAATGATTGCTGTCTCAAGGCCGGTCATGCCTTTCTCGCTGCGAAGCAGCTTTTTAATAGCTCTGGCGAACATTAGTGGTTTCCTCCTTTTTTTTATTCTGTTACTATGCTCTCGATGCCAGATGAGTACCCAGTTTAAGTTGTTATTCAGGTAAACCCCAGAATTTGTTTATCCCATCAACCTGCTCCACCTCCTGACAGGCTTTCCGGGACCCCGTCCCGGCCTGGTTCGAGCAGGATAACATCCGGGGTAGTAACCAGGTGCGACCGTTACCGAATTTTCGTCCGGGGGTCATTTTTAGTCTTTCCATAACCAGTTATGCTGTGCATCTTTATTTGATGCATCTGTTCCACATTTTCACATTACGGTCAGGCTGGAGTAAGGTCTGGGCGGGTACTTATCGAGAACCATGTCGGGCAAGATTGATAGGCTCAACAGGATTACCCGCTGACCCCATGTGGTCAGCGGGGTGGCTCATTCGGGCCAAAGTGAATTCAATTCAACTGCCAAAATATTTATGTTTTGTTTATGTTTCCGGCGGGATGTTTACATCGCCTTACCGGGAGGCGTCTTACGATAGAACCATAAATTAAGCCGAATCAAGGCAGGAGGACGGACAATGGATAAACATTCTTTCGTGATGATGCTGGATGACGATCAGTCGATTTTGAACATTCTAACGCGCGTTCTGGAAATGGACGGCCGGGCTCAATTGCCCAATGTCAAGAATGTTTTAAATACGCTCGGTCAATCACGTCCCAACATGGTAGTGATTGACATTGAAACTCCGGACATCGAAAATTCCGAAGTTTTACGAAGCTTGACCGACGGCACCGGAACGCCTGCCATCATGTTAACCGCACGCTGTGAAGTGACTACTCTGAAGGAAGCTCTGTGTGCCTGCACAAATCGCAGCAACGGCAAAGTTCCCCCGGGAGAAACTGTCGGCAGTATGATTTCCAAATTCAGAAATGCCGTGCCCGGTACGATAACTACCAACTAATTCGTCTCTCTCTCAATACGAATAATGAGTAAATATATTGGGTGAATTTGTGACAAAAACTGCCGATGTGCGCCTTTTACTCATTTTGCTGGTGGTAATCGTCATCGGACTTTTGTCCTGGCTTATTATTTATTTATGGAAGCACAAAGCGGATAAGGACGAGCGGAAAGCGAAACGCCATTATAAAAAGCAGAAGTAGCAAAAAAGGCAAGCTGGTATTTATTACCGACAAAGAAAAAAAGGGGCTGTCGTTAAGACAGCCCCTTTTTCTTATATATTAGAATCGGGTGAATTATCTATTAAGCAACTCTTTCATTTTGGTTGTCATTGCCGGGACGATTTTCTTCCAATCGCCGACAACGCCGAACCGCGCTTCTTTGAAAATATTTGCTTCGGGATCACGGTTAACGGCAACAATCGTTTTTGAACCGGAACAACCTGCCATATGCTGGCTGGAACCGGAGAGTGCGACCGCGATATAGACATCCGGGGATACAATTTTGCCGGTCAAACCAATCTGCATCGTGTCGGGTACCCAGCCGCTGTCACAAGGCGGACGGCTGGCTGCAACGGCGCCTTTCAGGACTTTAGCCAGTTCTTCCAGTGTTTTAAACCCTTCGGCACCACCGATACCGCGGCCTCCGCAAACCACCACCGGAGCATCTTCCAATTTAATACCTTGAACTTCCGCAACCACTTTCTGCAGGACATTAGTACGGATCGCGCCAGCGTCAACGCCTGCGGATACGGTAATCAAATCACCCTTTCGGGAATTATCGGGGCTGATTGCCGCCATTGCCTTGGAACGCACTGAAGCCATTTGCGGGAAGGTGTCGGCAGTAAACAATGCCCTGGCATTGCCGCCATACACGGGTTTGGTCATCAGCAAGTTTTTGGTGGCTGCATCGATGCTTAAATCGATACAATCCATTGTGACTGCCGAATTCAATTTAAATGCCAACCGGGGTAACAAGTCGCGGCCCATTGTCGTCTGGCCGGCCAGGATTATACGGGGATTAGCCTGCGTGGCAACTTTGACCACCGCGGCAACGTAAGAATCGGTGCGGTAATCTTTCATCACAGCATCGTCCACGACATAAACTTTGTCGGCACCGAATTGGAATGCTTCATTCGCCGCGGCAGCGACGCCGCTGCCAATCAAAACGGCCTCGACGGGCTCGTTAAGGCTTGCTGCCAATTTCCGCCCTGCTCCCAGCAACTCTTTGGAAATAGGAGCCAGCGCGTTATTCATTAAATCCGCAATTATTAAAATGCCTTTAAGTTCAGCCATCTTATTCTCCTTCATACCATTCTGCGCTTATGACGCTTAGAACAGTTTTGCCTCCACGAGTTTTTTGGCGAGGTTACCGGCGGCATCCTCTTCGTTTTCACCGGTGACGATTTCGCATTTTGTTTCTTTTACCGGCTGGAAGAGTTTCACCATCTTGATGCGGCGGCCTGCAGCGCCGACATGTTGGGCATCGACGCCGATATCCGCAGGTTTCCAGACAATCGGTTCTTTGCGCTTCGCAGCCATGATTCCTTTAATAGTGGCATAGCGCGGTTCGCCGAGCTCATTACTGACAGTTATCAGAGCCGGCAGTGAAACCTCGACCACTTCAAAGCCATCAGCAGTGACACGCTCGACTTTGGCTTTGCCGTTATCCAGGATTTCGATTTTCTTTGCCACTGTAACCTGAGGGATACCAAGGATTTCAGCAATGGCAGCGCCTACCTGACCGGCATCGGTGTCTGCAGCCTGCCGACCGCAGAAAATAATATCGAATTGACCGACTTTCTTGATAGCAGCTGCCAGAGCAACCGCAGTTGACCAGCTATCGCCGTCAACAAAAGCCGGGTCTTCAAGCAATACCAGTTCATCCGCACCCATTGAAAGCGGTTTCTTGACAACGTCCCTCAAAAGCCCTGTGCCAAGGCTGAGAACGCTGACTTTTCCACCCTTTGCATCTTTCACGCGCAGGGCTGCTTCAACAGCCTGTTCATCAAACGGACTGATGACAGGTGAAACGCCTGCGGGAGGCACTGCTTTGTTTGTAGCAGAGTCTATTTTGAATGATGCTGGAGGTGCCTCTGGATCCGGTACCTGTTTTGCACACACGATAATGTTCATGGTGAGATGGGTTCCTCCTTTGAAAAAATGATTATAAAAGCCAAAAATACTTTAACATCCACCCCTGTGAGCGTCAAGTCGGTTTTTGTGCGTACATGCGAACCCGGGTTCAACGCATCAGCGTCACGAGACGCTCAATACCCGCGTAATCTTTAGCTACGGAGATAATGCCTCCAGGAAATTGCTCCTGCAACATGGTTTTTACAGCGTCGCTCTGCCCCATGCCTATCTCAAGCAGCATCGCTCCACTCTTCTTCAGCATTTTATTGGCCTGACGGGAGAGTTTGCGAATCACACTCAGCCCATCTTTCCCGCCGTCCAGAGCCAATCTAGGTTCAAATCCGTTTGTATTCACCGAACGCACGTCGGCCGTTTTTACGTACGGCAAATTTGCCACGATGATGTCCACAGGTTCCGGCAAAGGCGATAGCAGTTCCCCGTTCAGAAGAGTAATCGAGTCGGTTACTTTATGTTTCCGGCAGTTTTCTTTTGCCATCTCGAGTGCGGAGGCCGAAATATCCATTGCATAAACTCGTGCCGAGGGCACGTTCACCGCAATGCTGATGGCAATAGCCCCGCAACCCGTCCCTACATCTGCAATTAAAGAAGAAGGTAAATCCCTCACAATTTCGATTGTGCGGTCAACCAGCAACTCCGTTTCCGGGCGTGGGATCAGGACATCCGCTCCAATGGCAAAATCGAGTCCGTAAAATTCCCGGTGGCCCACAATGTACGCGCTGGGTTCACCGCTAATGCGCCTGTCCACTTTTCCCCAGAATTCAGATTCCTGGCGAGGGGTCAGCAAATGCAAAGTATCTGTGTAAAGTTGAACACGGTCGATTTTGAGAGTATCCCGCAAAAGGAGTTCAGCTTCCCAGTCAGCATCCTGGATGTGTTTTTCGATTAGCAATTCGCGGGCACGTTGCATCGCGTCCCGCCGGTTCATGCAACCTGTTCCTGGAGAAGTCTTGCCTGTTCATCGGTTGCCAGGGAATCAACCAGTTCGTCAAGGTCGCCGGACAATATTTTCGGCAGATTGTGGAGGGTCAGCCCGATGCGATGGTCGGTGAGCCTATCCTGCGGGAAATTATATGTCCTCACTTTTTCGGCGCGCTCGCCACTGCCAACCTGACTGCGTCGCATCGACGTCATTTCGGCTTCTTGTTTCTGCTGCTCCATTTCGTAAAGACGGGCTTTCAGGACATTCATGGCCTTGATACGATTCTGTAACTGACTTCGTTCGTCCTGGCAAACAACGACAATACCGGTGGGGATATGAGTGAGCCGAACCGCTGTAGCGACTTTATTGACATTCTGGCCGCCGGCGCCACCGCTGTGAAAGATGTCCGTCCGCAAATCTTCGGGCTTAATTTCCACTTCCACATCATCAACTTCGGGCAGGACAGCAACTGTAGCGGTTGAGGTGTGTATTCTCCCCGAAGCTTCAGTCACAGGAACACGCTGCACACGATGCACGCCGCGTTCATATTTGAAACGGCTGAAAGCTCCCTTTCCTTTGACTTCAGCGATAACTTCTTTATAACCGCCGCCGGCGCCTTCACTCACACTAATGATATCAACACCCCAGCGCTTGGATTGTGCATAACGGGTGTACATTTTGAATAAATCAGCACCAAATATTGCCGCCTCATCACCGCCCGTCCCGGCTCTGATTTCCAGAATTACGTTGCGGTCATCGTTAGGGTCTTTGGGCAGGAGAGCAAATTTCATCTGTTCTTGTAATCGGTCTCGCTTTTCTTCCAGCTCGTGCAGTTCCTGCTTGGCCAGCGCCGCAATCTCCGGGTCGGATTTATCGTCCTGCAAAAGGCGGGTGTCTTCTATACCCTTAATCGTGGCCTTGTATTCTCCGTATAAACCCACGATTTCATCAAGCGAAGCCTTTTCTTTGGCAAGCTTCATGACAACGGTATGGTCGGAGACTACTTCCGGCTTGGACATCTCGGAAATAATATCTTCATAACGTTTATTTATTTGCTCGAGCTTATTCCACATATCGATTGATTCTCTGAATTTTTCCCTTCAAATTATAGCATGAGTAAATGTTTAGCTGTGCAAAACAATGTTGCAGCGCGAACCAACTGTATTAGGCGTCAGGGCAATTCGCCCTCTGGAAACAATCGCGCTCCCGGTTCGGGAACCGGTTCAGCCCGCACCGTCAGGTGGTCTCCGACAACCGCACCGCACAAGCGAGTGCCGGCTGCAACGATGGTATCATTGGCAATGATTGTGCCGCTAATTGTGGAGTTTTCTTCAACTGTCACGTTTTCCCATATTACACAATCTGAAATCGACACGTTTTTATTTATCCGACAATTATTACCGATAACCACCGGCCCGTTTAAACATGCTCCGGAGTCAATGCTGCAGCCGCTTCCGATGACGATTTTACCGGAAAGCTTAGCCCGTTTATCGATGCGGCTCCCTTTTGCGATCGTTACATCGCGGTCAAATGAATATCCATCACAGCGCCCGTCGAGTATGTCCTTGTGCAGCTGAAGGTATTTTTCGGGTGTTCCCGTGTCCATCCAGTAATTGCGTGATTCATAGCCAAAGACCGGCTCACCGTCCGATAGCATGTCAGGGAATGTTTCTCGCTCGATGCTGACCTTAACGTCGGCTGGTATCCTTTTTAGGACTTCCGGCTCCATTATGTAGGTGCCGGCATTAATCATATTTGTAACCACTTCTTCTTTTTTCGGCTTTTCGGTAAAACGCTTTACCTGTCCCGCAGAATCAGTCTCAACCACGCCATAAATCGTCGGGTCTTCAACGGGAGTCAAAACAATAGTCACTTTGGCCTTACGTTCTCGATGGAATTGCATCATTTTAGTAAAATCTCGATTGTGGAAAATGTCGCCATTGAGCACATAAAACGTGTCGTGCAGGTGGCCCTCGGCATTCTTTATCGCCCCGGCAGTTCCGCGCGGGCTGTCTTCCATGACGTAGGTTATTTTCATCCCGAATTTCGCCCCGTCACCGAAATATTCGCCCATCATGGCGGGTAAATGGTGCTGAGCCAGAATAACATCATTAATACTATGAGCTTTGAGATTTCTCAAGACGTGCTCGAGGAAAGGGATATTAATAACAGGAACCATCGATTTGGGGGTATGGCACGTCAGCGGCCTGAGCCTCGTCCCCTGGCCGCCCGCTAGTATCAAAGCTTGTGTCATCTGTCACCGCCCGGAAAAGTTTAGATTTGATTTATTGTAACATGTCGGCAGCATGAAATTACTCTTCTCAAAATTATCAAAGAAAAATGAGTATCAAACTGAAACCGCCAAGAATAAGAACATTTTTCTCCGTACTGGATTGATTACGCATTTTCGCTGAATAGTGTATTATTATCATGGAATTATTTTTAAGTTACTTTTACCGCACCCCGGTTATTCTCTCGAAAAATACCTTAACTCCCTTTTTCCTTAACAAAAATTGATTATCTACCGGCCTATGTCAATTTTTCTCATACGTATATTTGTCTATAGAATCAAATTCTTTTCCAGATTAGAATATGGGTAGATAATGATAAGGGAATATTTTGGCGGAGGAAGGGAATGGACAGGATAAAATCATTCTTTTCACCCAAGAGTGTAGCTGTTATAGGTTCTGCTGATAAAGAGGGTTCGGTCCCCAGGGTAATACTGGACCATTTAATTCAGGGAAAAGAATTGCATAAGATAGCCGTCGTCGGCGCCAAGGAAAAAGTTTACGACATTCCTTTATATAACAAAGTCTCTGAAATGCCGGAACCCCCGGAGCTGGTGGAAATCGTTCAGAGGGCTGACCTGGTGCCGGACACAGTTCTGGATTGCGGGAAAGCGGGAGTCAAATCAATCATCATCATCTCCGCCGGTTTTAAAGAGATAGGCGAAGAAGGGAAAAAACGTGAGGATAAAGTCCTGGAAATCGCCCGTGCTTACGGCATCCGCATCATCGGACCCAACTGCATCGGTACCATCCGGCCGAGCGCCGGTTTAAACACCACTTTTTACGATAAAATTCCCAGAGCTGGCAATATTACGTTCATTTCCCAGAGCGGCGCCCTGGGCACCGCTGTCCTGGACTGGGCTGTCAGCAAAGACATAGGTTTCAGTTCTTTTGTGTCTGTCGGGTCAATGTCCGATGTCGATTTCGGGGACTTAATCGATTATTTCGGTACTGACCCCGAAACAAAGAGCATCATAATATACATGGAATCAATCGGCAGTCAACTCAAGAATGCAAAAAAATTCATGAGCGCTGCCAGGGGTTTTGCCCGGAATAAACCCATCGTAATCCTAAAACCGGGCAAGTTTCCCGAAAGTAATAAAGCCGCGATGTCACACACGGGTTCAATGGTCGGAGAAGATTCTTACTATGACGCAGTCTTCGACCGCGCCGGTGCGGTGCGGGTTGAAGAAATCGCCGATTTATTCGACTGTGCCACTATATTAAACACCGCTCTCCTGCCTAAAGACCCGCGTGTCGCCATTGTGACCAATGCCGGCGGACCTGGCGTACTCGCTACCGATGCCATACTGGCGAAAAATGGTGTTCTGGCAAAAATAAATGACGCTACCATGGCCGAATTGAACAAAGCCCTGCCACCCACATGGAGCCACGGCAACCCCATCGACGTTATCGGTGATGCAACACCGCAAAGATTCGCTTCCGCCATCGAAATCGCTTTGAAAGATGAAGGTATCGGGGGAGCGATAGTGATTTGTGTCCCCACGTCCTTAACCTCACCTCCCGACCTGGCCAAGGAAATTGTACGAATATCAAGTAAAGCTTCAAAACCCGTTTTGAGCGTGCTCATGGGCGGGGACGATGCGACTAACGCACGGCAGCTGCTGCTCGACTCCAAAATGCCGGCTTATGAATTTCCCGAAGCCGCCGTGACCACCTACCAGTACATGTACAAGTATGCCAGGAACCTGGAGAATCTATATGAAACTCCCGAGGACCTGCCGATTCACACTGGGACCCCGAAGAATTATTTAAAAACACTGGTTCACAACGCGATGAAAAAACAGCGGTTCCTTTTAACTGAAGAAGAATCTAAGAAAATATTGACCGCCTATCATATTGATGCGACCATACCGCGTTTGGCAAAAAACGTCGATGAAGCTATAAATCTCTCCATCGACATAGGGTTTCCAGTGGTAATGAAAATTGCTTCCCACGATATATCTCACAAGTCGGACACCGGCGGTGTCATTCTTTCGCTTAATTCTCAGGATGACATCAAAAAAGCTTATCAATCGATGATGGAAAGCGTAAGGAAGGCTAATCCTCTTGCCCATATCGATGGCGTGACCATCCAAAAAATGGTCATCGGAGCTAACTATGAACTTATTATCGGCTGTAAAAAAGATGTAACACTCGGGCCGGTGATTATGTTCGGCCTGGGCGGCACAAGCGCCGAATTTTTCAAAGATGTAGCTGTGGGGCTTCCGCCGCTTAATCAAATTCTGGCAAGAAGGATTATTCAAAAAACAAAAACCTATAAAATGCTTTCGGAAGGGTTCCGCAACAAGCCACCTGTGAATTTGTTTATGCTCGATGAGCTGTTACTGAAAGTTTCCAATATGATTATCGACTTCCCCGAAATCAAGGAACTCGATATCAACCCCTTAGCCGTAGGTAAGGAAAACGTAATAGCACTGGATGCGCGTATTGTTCTGGATGAAAACTTCGCCAAAGGTGAAAACCACGAGCACCTCATCATCCAACCGTATCCGTCTAAATATACCGAAATCTGGAAAACCCATGATGGTAGAACGGTCTTGCTGCGTGCAATACGCCCGGAAGACGAAGTTATGGAAAAAGCCTTGCTTTCGGGTCTTTCTAACGAAACACAGAGGCTTAGATTTTTCCATCCTATCAAAGACATCACTCATGAAATGCTGACACGCTTCTGCAATATCGACTATGATCGTGAGATGGCCTTTGTAGCCGAATCAGTTGACCCGGATGGTAGAAGAAAAATTGTCGGCGTCGCACGCTTGATTTTAACCGGAGATCAACAGCAGGGAGAATATGCCGTAGTAAATGCCGATGACTGGCAGGGAATAGGCCTGGGGCTTAAACTCAGTGATAAAATAATCGGATTCGCCCGTGAAAAATCCATCAGGACTATTTACGCCATTACCCTGATGGATAACACGCGCATGCTGAACCTCGGCAAGAAACTGGCGTTTGTTGCCAAATCCCGGGGTGATGGCGAGGTCGAACTTTCCCTCGACCTGATGTAATATTTCCTGGCACCTGAAAAGGTTAGATGCATGTTCTTGCAAATGCAAGAACATGCATCTCGTGTTTATTATTTACCCGATATTTAATAGCAAAGGTAAATGTCTCGCCGACCGAAAACAAAATATTGAGGTAATAATCGGCAGTGAAATGACGATTACTTGGTAAATTCTTGCCTTGAAGATGCGGTCAAAATAACGGCGATTATTCCGATGGGGAAAAAACATAATATCGAGCAAATCGCTCCGGTTAAAGCGAAGCCCCAAGCTCGTCTCCGAACAGATGCAATTCCGCCCAGAATCGCCAGAATGCCCAGTATCGAAAATGGCATCAAATACGCCGCGATGACGGAAAACGGCATGGTTGACGATGACCCATCCGAAAAAGCTTTTGCGATTGCCCAGATGAACCACGAACCAAATACCGTGCTGACAACCCAAATCGCGCCGGAAACGATCATCAATATGCCACTGGTTTTAGACTTCCCGGATTTAGTTCCAATATTGGCGGAGTTTTGCATCTGATTTTATCTCCGATTTATTTAAATTGAAATATTATATCATTAAAGTGAAATCATTAATTGTTGAATTGTTATCCAGATTCAACTTATAATGATTTCACTTTATAGGCTGCAATCGCAGTTGGAAGGGAGAATTAGACATGCTCGGTTTTATTTTAGGAGTTATTATTATTTTTGTAATCGGCATGGGAATCCGTGCCCTTCTTAAAAATCGAAAAAAGCAGCAACAGAAAAATACTAAAATTAAAAACACACCTTCGCCTTCATCCAACCCGCCTTCTTCAAGTTCCGCTTTCTGCAGCCAATGCGGCAAACCGCTTAATCCTGACTCGGATTTTTGTCCCGAATGCGGAAATAAGGTCAGGTAAATTTGCTGGGTTTGGTTTT
>Ga0187779_10000846_pt1 | contig 19916 bp, 24 predicted proteins | sample 1015_Q2_SP10_10__FD_132435 | JGI IMG/M metagenome (GOLD analysis project Ga0187779, IMG submission 132435) | Tropical peat soil microbial communities from peatlands in Department of Meta, Colombia - 1015_Q2_SP10_10_MG | ecosystem: Environmental > Terrestrial > Soil > Wetlands > Peat | place... | reverse complement strand
GAGGCGGCCGCACGCGATCTCGGCCACCGTGTGCTCGGCCTCCTCGGCGATCCCCGCCGTTCGGCACGCGTGGAAGCCGCTGCGCGCGACGACGCGAACGGCTGCGTCGAGGATGAAGCTTCGCTCGTCTTCCTGGCCGTTCGACCGCTCAGTCAATGCTTCCAGCATAGTGAAGCCCCTCGCCGGTACCCCGTTTGGACGCCGTGCCCACCATTTCGAGGGATGGCGAGGCGTGCAGCCTGCGACGATTCGCATGGGACGTGTCTCGTCGTTACGCACTGCTGGCCTGCGTGCTGCTCCTGCTCCCGGTCGCGCTCACCGCGTGCGGAGGCGATGCCGTGGCCCTCGATCCAGTCGCGAGCGCGGCGACGCGGACGTCGAGCACGACGTCTTCCCGGGTCGCCTTCTCGATGACGATGTCGCTGCCGAACGGCCAGTCGCTCGATATGGCGGGCCGCGGCATGTTCGATAGCTCGACGCGCGTCGGCGAGCTGTCGATGCAGCTCGGTCTCCCGGCGGCGATGCAGAGCCAGCTGCCTGGCGCACCGCGTCTGCAGCTGATCATGGACGGGAGCAACGGCCTCGTCATGTACATGAGCTCGCCGATGTTCGGACCGCTTCCGGGCGGGAAGACCTGGCTCAAGCTCGACGTCGCGAAGGTTGCGAAGAGCGAGGGAGTCGACCTGAGCAAGGAGTTCTCCCAGCTGAACACCGCCGATCCGTCGCAGTCGCTGAAGTACCTGATGGCTGCGAGCAACGCGCGCGCCGTCGGGCGCAACCGCATCCGCGGCGTGCTGACGACGCACTACGACCTCGTCGTCGACCTCCACCGCCTCGCCTCGGAGGACCCCGCGCAGAAGGACACGCTCGACAAGGCGATCTCGCTGCTCGGCATCGACTCGTACCCCGCCGAGGCGTGGGTCGACTCGCACGGCCTCGTGCGGCGCTTCCAGCTGAGCATGCGGACGCCGTCCACACTCGGCGGCTCCTCCACGGTCACCCTGACCGAGGATCTCTACGGCTTCGGGAAGCCGGTGAGCGTCAGCGTGCCGGACGCCGGCAGCGTCCTCGACGCCACCTCCATCGCGGGCAGCTAGGGCCTGGGCAGCCCGAGCGCTGCCGGCAGCCCGTACAGGTCGGTCAGGCGATCCTCGACCTCTGGATGACGGTCGTCGCGGTCGACGAGGATCGCCTTCATGCCGAGCGCACGCGCACCTTCGACGTCCTCCGTCAGCGAGTCGCCGATCATCACCGCCTCGTCGGGTCCGACCTCGAGCCGCGCAAGCGCAGCCTCGAAGATCGACGGATGCGGCTTCACCCGACCGTGTGTCCGCGAGTCGACGATCGCCTCGACCTCGAGCCGGTGGTGGACGACGAACTCGGCGAGGTCCCGGATGCCGTTCGAGACGAGGCCGAGCCGCAACCCGTGCACGCGGAGGTCGTCGAGGACCGGGAGCACGTCCTCGTAGAGCTCGAAGTTCTCCGACACCGCCCAACCCTGCTCGATCTCGGTGGCGCACGCCGACGCGATCTCCGCGGGCCCGCCCATCCCGACGAACACCTCCGCGGTGAAGACGTGCCAGACATCCTCGTCGTGCAGCAGCTCCGGATGCCGCTTGATGTTCAACGCTGCGGCAGTACGCGCCGCTTCGTACCGCGAGGCGTCGATCTCGACGCCGTGTCGAGTCGCGACCCGCGCATATCGCTCGGCCGTGAGCTCCGGTCCCGGCCTGCACAGGGTGAAGTCGACGTCGAAGAGCGCCGCGCGGAGCGCGCTAGGCACGGGCGGGCCAGCGGTAGGCGTCCGGCTGGCGGTTCTGCAGCGACGGAAGCCTCGTGCGGATCTCCGTCAGCCGCCCGCGGTCGAGCTCGGCGGAGACGACGGTGGGCTCGTCGGGCGCCTGGACGACGACGATCCCCCACGGGTCGGCGATCAGCGAGCGTCCGTACGCGGGCTTGCCCGGCAGCGTCTCGCCGATCTGGCCCGCCGCGGCGACGTAGCACTGGTTCTCGATCGCACGGGCGCGCAGGAGCACGTGCCAGTGGTCCTTGCCGGTCGGGGTCGTGAAGTGCGCCGGAACGGTGACGAGCTCTGCGCCCTCCAGGGCGAGGATGCGGTAGAGCTCGGGGAAGCGAACGTCGTAGCAGACGCTCAGCCCGATCACCCAGTCCTCGGCGCGCGCAACCACGGGCTCGTCGCCCGGCTCCTCCGCCTCGGACTCGCGGTACGTGACGCCTCCGACCTCGACGTCGAAGAGGTGGATCTTCCGGTACGCGGCCACGAGCTCGCCGTCCGGGTCGAACACGAGCGACGTGTTCGAGAGCTTCTCGCGCCCTTCGCGCCGCTCCGTGATCGAGCCTCCGACGAGCGTGACGCCGTGTGCACGCGACCAGCCGGACATCGCCGCCACCGACTCGCCGCCGGCGAGCGGCTCGGCGGCCGCGCGGTACACGTCCGCGTTGCCGATCGCATTCCACTTCTCCGGAAGGACGACGACGTCCGCCCCCGTCGCAGCCGCCCGTGCGACGAGGCGCTCCGCCGCCTCGAGGTTCGCCGCCTTGTCGGCGCGGCTCGTCATCTGGATGCACGCGACGCGGATGCGGTCCGGCATCGGCCCAGGATAGCCCGGCGCAGATCCGCGGACGTACGATTCGGGCCGCGATGAGCCCGCAGCGCCGACCCGTCTACTGGAAGCCCAAGTACCCGACGCGGTCGATGCGCGAACGGGCGTGGACGAAGCGCGAGCAGGAGCGCGAAGAAGCGCTCAAGCGCTCCAGAGGCCCGTCGCTGCTGGACCGCATCCGCGCGAAGCTTTCGCGAGGGACCTAGCGAGCCCGCGCTAGGCTGTAGACCGCTCGGGGTGTGGCGCAGCCTGGTAGCGCGCTCCGTTCGGGTCGGAGAGGTCCCCAGTTCAAATCTGGGCACCCCGATGAGGTCGCGGGGGAGCCCCTGAGGTTCCCCCGCTTCGCTCTCGACACAGTCCTGTGAGACCTCCCGCGGTACGTTGACGACACCGGCAACGAGGAGGCACGCGTGAACGTGGTGACGCTGATCGGCAACCTCGCAAGCGACGTCGACCTGCGCGACGTGTCAGAAGGGAAGCGCGTGGCGAGCTTCCTGCTCGCCGTCGACCGGCGCAGCAAGGAGGGCGGCGCCGACTTCGTCCGGATCGCGGTCTGGGACCGCCAGGCCGAGCTCTGCTCGCGATACCTTGCCAAGGGCCGCCGCGTGGCGATCGACGGCTACCTCCGCAGCCGCTCCTGGGACGACGGAGGTAAGCGCCGGCGCGACCTCGAGGTGGTCGCCCGCACCGTCCAGTTCCTGTCCCCGCCGCCCGAGGCAGGCGAGGTCGTCCCCTTCGAGCCCGCCGTTGCCTCGTAGAGGCTGCGGCCGGCCCAGACCGACGCCGCGGGCCGCCTGCAAGCGCTGACGGCAGCCGTTTGGCGCCGTCGCTGCGGTCGTCTATCGTCCCTTGTGATGGACGCTCAGGGGGAGCCGCTCGATTGAATCTCGCAACGCCATCGACGGCTTCGCCTTGCCCGCTCGTGCGCGCCGCGCCAGCGGGCTTTTTCGTGCGACCGAGGAAAGGAGTCTCATGCCGAACCACCTGACGCCTGAGGAGCTCTCGAAGGAGCTCGGCATCGACCGCCAGGAAGTCATCCGGGTGTGCGTCGAGGAAGGCGTCCCGATCTACCAGGGCAAGATCGACAAGACCCTCTTCGCCGCACAGCTCGAAGCGCTCGGCGCGCCCGGCTCGGCCAGCGCGGCCTAGGCCGACTTGCGTGCGGGCCGGCGACTCGCCGTCCGCGCACCGCTCTTCGGCGCGGCCTTCCTCTTCGACGAGGCCGCGCCCTTTCGTCCCTGAGCCTCGGCGACGCTGCGCTTCAGCGCCTCCATCAGGTCGACCACCGGCGTCTCGGGCGCCGGCTCGGGCTTGGACACCTCGTGACCGTCGAGCTTCGCCTCGAGCACGGCACGGAGGTTGCTGCGGTACTCGCTGTGCAGGTCGGCAGGATCGAAGTCGCCGGCGAGGCTCTCGAGCACCTGCCGCGCGAGTCCGAGCTCGGCCTCCTTGACCTCCGTGCCCTCGACCGCCTCGTCGATCTCGGCCTGGGAGCGCACGTCCTCGGCGAGGAACAGCGTCTCGAGCGCGAGCCCCGATCCCTTCGGACGGATGAGGCAGAAGTACTCGGAGCCGCGAAGGACGAAGCGGCCGATCGCGCCGACGCCTGCCTCCTTCATCGCGTCGAGCAGGAGCACGTACGGACGACGCGCCGCCGGCGCCGCGGCAGGCGCGAGATAGTACGTGCGGTCGAGGTAGACCGGGTCGACCTCGTCGAGCGGCACGAAACGCGTGATCTCGATCGCGCGGGAGTCGTCGTGCTGCTGGATCGCCTCGAGATCCTCGTCCTCGACGATCACGAACTCGCCCTTCGAGACCTCCCAGCCCTTGACGATCTCGTCGGCTCCCACCTCGCGCTCGTGTACCGGGCACCAACGCTTCTGCCGGATCGGCGTGCCGCACTCGCGGTGAAGCGTCCGGAAGCTCACGTCTGACTGGCGCGCCTTGGGCGCGGTGGCCGGCGCGAGCCCGACCGGGATGCTCACCAGGCCGAAGTTGATGGATCCGTTCCAGATCGTTCGCATTGGTTGTCGAATCGTAACCCGTACCGGACGATTGGTCGGCGGGCATTGCCTCGGAGCACGCAGCTTCGCCCTGAGCGAGCGCTTCCCTCCCCACTACGATTCGAAACGGTGACACAGGAGCTCGAGGCGGCTGTCCAAGGGCGACGCGCGGCGCCGCGGACGATCGCCCGGCTCTGGCAGGACGCCGTCGACCGGCGCCGAGTCGGTGTGGCGTATCTCGTGCAGGACGGCGACGACTGGCGTGAGGTCTCGTGGGCCGAAGCGGCCGCTGCCGTCGACGAGCTCGCGCACGGACTACTAGCCCGTGGAGTCCGCAAGGGAGACCCGTTCGCCATCATCGCGTCGACCCGACTGGAATGGGCGCTGTTCGACTTCGCGCTCGCGACGATCGGGGCGATCGGCGTCGCCGTCTATTCGAACAGCTCGCCGCACGACGCGCGCTACGTCGTCGAGCACTCCGACTCGATCGGCGTGCTCTGTGAGGACGAGGCACAGCTCGCGAAGATCGCCGAGCTCTCTCTCGCTCACGTCCTGACCCTCGCGGATCTCGACGATCTGCGAGCACTCGGACGCGGTCACGCACGCGAGCACCCACACGCGGTCGAGGAGGCAGCGGCGGCGATCGATCCCGACGACGCGTTCACGTACATCTACACATCGGGGACGACCGGCCCGCCGAAGGCGTGCATCCTTCGCCACCGCAACTACTACGCGATGGCGGCGAAGATCGACGAGCTCGACGGCTTCGTGCTCGAGGGCGACGTGATGCTGCTGTATCTCCCGCTCGCGCACAACTTCGGGCGGCTGATGCACCTGACCGGTCCGCACGCGGGATACACGATCGCGTTCTGCCCAGATCCGTACGCCGTCGCGGAGGCGCTGCCGGCGGTGCGGCCGACGATCCTGCCGAGCGTGCCGCGCGTGTACGAGAAGATCTACACCGCCCTGACGACTGCCTTCGAGGAGACGACCGGCGTCAAGCGTCGACTCCTCGACTGGGCGCTCGGAGTCGGGAGGCACGTCAGCCGATTGCGCCGCGAGGGCCGTCCGATTCCGCCGCTGCTCGCCGTGCAGCATCGCCTCGCCGACCGCCTCGTGTACGCGAAGGTGAAGGCGAGGATCGGTGGACGCTTCAGGATCGGCATCTCCGGAGCCGCTCCGCTCGCGATCGAAATCGCCGAGCTGTTCCACGCCCTCGACATCCTCGTCCTCGAGGGATACGGGTTGACGGAGTGCACGACTGCGGCGACGGTGAACCGTCCGAACCGGTTCCGGTTCGGCACGGTCGGGCCTGCGCTCCCGGGCGTCGAGCTCAAGCTGGCAGAAGACGGCGAGCTGCTGATCCGCAGCGACACGGTCTTCGCCGGCTACTACAAGGACGAGGCGGCGACGCGCGAGGTCCTCGACGACGACGGTTGGCTCAAGTCAGGAGACGTCGCCGACATCGACGCCGACGGATTCGTGCACATCACCGACCGGAAGAAGGACATCGTCGTCACGGCAGGCGGGAAGAACGTGGCGCCCCTGAACCTCGAGAGCGCGCTAAAGGCATCGCCGCTCATCTCGCAGGCGCTGGTCGTCGGCGACCGAAGGCCGTACATCGCCGCGCTGGTCACGCTCGAGCCCGGGCTGCGTGCCGAGGACGTCGAGGACGACGTCCAGGCGGTCGTCGACAACGTCAACCGGGACCGGTCGCGCTTCGAGCAGATCAAGCGCTTCGCAATCCTGCCCCGCGAGTTCTCGGTCGAGGCGGGTGAGCTCACCCCGACGATGAAGGTGAAGCGCCGCGTGTGCTACGAGCGCTTCGCCGACGAGATCGACGCGCTCTACCGATGACAGCCGTCTTTCTCTTCGCATCGGCGTTCCTCGCGAGCGCGGTCGAGATGGTCGAGGCGCTGACGATCGTCCTGGCAGTCGGGATCACGCGCGACTGGCGCTCGTCGCTGACCGGCGTCGCCGTGGCCGGCGTCGTGCTTGCAGCAATCGTCGCGGCACTCGGCCCGGCGCTCACGCTGCTGCCGCTGGACACGCTCCGGCTGGTCGTCGGGGCGTTGCTGCTCGTGTTCGGCCTGCAATGGCTGCGCAAGGCGATCCTGCGCGCGAGCGGCCTCAAGGCGCTCCACGACGAGCGCGAGGCCTTCGCGCACGAGACCGCGGAGGCGCGAACGGCGCAGGTCGAGCGCCACGCGGGACTGGACTGGTACGCGTTCACCATCTCGTTCAAGGGCGTCCTGCTCGAAGGGCTGGAGGTCGCGTTCATCGTGCTCACCTTCGGGAGCACGCAGGGATCGATCCCGCTCGCGGCAGCCGGTGCCACCGTCGCCGTCGTCCTCGTCACGATCGTCGGCGCGATCGCACGCCATCCGCTCACGCGTGTCCCGGAGAACGCCCTGAAGTTCGCCGTCGGGACGATGCTGACGACATTCGGGATCTTCTGGTCCGTCGAGGGCGCGGGCGCGCACTGGCCCGGAGGTGAGGCGGCTCTTCCCGCAGTGCTCGCCTTCGTCGTCCTGACCTCTATCGCATTCGTTTACACGCTGCGGCGCGGAGAGCCGGTGCCGGCATGACGCGGCTGCGGCGCTTCGGTGACTTCTGGTGGGAGTTCGTCGTCGGAGACGACTGGCGGATCGCCGTCGGCGTCGTCGTCGCGCTCGGCGTGTCAGCCGCGATCGCGGACAGCGGCCACGCCGCCTGGTGGCTCGTGCCTGTCGCCGTCGTGCTGTTGCTCTACGCCTCCCTCCGTCGCGAGGCGAGAGCGAACCGCGCTGCGGCGAGACGCTAGATCCGGCGGCCGCCGGCGAACTCGCTCGCATACCAGCCGGTCAGGCTGGAGATCTTCACGACGTCGCCGGTGTGCGGCGCGTGGATGAACTGTCCACCGCCGATGTAGATGCCGACGTGGCTCGCGCCGGCGAAGAACACCAGGTCGCCCGGCTCGAGCTGACTCATCGACACTGGCGTGCCCATGTTGAACTGCGCGTACGAGCTGTGCGGCAGCGAGATGCCGATCTGTGCGAACACGTACATCACGAAGCCCGAGCAGTCGAAGCCGCTCGGACTCGCTCCCGCCCACACGTAGGGCACGCCGAGGTAGCGCATCGCGATCGAGACGACGGCGCTGTGGACGTTCGGCGGTACGTACGTCGAGCCCTCGGGCGTCGAGGCCGCGACTCCGACGATCCCGGCCAGCGCGGACGCACCGGTCGTGGACGCGGCCATCCGTGCGCGCGCCTGCTGCGCGAGCTGGAGTTGGCGCGCGGCCTCCTCCGCCTTCAGGTGCGTGATCTCGCCGCGGATCGAGGAGAGCAGCTGGCGCCGGTCGGCGAGCTGGGACTGGATGTGCTGCCGCTCCGCCGCACGCTCGGCGACGACCTGCTGCTGCTCCGTCTGTGCGCGCTGCAGCGCGAGGCGGTGTCGCTGGATCGCCGCCTTCGCCGTCGTCACGTCGCGGACGATCTTCGTGTCCTGCTTGGAGGTCGAGTTCAGCGTCTCGAACTTGTTGAAGAGGTCGTCGAGGCTCGTCGCCCCGAGCACGACGGCGAGCGTCGAGTCCTGCTCCCCGGACGTGTAGGCGGTCACGAGCCGGCGCGCGAGCGCCTTCTCCGACCGCTGCAGATTGAGGCGGGCGGCGTTCAGCTGGACGGTGTTGTCACGCAGGCTGCCCCGGATCTGCTTGAGACGGACGTTCGCGAGGTTGTACTGCTCGACCGCCCTGTCGAGGTTGATGTTGATCGCGTCGATCTGCCCGAGGACGCTCTGCGCCTGGGCCTCCTTCGATGCCACCGTGCCCGGGTCCGCGGTCGCGCTCGCCGCCGCCAGTAGGGCCACCGCCACTACGAGGAGGAACGCCTGCGCCAGTCGCCTCCGCGGAGTTGTCGCCTGTGGCGGTGTCGGGGTCGACGGCGCACCGGAGGGGGCCCGGTACGTCACAGGGTCGGCACCCTACCAACCTCGGAGGACGTCCGCAATGCGCAGGAGAGTCGAAGTTGCGCCGAATCGCACAAAGTCGAGCGCCGAACCGAGGCCGTCCGCTGTGGTAGCGTCGCGCCGTGCGTGGGCGAAGGGAGACGCTCCGCGCGCCGGTCTGGTTCGTGCTCGCAGGGCTCGTTCTCGGGCTCGCGCTGCCCGCCGCCGGCGGCGCCGGGCCGTCGTCGCAGATCGAGAGCCTCCGTCAGCGTCAGCAGACCATGGCGAGCCGCGAGCATGCGGCGCTCCTCGGTCTCTATTCACTCGACAGCCGGTTGAGCCGGGCGAGGGCGCGCCTCGCAGGCCTGCGGGCGAGCGAGGCCGCGCTCCGGGCTCGACAGGCACAGGCGACTCACGACGAGGCGATCGCCAACGCGGCCTGGCACGAATCCGTGCTGGCGCTCGGGGCAAGGCTGCGCGTGCTCTACGAGCAGGGCCAGCCGGACGCGCTCGCCGTCATGCTCGGCGCCACGTCGGTCGACGACGCACTGACGCAGCTCGACCAGTTGCAGCGGGCGGCTCGCCTGAACCGCGAGACGATCCAGGAGGCTCGGGCCTCCCGGACCGCCCTCGCCGCCCTTCGGTCCCGGCTCGCCGCCCAGACGCGGGAGGTCGCCGCGCTCGCCGAGCAGGCTGCCCAGACCGCGTCGGCGCTCGAGCAGGCACGGGCGCAGAAGCAGGAGCTGATCGCCTCGCTCGGCCGCCAGCGCAGCTTCGGCGCCCACCGAATCGCGGCGCTCGAGACCGCCGCGCGGCGGATCACTGCGCGGTCGCAGGCGGCCGCGCCGCCGCCGACCGGGACTGCAGACCCTGCGGGCAGCCTCGCCACTCCTATTCCAGGCGGGACTCAGCTCACCGTCACCTCGACCGGCTACTCGATGCAGGGTCACACGGCGACGGGGATGCCCGTAGGCTGGGGCGTCGTCGCGGTGGATCCGTCGGTGATCCCGCTCGGCACCCGGCTGACGATTCCCGGTTACGGCGAAGGCGTGGCGGCCGACACCGGGGGCGCGATCCAGGGCGCGACGATCGACCTCTGGTTCCCGACCCTGGCGCAGGCGATGGCCTGGGGCCGGCGGACGGTCACGATTACGCTCCACTAGACTTCACGACCTCCTGCGAGGCCCAATTGGAGGCGCCCAGATGAGCGAGGCTGCGGCAAAGGGCGACCACGGAACGGACGCTCTCCGCGTCCTGATCGTGGACGACCACGATCTCTTCCGTAACGGTCTGCGCAACCTGCTCGAGCAGGAAGGCGTGCACATCGTCGGCGAGGCCGGGGACGGGCCGGAGGCGCTGAAGATCGTCCGTGACACGGCACCTGACGTGGTCGTCATGGACCTGAACATGCCGGTGATGAGCGGCGTCGAGGCGACGCGACACATCTGCGCGAGCGCGCCGCTGACGCGAGTGGTGATGCTGACGATCTCCGACCAGGACAACGACGTGATCGACGCGATCCTCGCCGGCGCGTGCGGCTATTTGCTGAAGGACTCGTCGATCCAGGAGCTGATGGCGGGGATCCGTGCCGCAGCGCACGGCGAGTCGCTGATCTCGCCGGCGATCGCCGCCAAGGTGCTGCAGCGTGTCCGGGCGTCGAGCACGCAGCCGGAGATCGAGAAGTCGATTCGCGCGGAGCTCTCCGACCGCGAGATCGAAGTGCTCAAGCTCATCGCGAACGGCAAGGACAACGCCTTGATCGCCGCCGAGCTGCACATCAGCCCGAAGACGGTCAAGAATCACATCTCGAACATCCTGATGAAGCTCCAGATCGACAACCGCATCCAGGCGGCGGTCTACGCAGTCCGCAGCGGGATCGTCTAGCTCCTAGGCGGCGGCGCGGGCGGCTTCAGCGCGCCGACGCAGGGACACGAGCAGCTCACGGAGCTCGTGCAGGTCGCCGTCGGCGGACCTGAGCTTGGCGGCCAGGCTCTTGAGCTCCGCCGTCCCTCCATCCGGACTTCCCTCGACGAGGCCCATGGCGACATCGGCGATCCGCCGCTCGATCCGCCAGCGCTCGGCCTCGATCTCCATCGACCGGGCGTAGCCCGACGTGAGCACGTATTCGAGCTGGTCGACCGTCGGGGCATCGTCGCCCGTCGCCGGTGCCGCGAGCAGCGTACGGATGTCGTTCTCGATCATGGTGGCCTACCGCACAGGCGGCTCGATTCAAGTATCGAGGCCACCAGAGCCCGTGACCATGGGCCGCGAGGCCCATCTTTGCCCGCATACGGGCCTATCGTCTTGACGGCGGGCGACCCCGTTCAAAACAATGGATCGCCGTGCGCCGTCGACTCGCAGCGTCACTCGCCCTGCTCGTGCTCGCCGCGCCGGTATCGACCGCCGCCGCTCCGACTCCCCGGACGGCGCTGAAGACCCGCCTGGCTCGCGCACTTCGCGTCCCGCACGTGTCGCCTGCGCGGTCGGCCGGCGTCGCGATCGACCTCGCCACCGGAGCGACGGTCTACAGCCAGAACGCGACCCGCTCCCTCGAGCCCGCCTCGAACGAGAAGCTCCCTGTGACGTACGCGGCGCTGTCACTCCTGGGACCGGCGTATCGATTCGAGACGGACGTCCTCGGCGAAGGCTCGCTGGAGGGAACCGTCTGGCACGGCGCGCTCGTGCTGAAGGGAAGCGGCGATCCGACGCTGTCGACCGCCGGCCTCCGGTCGCTCGCGGCACAGCTGCGCGTGGGCGGAGTCCGCCGAGTCGACGGGGGCATCGTCGCCGACGAGTCGTGGTTCGACACGCGCCGCACCGTCGCGGGCTGGAAGCCGAGCTTCTACCTCGACGAGTCGCCGCCGCTGTCCGCGCTCGTCGTCGACCGCGACCGGCTCGCAAGCGGGCGCCTGTCGACGAACCCGGCGCTCGCCGCCGGTCAGGAGTTCCGCACGGCGCTCCGCTCGGCCGGCATCGCGGTGACCGGCACGGTCCGCATGGGCCTCGCCGACGACTTCAGCAACGTGATGGCATCCGTCTTCTCGCCAACACTCGCGTCGATCGTCAGGTTCATGGACCGGGAGAGCGACAACTTCACCGCCGAGATGCTGCTCAAGCAGCTCGGCGCCACCCAGTCCGAGCACGGCACGAGCGCTGCCGGAGCCGCGGTCGTGACGCAGGCGCTCGCCGCAGCGGGCGTCCCGCTGGCCGGAGTACGCATCGTCGACGGCTCGGGCCTCTCCCTGCTCGACCGGCTCACGGCAGCCGCGCTGACGACGCTGCTCCGCGTCTCGTGGCAGGACCCCACCGTCCGGCCGACGTTGCTCGCGGCGTTGCCGGTCGCCGGCGTCAACGGAACGCTCGACGACCGCATGCGCACCGGTCCTGCACACGGGACCGTGCTCGCGAAGACAGGGACGACGAGCGAGGCGTCCGCGCTCTCCGGCTACGTCCGCAGCCGCTACGTGTTCGCGATCCTGCAGAACGGCCACCCGCTCGCCTACTGGTGGGCGCGCGTCGCGCAGGACCGCTTCGCCCAGGTGCTAGCGGCCGAGTAGTGCCAGGAGCTCCTGCTCGTCCAGGAGCGGGACCTCGAGCTTTCGTGCCTTCGTCAGCTTCGAGTTGCCGGGCTCCTCGCCGACGACGAGCCCGTTCGTCTTCCCCGAGACGGAGTTCAGTACCTTTGCACCCCGCGCTTCGAGAGCTGCGGCAGCCTCGTCCCGCGTGAACGACTCGAGCGTGCCGGTGATCACGTACGTGTGGCCGGTGAGCGGGCCCTCGACGGGCTTGAGCTCGTCACCGACCTCGAAGCGGAGTCCGAGGCCGCGCAGCTCGTCCACGAGCCGCCGGTTCTCCTCGTCCGAGAACCACTCCGCGATCGACTCGGCCCGATCGGGACCGATGCCCTCGACCTCCTCGATGTCCTCCTGGCTCGCCGACATCAACGCGTCGACGCGCTCGAAATGGCGCGCGAGATTCTGCGCCGTCACCCAGCCGACGTCGGGGATGTTCAGCCCGAACAGCACACGGTGGAACGGCACCTGCTTGGAGGCCTCGATCGACGCGAGCGCGTTCGTCGCGGAGATCTCCGCGTAGCCCTCGACCTCGAGCAGCTGCTCCTTCGTCAAGCGGTAGAGATCGGGAAGCGAGCGCACGAGCCCGAGCTCCCAGAGGCGGCGCACCGACTGTTCGCCGACGCCCTCGATGTCCGCGGCAGCTTGCACCCAGTTGATCAGAGACTCGAGTCCGCGCGAGGGACACGCTCGGTTCGGACAACGGTGCATCGCCTCGCCCTCCGGCCTCACGATCTCGGCCCCGCAAAGTGGGCATTTTGCAGGCATTTTGAAGCGTCGCGAACCCTTGCAATGAGGCAGTACCGGCCCGACCACCTGCGGGATCACGTCGCCCGCGCGCTGCACGATCACGACGTCGCCCTCGCGGATTCCCTTGCGGTTGATGTCGTCCTCGTTGTGCAACGTCGCCGTCGAGACGGTGACGCCGCCGACCTCGACCGGCTCGAGCTGCGCCCACGGATTGAGCGCACCGGTGCGGCCGACGCGAATGTGGATCTTCAGAAGCTTCGTCTGCGCGGTCATCGGCGCCCACTTGAACGCACGCGCCCAGCGCGGGCGCTCGTGCAAGGCGCCGAGCCGTCGCTGCTGGTCGAGCGAGTCGACCTTGATCACGATGCCGTCGATCTCGTAGTCGAGCTCGATCCGCTTGCGCTCCCACTCCGCACAGCGCGCCGCGACCGCCTCGATCGTCTCGAGGCGCTCGGCGTATGGATTCGTGCGGAAGCCACGCTCGCGCAACCAGTCGAGCGTCTCCCAGTGCGAGTCGAACGCGACGCCCTCGTGGAAGCCGGAGCCGTACGCCCAGATCGAGAGCGGCATGCCGCGCGTCACCTCGGGGTTCTTCTGGCGGACCGCACCCGCAGCGGCGTTGCGCGGGTTCGGCGTCGGCTTCTTGCCTTCGCCTACGAGCCGCTCGTTCAGCTTCCGGAAACCGGAGAGCGGCATGTAGATCTCGCCGCGGACCTCGACGACAGGCGGATGCTCGTCGCCGCGCAGCGAGAGCGGGATCGCGTCGATGGTGCGGAGGTTGACGGTCACGTCCTCGCCGCGGAAGCCGTCTCCGCGTGTCGCACCGCGCGTGTACAGCCCGCCCTCGTAGAGCAGGCTGATCGCGAGCCCGTCGATCTTCGGCTCGATCACGTACACGACCGGCTCGTCCGTGTTCAGCCGCTTGCGCAGATCGTCCGCCCACTTCGCCAACGCCTCGTCGGTGGTCACCTTGTCGAGCGAGCCCATCGGGGCGAGGTGCTCGACCTTGCGGAACTTGTCCGACGGCGGCGCGCCGACACGGCGTGTCGGCGAGTCGAGCGGGACGGCATCCTCGGGGAGCTCGCCCTCGAGCGCGAGCAGCTCGTCGAACAGGCCGTCGTACTCGGCGTCGGAGACCTCGGGCTCATCGAGGACGTGGTAGGCGTAGCCGTACCGCTTCAGCAGCTCGCGGAGCTCGCTCGCGCGGTCGAGCGTCTCAGACGACGTCAAGCAGCTCCTCGGGGCTGTCGACGATCACGTCAGGCAGCTCGTCCGCCAACCGCGCCCGCTCGTGGATCCCGCCCCAGCTCACGGCGACCGCGAGCATGCCTGCGGACCTAGCGGCACGGATGTCGAACGGCGAGTCGCCGACGTACGCGCACGAGGCAGGCCCCACGCCGAGCCGCTCGGCTGCGAGGAGCAGCGGCTCTGGATCCGGTTTGTGCCGGTCCGTCTCGTCACCCGCGACGACCACCTCGAACAGTGGCTCGATCGGCACCTGGGCGAACGCGAGCTCGACGCTGGCACGCCGTTTCGCCGTGACGAGGCCGAGGCGGCGACCTTCCTCGCTGAGTCGTTCGAGCACGGTCTCGATCCCCTCGCAGCACACGAGCTCCTCGTGCAGCGGCTCGTTGTGCGTCCGGTAGACGGCGACGAGCTCGTCGACACGATCCGGCGCAAGCTCGCGCATCTGCGCCTCGAGCCCCGGGCCGCCGACCGCGGCCATGAGCACCTCGTCCGGTGCGTCGATGCCGAGGACCTCCTTGGCGGCGTATCGCATCGAGGCGAGGATGATCGCGCCGGAATCGATCACCGTGCCGTCGAGGTCGAAGAGCGCTACGGGAAACCGCATCGACGCGGATGCTAGCGACGGGGTTTCGGTCCGCGATTACCCGCGTGTCAGCCGTCAGTAGTCGACGCGCACGAGATAGAGGCCCCACGGCGGCGCGGTCGAGCCCGCCTCTGCGCGCGGCCTCCCGCCGAGCAGCGGCGCGATCTCCGCCGGCTCGAGCTCCAGCATCGTCCCTACGAGCGTCCGCACCATGTGCCGAAGGAAGCTGTCCGCGGTGATCTCGAACTCGAGGACGTCGCCGCGGCGGGCCCATGCCGCGGCGGTGACGGTCCGGACGAAGACGTCGTGCTGGGTCTCCGTCGGCGTGAAGGCGCGGAAGTCGTGCGCCCCGAGGAAGAGAGCCGCGGCCTCGGCGAGCCGTGCCTCGTCGAGCGGCTGCGGCACCCACCAGGAGCGACGCCGCTCGAACGGCGACGTGGCTCGACGTCGGAAGATGCGGTACTGGTAGCTCCGAGCCGTCGCCGAGTGCCGTGCGTGGAAGTCGTCTGCCGCACGCACCGCGTCGACGACGGCGACGTCGCCGGGCAGGACGCCGTTCAGCGCGGCCGCCGCTCGCTCCGGCGGCGGACCGCCGTCGACCTCGACGCTCGCAACGTTGCCGAGCGCGTGGACGCCTGCATCGGTCCGGCCCGCGACAGCGAGCTTCTCCCAGTGCGGGAAGACCGATGCGAGAGCGTCGCGCACGACACCCTCGACGGTCCGCATTCCCGGCTGCCCGGCCCACCCGTGGAAGGCAGTGCCGTCGTACTCGAGCGTGAGCTTCAACCGCACGTCAGGGGAGCCTGACTCCTATTGTCAGGAGTTCCTCATGCTCTGGGAACTTGCACTCTGCTGGATACACTCTGGGCATGGCCGACAACGAGTTCCTCCTTCAGCGCGTGCAGCCGGCGATGGTCGGCCTGATCGACGGCTCGCTGTCGACGCTCGCGCCGATCTTCGCGATCGCTCTGCACACGCACAAGCCGTTTGACGCGTTCATCGCCGGCATCGCAACGGCGATCGGCGCGGGAATCAGCATGGCGTTCTCGGAAGGCCTCTCCGACACCGGCGAGCAGACCGGTCGGGGCAAGCCGCTCCTCCGGGGGACGATCACCGGCGTGGGGACGTTCATCGGCGGGATCCTGCACACCCTGCCGTTCCTGATCCCGCACTACAGCGTGGCGATCACCGCCGCCATCGTCGTGGTCGCGTTCGAGCTGGTCGCGCTCGCCGCGTTGCGCTGGCGCTTCTTCGAGACGAGCTTCGCGCGTTCGTTCGCGACGGTCACGCTCGGCGGCGTCGTGATAGCCGCGGTGAGCGCCGCCGTGGGCTCGGCCTAGGCCTCGTCGCCTACCGGCCGCGACGGATCGTGGTCGACGAGCTCGAGATAGACCATCTCGGCTGCATCGCCGTGACGCGGGCCGAGCTTGACGATCCTCGTGTAGCCGCCGGGCCGGTCCGCGAACCGAGGCGCGACATCGGAGAAGAGCTGGTGCACGACGTCCTGGGAGCGAAGCTCCGCGAGCGCGAGACGCCGCGCATGGAGGTCGCCGCGCCTCCCGAGCGTGATCATCTGCTCGGCGAACGGCTTCACGGCCTTCGCCTTCGCCTCGGTCGTCCTGATGCGCCCGTGCTCGATCAGCGCGCCAGCGAGATTCGCGTACAGCGCCTTACGATGAGCCGAGTCGCGCCCCAGCTTCTTCCCTGAACGGTGATGCCTCACGTCCCGAGCGCGCTCTCGTCGCCGCGGAGCGTCAAACCGTGCGCCGCGAGCGTCTCCTTCACCTCTTCGACCGACTTCTTGCCGAAGTTGGGGATCGCCGCGAGCTCCGCCTCCGTCTTGACGACGAGGTCGCCGATCGTCTCGATGCCGACCCGTTTCAGGCAGTTGTACGAGCGGACGCCGAGCTCGAGCTCCTCGATCGGGAAGTTCTCCATACCGTGCGCGATCGGCATCTCGGGCTGCGCGCCCTCGCCGGTGACGCCCTCCGTCAGCTGCTCGATTCGTTCGATCGCAGTGAAGATCGCGAGCTGGCGGATCAGGATCTCGGATGCCTGCCCGATCGCGTCCTTCGGCGTGATCGAGCCGTCTGTAGTCACGTCCAGGCGCAGCTTGTCGTAGTCGGTGCGCTGGCCGACGCGGGCGGCCTCGACGTCGTACGCCACCCGACGCACCGGCGAGAAGATCGAGTCGATCGGGATCACACCGATCGTGTGCTCGACTCCGCGGTTGAGCTCGGCGGGGACGTAGCCGCGACCGCGTCCGATCGTCAGCGTCATCTCCAGCTTGCCGCGCTCGGACAGGTGCGCGATCTCGAGGTCCGGGTTGAGGATCTCGAGCTCCGCCGGGGCGGCGATGTCGGACGCCTTCACGACGCCCGCGCCCTTCTTGACGACGTGCACCTCGATCTCGGGCGAGTCGCCGTAGAGCCGGCAGATCAGGTTCTTCAGGTTGAGGATGATGTCGGTCACGTCCTCACGGACGCCGGGCAGAGTCGTGAACTCGTGCGAGATGCCCTCGATCTTCACGGAGGTGACCGCCGCGCCCTCGAGCGACGAGAGCAACACGCGGCGCAGCGAGTTCCCGAACGTGTAGCCGAAGCCGCGGTCGAGCGGCTCGATCTCGAAGACGCCACGCTCCTCGTCCTCCTCCAGCGAGTGCACCTTCGGAATCTGGAATTCCATCAACGACGTGCGAATTGCCATGCGTTCCTTTCCTGTGTGTCGAGCTACTTGGAGTAGAGCTCGACGATGAGCGATTCTTGGACCGGCGTGTCGATCTCGGCACGCTCAGGCCACTTGAGGATCTTCCCGGTGAGCCCGTCGTGGTCGGCCTGCAGCCACGGGGCGACGGATGCAGTCAGGTCGGTGGAGTCACGGATCAGCTGGGCCGCCGACGAGTTCGGCGCGACCGTGATCGTGTCGTCGGGCTTGACGTGGTAGCTCGGGATGTTCACGCGCCGGCCGTTGACCTGGAAGTGGCCGTGGCGCACGAGCTGACGCGCCTGCGCGCGCGAGGCCGCGAACCCAAGGCGGTAGACGACGTTGTCGAGCCGCGTCTCGAGGAGACGCAGCAGGTTCTCGCCGGTGATGCCGGAGCCACGGGTCGCCTTCGCGTAGTACGTCCGGAACTGCTTCTCGAGCAACCCGTAGTACCTGCGTGCCTTCTGCTTCTCGCGCAGCTGCACGAGGTACTCGGACTGCTTGATCCGCCCGCGGCCGTGCTCGCCCGGCGGATACGAACGCCGCTCGATGGCGCACTTCTCCGTCAGGCAGCGTTCGCCCTTGAGGAAGAGCTTCATGCCTTCGCGGCGGCACTGCTTGCACTTGGGGGACCGGTCTCGGGCCACGCTAGACCCTCCGTCTCTTCCGCGGCCGCACACCGTTGTGCGCCTGCGGCGTGACGTCCTTGACCCCGAGGATCTCGAGTCCAGCCGCCTGTAGCGACCGGATCGCCGTCTCCCGTCCCGAACCGGGTCCCTTGACGAACACCTCCACCTTCTGCAGGCCGTGATCCATGCCTTCGCGCGCGGCGAGGTCCGCCGTCACCTGGGCGGCGAACGGCGTCGACTTGCGCGAGCCCTTGAAACCGGCAGAGCCCGCCGACTTCCAGACGATCACGTTGCCCTCTTTGTCCGTGAGGGCGACGATCGTGTTGTTGAACGACGTCTTGATGTGCGCCTGGCCGATGGCGATGTTCTTCTTGACGCGGCGACGCGTGCGACCTCTGGCCGCAGATCTGCGAGGTGGTGCCATGACTAGGTCTTCGCCGTCGCTTTCTTGCCGCGGCCGACCGTCTTCTTCGGCCCCTTCCTCGTGCGCGCGTTCGTCCGCGTTCGCTGCCCGTTGACGGGCAACCCTCGGCGGTGCCGGATCCCGCGATACGCGCCGATCTCGGAGAGACGCTTGATCGCCTGCGAGCGATCACGGCGGAGATCGCCTTCGACCTCGAGGTTCTCGTCGATGTAGTTGCGGAGCTTCGTGACCTCTTCCTCGGTGAGGTCGCGGATCTTCGTGTCCGGGCTCAGGCCCAGCGCGGCTGCGACCTTGCGCGCCGTCGGCTGGCCGATGCCATAGATGTAGGTCAGCCCGATCTCGAGCCGCTTCTGGTTCGGAAGGTTCACTCCGGCGATACGTGCCACTAGCCCTGCCTTTGCTTGTGTCGTGGGTTGCTGCAGATGACCATGGTCGTGCCGTGCCGCTTGATCACGCGGCAGCGCTCGCACATGGGCTTGACTGAGGCTCTGACTTTCATCGGTGTCGGTAGGTGATCCGGCCGCGGGTGAGGTCGTAGGGCGAGAGCTCGACCTTGACCTTGTCGCCCGGAAGGATCCGGATGTAGTGCTTCCTCATCTTTCCGGAGATCGTCGCGAGCACTGAGTGGCCGCTTTCGAGCTCGACGCGGAACATCGTGCTCGGCAGCGCCTCGGTGATCTCGCCTTCGACCTCGATCTTTTCTTCTTTTTGGTTCGCCATCTGCCTTTCTGCGCATGAAAAGACGGCGGAGCAGGCCCCGCCGGGAGCGGTCATGGTAGCAAAGGCGCCTTTTCCCTGGACGTTGCGAGGGTGAGGATCCTCGGGCCGTCGTCCGTGATCGCCACCGTGTGCTCGAAGTGGGCGGCCAGCGAGCCGTCCCTGGTGGAGATCGACCACTCGTCGTCGTGGACATAGACGTCCGGGGAGCCCACCGTGATCATCGGCTCGATCGCGATCGTCATCCCGGTCTGGAGGGCCGGGCCCCGACCGGGGTCGCCGAAGTTGGGGACCTGCGGATCCTCGTGGAAGGAGCGTCCGACTCCGTGTCCGACGAGCGCTCGGACGACCGAGAAGCCGGCACGCTCGACGACCTCTTGTACCGCGTGGGAGATGTCGCCGATGCGGTTGCCGGGACGGGCCTGGACGATGCCCGCATCCCGCGCCTGCTCACACGTGTCGAGGAGCCGGCGCGCCTCGGCCGTGATCTCACCGACACCGAAGGTATACGCGCTGTCGGCGACGAGACCGTCCAGTGTGATGCCGATGTCGACGGAGATCAGGTCGCCTTCCTCGACGCGATAGTCGCCGGGGATGCCGTGGACGACCATCGAGTTCGGCGAGATGCACGTGGCCGCCGGGAAGCCGCGGTAGCCCTTGGAGGTGGCGGAGGCGCCGTGGTCGTGGATGAACTCGTCTGCCAGCCGGTCGAGCTCCGCGGTCGTGGTCCCCGGCT
>Ga0187779_10000842_pt1 | contig 19944 bp, 18 predicted proteins | sample 1015_Q2_SP10_10__FD_132435 | JGI IMG/M metagenome (GOLD analysis project Ga0187779, IMG submission 132435) | Tropical peat soil microbial communities from peatlands in Department of Meta, Colombia - 1015_Q2_SP10_10_MG | ecosystem: Environmental > Terrestrial > Soil > Wetlands > Peat | place... | reverse complement strand
GCACCAGCGAAATATGACATCCGAACAAGTATTAGAGATATACAAGAAAACCGGGGCCTTGCTTACTGGACACTTTCTCCTGTCGTCGGGCCTGCACAGCGAGAAGTATCTCCAGTCCGCGCTCGTGCTCCAGCAGCCGGAAATAGCGACGAAGCTTTGCTTGGCGCTCGCGGAAAAATTCAGGAATTCCAGCATCGAGGTGGTCATTGCGCCTGCTCTCGGAGGCGTGTTTGTTTCCCATGAAACGGCGCGGGCTCTCGGCGTGCGTGCACTCTTCGCCGAACGGGTGAACGGGGAGCTTTCGCTCCGGAGGGGATTCACGATTAAACCAGGTGAACGGGTGCTCGTTGTCGAAGACGTGATAACGACTGGAAAGTCCACCAAAGAGACCATTGAAGTCGTGAAGAAGGCTGGCGGTGCGGTTGTTGCTGCCGGCTCTCTGATAGATCGCTCCGGCGGCAAGGCCGACCTCGGCGTGCCGTATAAATCTCTCGTGACCCTTGATGTCCCGACCTACACACCGGAGACATGCCCTTTGTGCAAGGCAGGGAGCGTACCGGTAAAGCCAGGAAGCAGGGGCCTTGGATAGTGTTAACGCGGACATCATGGTATTGTCAGAATCGCTATTTGCTTACACAAGCAAGAAATAAGAAGTGAAAAATGGTGTTATAATCCCCTGTTTTCATGGCAACCCTTTCGGTTCGTTCAAACGCGGGACTGCTCTTCGATGAAAGGCGATTTTTTTCTTCCCACTCTTCAGGGATTGGGATCGAAGCCAGTACCGTTCATGCCGCATAAATGATAGTGGGATATTAAATCTTTCTTACTTCCCTTCCGATAAGAATACCAGAGCTATTTCCTCTACTTTTTTTAACTACTTCATGGTCAATGGTATTGTTCCAATGCTCGGGGAGAATTCGAATATATGGGGAAAACATGAATATTGCCAGTGCGTTCCACGAAAGCAAAACAAGATTTGATTTTGTATCATGATGTAATTGAAAATTATAATTAGTGTTTGACGGAGTATCGGATTTTGATATAATTGAACTAAGAAGAGATGAAAGGCAGGAAGTATGGCTAAGATGGCGTTATCAGAAGAAAAAAGCGGATATCCGGCCGGGGTTCCTGAAGATGTATTAGAAGAACTCGCTGAAGACCTTTCCGAGGAAGAAGATGAAGGAGAGCCTACTTCTGTCGAAGTGGCAGAGGCTGCTGAAGAGGTTGCAGGCGGTGCCGACCTGGTTGATACCTATCTTAAATCCGCTGGCCGTTTCCCCATGCTCAGGATAGAGGAAGAACAGGAGTATGTTCGCATACTCGAGGAAGGCAAGACGGCGCTCAAGACCATTGCCTTGAGTTCGCCGCTCGCGATCCCGAGGGTGCTGGTGCTTGGTGCGAACATCAAGCAGGGACTTGTCAAGGCACAGGATGTCCTGCGTTTCCCCGGCGAGTGGAACGATTCGTATGAAGTTGCCTTCATGCGTCTCTATAACAGGTTTAAAAGGCAAGTAGCCAGGCGGGACATGGAACGGGCGACAGCCACCATAAATGCGATGAGTTTGTCGTTCCGTGAGATCGAGAAGATGCTCAAGAAACTCCAGTTCATCGGGAAACAGGTAGAAAGGGGCATCACTGCCGAGATGGACAAACTCGGACTTGACCATACAGCGCTCCATGACATTGTCCGCCGCATTGACGAAGAGGAAGTACGGGTAAAACATGCCAAGGATGAACTGATCAAGGCGAACCTCAGACTTGTGGTCTCGATTGCCAAAAAGTACGTGAACCGCGGTTTAACTCTTCTTGATCTGATCCAGGAGGGAAATATCGGACTCATGAAGGCAGCAGACCGCTATGAATCGGGCAAGGGGACAAAGTTCAGTACCTACTCCACATGGTGGATTCGACAGAGGATTACCCGCGCGATCCTTGACCAGGCTCGCACGATCCGCCTGCCTGTGCACCTGATCGAGGAGAGTACGCGCATCAGCCGCATTTACACCAAGTTCATGCGCGAGAAAGGCAGGGAACCCGCTCCCGAAGAGGTAGCGAAGATCATGGGGCTGTCCGTAGTGCGGGTGAACGAGATACTCCGCGCAATTCAGGAGCCTGTGTCACTGGAAACGCCGATCCTTTCGGAAGAGAAAGAGCTGAAGGACGTGATCATCGACGAGAAGTCAATTTCGCCGTTCAAGACACTCGAGAACAATGAAGCCTCCAGCCGCATCGAGGAGGTGCTCTCATCGCTCACCGAACGGGAAGAGAAGATAATCAGGATGAGGTTCGGCATCGGGGTCAGCAGCGAGCACACGCTCGAAGAGGTTGGTAAATATTTTAATCTTACACGGGAAAGGATCAGGCAGATAGAGATCAAGGCGCTGAAGAAATTGCGCCATCCCGCAAGGAGCAAGCAGCTGAGGGAATACGTTTAGTCCGTCCCTCTCAAGAATTTCCATATCCGAATTGGCAAAGCCGTTTGGAAAATTAAGATGAATGTCAACAAAGCCATCTGAGCTTAACTGTTAAGCTGCGCGTCTTCTAGAGATCCAGCCTAGATTTTTCCATGACTTGAGCGCAACCGTTTCCGAAGTTATAGTTCCTGGTTCAGGCTTGTCTGGGGCAGGAAGGTCAGTCGTTCATAATCGGGAGGAATTCTATATCAGCGATGATGCGCACCGCTTCCGTCAGATAGGGTTCATCGTACTCAGGATTGCTGACATAGGCGGCCATGACAGCATGTGTCTTATCGACCAGGAACCATACGCGCCAATGGGTCGATTCTTCCTTTTCTTTGTACGTATAATCCAGCGTCGCAACGCCCATACCTCCCCGGTCCTCTACCTTTACTGCCTCTCGCGGAAAAGGAATGTCCCGTTCCTCAAGGGTGTCTTCGAGGAGAATGCGTGCTGCTTCGGCAGGCGGGGTTTTCGCTTCTTCCCGCTCGATAAATGAAAGCTGCACCATTCCCGGCCAGCCTTCTTTTTCCAGTAAAACAAACCCCATTTCCTCCCTCTCATTCCAACCATCTGGAAGGAAAAGGTTTATCCAGCGCTCGTACGTTACTTTTTTGCCCATAATTATCGAATATTGTATAGGAGGGGTGGGGGGCAGTCAAATGAGTTTCGCAAATAGGGGGTAAAGAACTGTTTATATGCGTATCAAAAGCGAAGTTTAAGGACAATGAGGTCAGCACCAACCTCGGGCGGGTCTTGGCAGTTCAAGGTAACTTCCGGCTGAAGAGGAGGCTCATAGGACGCCTGGATACCGGGAACAGTGGCAGCTCTTCCTGATTTGGCGCTTCGATAAATCCCCTTGGGGTCGCGATTCATACAGACCTCCAGGGGGCAGTCTACGTACACTTCCACGAATTTTCGTATCAGCGAACGAGCACGGTCACGATAAGCCCGTTGGTTTGCGGTCGCATCGAAGATCACGTTCATGCCGTTTTGTGTGATCATCTCGCCAATCAGAACAAGTGCCCGGTAGAAATACTCCCGCTCTTTTTCGCTATAGGTCGGCTCGGGCGTCAGGATCTTTCTCATCTCGTCCGATTCGAGTACAACGACGCGTACACCACGAGCGTCCAATTTTTTCACCAGTTCCCGGGTGATGGAGCTCTTGCCCGATGCCGGGAGCCCCGTTATCCACACGGCAAAGCCTTGCGTAGGGCTCATGTGAGATACCTGTTTACGTCCGTAGTATCAAACCTCTCCACCGAGAGGACGTTCTGGATGAATCTAAAAATAGATTTCCGCACTTCCATCGGAAGGCGGGGATACCAGACCGGGCTGGCAAGCACTAATCCCCGCCAAGCGAAGAACGGAGCGGCGACGTCGAGCATCTCCCGGTCGCCAGTCTTAGCAAGATAGTTCTCCCAGAACAGCGTAAACAGTTTTTCGAAGGCGCCTTCAAGCTTTCCCGAGCGCAGCAGCGAAGACAACAGATAGTTGATGCTCAGGCAGGTCGTATCATCGGCCGGCTCTCCCCATTCCCCGCGCGAGCGGTCGAGGACAGTAAACTCTGCGCCTTCGCGGAACAGAATGTTCCAGGGGTGAAAGTCGCCATGAACAGTGCAGAGACGGTGATAACGGTGTTTCACGCGCCACCGCCATTCGATGCAGGACATCTCGATTCTCTTGAGCAACTCCTGGTCGATGAAGTTAAACGCCTTCGGGTAATTGTCGATCAGTCCCATAATGCATTCCCCGTGGCCAAGGAGATCACGTATGCGCCTGGTATATAACGCAGGAGCATCAAATTTTTTAGTGTGAATCTCCACTAGATAGTCCGAGAGTTTCCGGGCTCTTATGGTGTCCATTTCTTCGACCTTTCCTGTGGTCCTGATCCGCTCGAGGTCCTTAAAATACCCTTCTCCGCTCACGAATTCGGTAAGCAGGAAGAACTCTTCGGCCATTCCCGTCGATACAATCTCTCCGGAGTCCAGAAATGCGCCGCTGTCCAAGGACCGCACATGGTGCGGAAGGCTGTTGAAGGCAGAATGTTCCCAGAGGATAGACTGGGCGCGGTCAGAAAAGTGATCATGGCCGAACGTTGAGGGGGTCATGGTCTCGAGCACTGCCTTTTTCAGCTGCCCGTCGACCTCATAATCAAGAAAGAGCGGAGACCCGTACCCGAAACCCTTGATGCCATCACCTTCTTCCTGTGCGCCATGGCTTCTCATGGACAGTATTCTGACGGGTCTCCCATAGACGGTCCCGAGGTACTTGCTGAGCGCCTGCGCGGTTATGGGTGGCATGGCTACCTCTCTCGAGATAAGAAACACACAATGCGCTTCCTGCTCATACTGGAAATATTGCTGATTACTATTCTATCACTTTTTAGGGGAGGAGAGTGACCGAGTTGATATTCCGGATTATGCTCGCTAATCGACGCATGGGTTGAAGGGGTAGGATTTGGATGACATTACAGCGTTCAATCCGCTCCCACTCGCCGCAGACGGGGGCTATCGATCGGGAGGGGCTCGCCCGGGTCAAATATCTCATTGCCGTACCGTATGCGTCGGGTTTGTCCGGGGACCTGCTTGCTGTAGGTAATGATGAGGCGGCCGATGGTCTGCTTGATTTCCTGCGACGGGTCCCCGCTCAACAAGGCCACGGGACCAGGGAAATTGTACGGCATGAACAGGTGATACCCGCTCGAAGCCAGCCCTATGAGAGCCTGGTTCTCGCGGTTGTCGCGACCGAGGACGATTTTGATGCCTGCATCGATTCGGTAGTGGCGGCCAAGGGTGAGCAGCCTGACGTCACTGGGGATGACGGTCTGTTTGTCATCAAACAGGTCGCGGAGTTTGTCTGAAAAGTTCTTGTCCGTGAGCAGACAGCCGCCTGCAGGCGTAGAGTACCCCCGAATCCCATACCGTTCAGCGAGCCTGAGTTGCACATTCCTTGATCGCCCGCTGACGCCGAGGAGCCTTTCCCGGTCAATCAGGCCATTCTGTTCTGCCTTGGTCGGAGGAAGGAGTTTGGCAGAGAGGGGTCGTAGGACCATGCCCTTCATGTCCCCATCGCGCTCGATTACGTGTAGCGCATCGCGGCGTTGCGACATGGGTCGTTGCCCTAAGACCTCGCCGGTTATGACGAAGGGAGCGTTCACTTCCTGCATTACGACCTTGGCCCTTCTCAGCATGAATATCTTGCAGTCCATACAGGGGTTGATGTGCTTGCCGTAGCCGTACACAGGGTTCCGGACGAGATCGATGTACTCCTGACCCATATCGAGGATTCGGAGGTCGATGCCGATGGCCTTCGAGACCAGTGCGGCGTGAGTATCGAGTTCGTGACCATAGCTCTTGGAAAAGGCGGAGGTGAAATAAAGTCCAATGACCTCAAAATCCTGTTCCATGATCACTTTTGCAGCCAAGACACTATCAAGCCCGCCTGATATGAGGGCAACTGCTCTCTTGCTCACCAACTCCCCCTTCATCCCTAATAATAGTCGCCGTATTATAAATCTCTGGGTGAGCTTTTGGCAAGAGAGAAGAGAGTCCGGTATATTTTTATTAAGATACGCAGATAGCCAAAAATTGTGTAAAATAGTTACAGGAGCAGTAAGAGGAGGATGGATATGGCTAAATGGATAATCGATTCTGATCACTCCTGCGCGGCCTTTGCCATCAGGCATATGGCTCTCGCACATGTACGCGGACAGTTCAATAGGATGAAGGGCACGATTCATTTCGATCCTTCCGACAAGTCACAAACGTCAGTTGAGGTCGATATTGATGTTGCCAGCGTGAATACCGGGATCAAAAAACGAGACGAGCACCTTCTTACCAACGACTTCTTCGATGAAGCCAAGTACCCCACAATCACCTTTAAAAGCAGCAAGGTTGAGTTTCTTAGTGGTACGCGCTGCCGGGTGACCGGCAATTTGACGATACACGGTACGACGCAGTTTGTCACGCTCGAGGGGGAATACGCGGGGCCGCGAAAGAATCCCTATGGCGATGAAACTACGATAGGTTTTTCCGGCTCGACCATAGTGAACCGTGAGGATTTCGACATCATGTGGGGAAGCGAGCCGATGGAAGGGGGTGGTCTCGTTGCGGGAAAAGAGGTCCATATCTTGCTCGATTTAGAGGCGGATCTTGCTGAATGATGTCGTTATTTCAGGAAGGATGATCCTTCTATCGCGCATCTGGGTATCGGGCCGCGATTAGGCTGTGGGCAAGGAGAACGCAATGAGGCAATCCAAGAAAGAAATTCATGATCGGGGAATTATCGTCAACCTTTTGGAGACCTGCCATGTAGGCAGGCTAGGGACCATTACCGCAGCCGGATATCCTATGGTAAAGCCGCTCAATTTCGCGTACGATGATGGGAAAATATATTTTCATTCTGCGAAGAAAGGAGAGAAGATCGATGACATCAAGCGTGACAACCGCGTTTGTTTCGAGGTTGATCTGCCCGTTGCCCTGGTCAAGAGCGATGAAAACCCTTGCCGGGCCGAATATCTCTATCGCAGTGTGATCATGCTGGGACGGGCTCATCTCGTTGAGGATGCATCAGAAAGGGTGCGTGCACTGAAGTCTCTTATGAAGAAGTATCAGCCCGAAGGAGGCTATGGCGAGTTCCTAGAGGAAAAACTGATGATAACCAGCATTATCAGGATCGATATCGAAGAAATGACGGGGAAGGAAGACCTCGGACAAGATAAGCTGCGAGAGGCCGCTCTGAGTGCATTGGAAAGCAGGGTGCATTTGCCCGTCGTCCTAAGCAGAGTTTGAACTCGTATGGCGATTGTCAACGGCGGCGATCATCACCGATCCTAGCTACCCTTGAGCGAGATGGCGGGTGATGCAGCATCAAGGGCTTGCTGACGTGATTTCTTCATTTTCTTTGCTAGAATATCCGCGCATCTGAGCGGTTCCGGTATCCGGTGCTTGTCAGTACAGGCAATGGTAAACCGGAGAGCGTCGTCGATGTTTATCTTGTGGCCCGGGGATACGAACAGCGGCCTGACGCCGTCTTTCGTCCTCACGACAGCACCTACCGTCTTCCCTTCGTAAATTAACGCCGACCATTTCCCTTTTATGATACCTGGTTCTTCATAGTCACCTACCAATCTTGATTTTGCGCAACCGATCGTAGGGATTGCAAGAAGAATGCCGATCTGTGAAGCAATCCCGATTCCCCTCGGGTGGGCGATTCCCTGACCGTCGACGAGGATGAGGTCGGGCTTCTGTGATAATTTTTTAAGAGCCGCCGCGATTGCGGGCCCTTCACGGAACGAGAGAAAACCTGGAACATAGGGGAACCTCAGTTTCTGGACAGCAGATTGCTGCTCGATAAGGGAAAGCTCCGGAAAGAGATAGAGGCACGCAGAGGCGAACACGCAAACATCCGAAAAAGCCGCGTCAACCCCGGCGATGTATCTTGGCTCTCTCTTAAGAGCAGAGATCCGGACCTTCTTGCTCAGAAAGTTCTGGGCATCGCGCGCGTCGCCTATTGTGAATGTCTTGGGCCATTTCATTGCCAGATTGTCCCGATCTCGTGCAGCGTAGTGAAACAAAGATGGAATAAGAACGCCTGCATGGGGAACGATAGACAAACATCTTCGGGATGTTCGTAAGGTAGCGGAGAGTTTGCTATAAAAAATCGCATCTATTTGAATAAAAAAAGAGTTTTAAAGTATACCTTTTAATGAATTAACCTCTTGATATATCTAAATATTTTTCAAAAAATGCTCAACCTCCTGAGCCCACACTTCATACCCTTTACTGCTCAGATGCACGCCATCATCCTGGAGGTACTCGATTATCGGGTTGCCCTTTGAATCGACAAAGAGGCTGTAGACATCCAAGAATTCAACGCCGAACTGGCGTGCGATCTGTTCGAGATGCCGATTCGTGTCCCTGATGGCGTTATTGCTAATCCATTCCAGGGCCACGGGCAGTATGCTCTGTATTACGACCTTCGATTTTTTATACCAAGTCGTCAGAGTGCGAACGATTTCGCGATAGTGACCTATTATATCATACTGTTCTATGGAGATGTTGTTAATGCCGGTCATGAGGAAAATAAAGTCAGGATCATCAATCGACGCGCGGATTCTGTCCCGCCGGTCGAGCAGACTTTCTACCGGTTCTCCTGCAATGCCGAGATTGGTTATACGATGTTCCGGAAATCGTTTCTGCCAATTATACCACTCGGTCAAAGAGTCGCCTATGAAGACGATGTTTTTCAAGACAGGTGATAGGAGCTTTGGCACTGGCTCCCACTGAAAAGGCATGTAGGACCGGGTCTACTTTCCATAAGCAAATCTTGTTCGGGACCGACATTACATAGCTTTAGTCTCGCGCCGGATCGTCTGCTTCAGCATCATGACGGACGGAACGTTTTTGAGTCTCCCGGACTCGTCCATATAGGTCCTTCAGGTGATGCCCGGCGAACTGCCGCCCTCAAACGCGTCTTTACCATTTATCCATATCGAAGGCGAGCCTTTAACCCCGAGGCTGACGGCATCATCGTAATACACCGTGTGATAAGTTACCTCAGCGCTAATATGCAATTCAGCAAGCGCACGGTCCAGATGCTCCCGAAGTTGATGATAGGATCCGCATATCTCGGACAAATAAATATCGATCTTTAATGCCATGACTCGCCCATGGTCACGGGGGCAGCGGAGTGCTGATCACCCCACGTGAATTATCTGCACTGGGCAGGAATCAGCAGCCTCTTTCACCTTGTCCATGAGATCCTCCGGAGCTTCACCCTCGGCAGAATTTCCACCGACTCGGTACTTCGCAACAATCTCGCTCCAGCTATCCGTGGAGTTCTGAGCAAAAAACTCAGGGCAGACGGTCCAGCATGATTCACAGCTTATGCATTCTTCTCTGACGATCGTTACTTTGGTCTTTGCCATGTGAACACCTCGCTTGGTTATATAGAATAATGTTGTGGTTTTGTTGGGATTATACAGCTGTATGGAATCTCTTTCCGCCCTAAAAGGCCTAAAGGAGCCTTTTTTTCTCCAGAACATCGTCGACCCATGAGAGTGCAGCGGAAACCGTGGGGAAACCGATAGTGCTTGTGAGAAGAACGATCGTATGTCGGACCTCCTCGGGCTTGGCTCCGGCCGCCAGAGCCCGACGAGCGTGCGAATGTACCGAGCCTTCGGACCGTATTGACGCTGCGGCGGCGAGCTGGACCAGCTCGGAGACCTTCTTGTTCAGGGGACCCGCGCTTTTTGCCGCCTTCCCCACATTTTCCAAAGCCTTGATCAGACCTTTGTATCTTTTCTGAATGCTAGTGTACTGACTGGGTAATTTGGGCATGAGGCAACTCCTCCCGTAGGTGGATTCCCGTTTGAGACAATACCAGAAATGCGTGATTATTTCTATGGCCGATTCAATTCCAGGCGACGCATCTTGAAAGAATGATCTCAGTCTAAGGAATTTCGCTCCAAGAGTCAAGAAACATTGTTTTTTGGGTTTGACTATTTGATTTTGTCATGATATTATGGCTATGCAAATCCGCAAAAGCCACAAGATAAAATCCCTTTTAAATACCTAAAGTTCTGTTCCATATATACCGATAAATTATATATATGAGAGGGAGCATTTAATATATGACCGGAAATAAGCTGGGTGAGTTACTCATAAAGAATCGTCTTATAACCGAGGGTCAGTTCTCAAAAGCTCTTGACCTGCAAAAAAAATATCCTGAACAGCCGATTGGTCAACTCCTGATCCAGCTCGGCTTTCTCCAGGAAATCGTTCTCAGGGAGTTCCTCGATTACAAGGGAAAGCGTCAAAAACTGGGAGAGATTCTCCTCAAACAAAAGCGTATCGACGAGGTCAAGCTGAGCAATGCCCTTACGGTCAGCAAGGACGAGAATATCCCTCTCGGTCGTGCGCTGGTAAAGCTGCACTATATCGAGGAAGACGAGCTTGCGCAGTGCGTTGCAACCCAGTATGACCTGCCTTACTTCACCCTAGAGCGGTTCTCGTTCGAACAGGAACTGTCCCGCTTCATCAATTATAGTTACGCGCAGCTGCACAGAATTGTTCCTGTTTGCAAGATCGGCAGGGCTCTTACCATCGCCATGGCTTTCCCCCTTAATAACGAAGAGATGAGGTCTGTAGAGGTCGCTACGGACATGAAAGTAAACCCGGTTATTGCCACAGAGCACGATATTATGATTGCGCAGCAGCGGATATACAAGGCGCAGTTCAACATCGCCTCTCAACTGACGAATCAGCCGACGAATGATGCGATCGAGTTCGAGCTGACCGAGGATGTTGAGCGTGAAGCGATGGAGTCAAAGTACGTGGACCAGTATTTCGGGCCTGATACGGATTACCTTGTCAGTAAGATCCTTTCTACTGGCATCAAGTTTGGTGCAAGCGACATCCATCTTGAAAGCACTGCCCACGGCATTACGGTCCGATACCGTATCGACGGCGTGCTCCAGTCGCTTGACCTCGGCAAGGATAGTTCCGCGATCAGCAACCAGGCAAAACCGATCATTTCCCGAATCAAGATTATCTGCGATATGGACATCGCAGAGAAGAGGCGACCGCAGGACAGCAGTTTTAGAATGAAGGTCAAGAAGGACGGCTCCATCCGCAGGGTCGATTTCCGCGTGTCCTCGATTCCGACCCAGTATGGTGAGAATGTTGTCATCAGGATTCTGGACAAAAAGGGCCTGCCGACGTCGCTCGAGAGCCTGGGACTGCCACCTTCGCATGTTGAGGTGCTGACCAAGGAGCTGGAACGGCCGACGGGGATCTTTCTCGTCACCGGTCCGACCGGTTCCGGCAAGTCAACGACCCTCTACGCCATCCTTGCGAAATTGAACACCCCCGGCGTAAAAACGATGACCGTCGAGGACCCCATCGAATATTCTCTTGACGGAATAAGCCAGTCGGAAGTGAACGAAGTGGTGGGCAACACTTTTGCGCGCCTCCTCCGCTCTTTTCTGCGCCAAGACCCCGACAACATCATGGTCGGAGAGATACGTGATCTTGAGACCGCGGTGATCTCAGCACGGGCTGCGCTGACTGGCCACACGGTCCTAAGCACGCTCCACACGAATGATGCAACCAGCGCAATCATCCGGTTGCAAGATATCGGGGTCGAACCAACCCTCATATCGTCGACCGTGCGTTGCGTTCTCTCCCAGCGGCTCGTTCGTACGATCTGCACGCACTGCAAGGTGAAGATGTCCCCTCCGGAGCATATTGTCAAAGAGTTCCTCATAAGCCCGGATACGCCGGTTGAGTTCGTGTATGGGAAGGGATGCTCGCAGTGTAATTATACCGGCTATGCAGGAAGGCGGCCTATTCTCGAACTGTGGGTGCCGACCCGCGAAGAGATCATCCAGCTGAACAGAAGACTCGATAACCACATGCTGCGCGAAATTGTGTTCAATCAGGGCAAGCGGCAGACAATGATTGAGGACGGCATCGCGCGATTAAAACGCGGTGAGACGACCCTCGAGGAGCTTTTACGTGTTGTGCCGTATGAGCAAATCGCAGAATTCCGAAAGAGGGTCATTAAAAAGCTCTTCGCTTGGGACGCATGACTCGGCTCCGTTCCTAGAGGAGACTCTCTCACAAATCTTCTTCCCGGAGTGAATGGCGACCTCGCCTGTTGACACCGCCGCATCACGTATGATACGCTTTTTTCATGCGCGATACAGCTGCTTATCTTCGCGAGGTCGTAACAGTGCTTGCACAGGAGATCGGCGTCCGGACCTACAGCGATACCGGCAGGCTCGAACGATGTGCTAACTATATCTCCGGACAATTCAACTCCTTCGGCTTCAAGAACACAAAACATTCCTTTCCCTTCAGCGGAAATACGTATCAGAATATCGTCGCAGAGCTCATTGGCGATTCTTCCCCGGAAAAGATCCTGGTCGTCGGCGCCCACTACGACACGGTGCGCACTACTCCCGGGGCGGATGACAACGCAAGCGGAGTGGCCGGCCTCCTGGCGCTTGCGGGAAGGCTTGCCGGTGTCAGGATGTCAAAGACGGTGAGGTTTGTCGCCTTTGCATTGGAAGAACCTCCGCTCTACCGCACACGGAACATGGGGAGCTATCAGTATGCACGAAGTTTGAGGAAGAACCACGAGAACGTTGAGGGCATGATCTGCCTCGAGATGATCGGATTTTTCAGCGACCGAGAGGGCTCCCAGCATTATCCCGTTCCTTTCTTCCGCTGGAAATTCCCGACCGTGGGGAACTATATCGCAATGGTCGGGAACATCCGATCAAAACATTTTACCGAATCGGCCGCGGAAAACTTCATGGAGGCTGTTGATCTTCCGGTCGTCACACTGAACGCTCCCCCGATCGTCCTGGGCATCGATTTTTCTGACCACTGGTCATTCGGCAAGTTTGGATATAAGGCGCTCATGGTCACAGACACGGCCTTCTACCGCAATCCGCACTATCATGCCCCTACAGACCTTCCCGAGACCCTGGATTACGGCAGGATGGCAAAGGTCGTGGATGGATTGACGGCGGTCGTTAAGGAATGGGGAGAAAAGGAGTAACGGAGGCGATGATGAGGAAGCAGCCGACCAGCGTTTAACCTAAAAAAGCCCACGCGGATTGAGATGATGTCGGCCTGCTCAGCCGTACGACCGAGTTCTCAATTGACATTCTTGTCTCTCCATTATATTCTATATTCGATAATTCCTGCTAATTGAAAAGTGAGGCACGGCATGATACTGTCGAGGTTCCGCGAGACGGCCTCCCGCTATCCGGAGAACATTGCTGTCCAGATGAAGGCGGGGACAGGTTACCGCACGTATACGTATCGTGAGCTTGCCACTTGCGTTGCTTCCGTCGCCCGCTCACTCTCCGTGCAGGTGATTCGACCGGGAGACCGCGTGGCAATTCTTTCCGAGAACCGGCCGGAGTGGATGATCGCTTACCTTGCCGTCGTCTCGTGCGGTTCCGTCGTCGTTCCACTTGATGCGCAGCTCACGGAGAAAGAGGTAGCCTTGCTCCTCACGAGTTCCGAGGCAAAGGCAGTCTGTGTGTCCGAGGCGTGCAGGCCCAGACTGCCCCGCGGCGCATCGCTTACGGTGATTTCCTTTGATCCCGGTGAAGGCCTTGCATTCACTGAAATGATTTCCACCTATCCTGATGCCGAGCTCCCGCCTCCTCCAGCTTCCGGCGATCTTGCGGCCCTCCTGTACACTTCCGGGACCACTGGCGACCCCAAGGGCGTGATGCTTTCTCACGGCAACCTCGCGTCGAACCGCGACAGCGCGGTCAAACTGAACCTTATTGACCACACGGATAATCTTCTCTGCATCCTTCCGTTGCATCACACCTACCCGGCCATAGCGTGCATCCTGTACGCTCTTTCGGTCGGAGCGACGGTAACGATTCTTAACAGCTTGAAGGGGCCCGACATTCTCTCATGCATGCAGGAGACCGGGGTCAGCGTCGTTGTCGGCGTGCCGCAGCTTTTCTCGGGGCTCCGCAGGGCGATCTTCGATGAGATCCAGAAGAAGCCGATAACCGTAAGGCTGATTGTAAAGTTCCTGCTCGTACTGAACGGCCTGCTCAGGAAGATGGCAGGATTGAACCTCGGCAAGGTCCTTTTCGGAAAGGTCCATTCAATGTTCGGGCCCAGGTTCAGGCTGTTCGCGAGCGGCGGTGCGCGCCTCGAGCCGGATGTGTTCACCGATATGACCAATCTCGGGTTCACGATCATCGAAGGGTATGGCCTTACCGAGACCTCACCGGTCTGCACCTTCAACCCGCTCGCGAAGCAGAAGCCGGGTTCCATCGGCATCCCTATCCCCGACGTGGAGGTCATGATTGCCAGGCCCGACGAACAGGGCCATGGCGAGATCACGGTCAAAGGGCCGAACGTCATGCTCGGATACTACAAGAAACCACGGGAGACCGACGAGGTCATCCGGGAAGGCTGGTTCTACACGGGCGACATCGGATATCGCGACAGGGAAGGCTATTTCTTTATTACCGGCAGGTCCAAGGAGATGATCGTGCTGGCGACCGGGAAGAAGATTTTCCCTGAGGAACTCGAACAGCTCTATATGCAGATACCCTCTATCAAAGAGATCTGCCTTATCCAGGGAGAGCGCGGGCTCGAGGCCGCCGTAGTCCCGAATTTCGATTATCTGAGAAAGATGAACCTATCCAACTCCCGTGAGAAAATTGCCTTTGATCTGGAAGACTTGGCCAAGGACCTACCTCCGTATAAGCGTATCACGGGGCTCAAGATATTCAAAGACCCTTTGCCGGTCACACGACTCGGCAAGCTCCGGCGGAGCATGGTGAAGGATCTGTACCAGGAGGGCGGGGAACGGACGGAAAAACCCGTTGCCGATATCGACACGGAGTTTCTCTCAGGTCCTGTCGCGAAAAGGCTGCTGGCATGTCTGGAGACGTTCTCTGTCAAGAAGAATATCGTGCCCGATGACAACCTGGAACTCGACCTCGGTCTCGATTCGCTCGCACGGGTGGAACTGGTGGTGAGCATCGAGAGGTCCTTCGGGATCGGCCTGCCGGAGTCTTTCGGATCCGAAGTGTTCACGGTCAAGGACGTTGTGCTCAAGCTCCAGGAACTGATCGCATCAAGTCAGGTGAAGACCGGGGCACAGGCCCGCCTATCGTGGGCAGATATCTTGGCCCAAGAACCCCCTGATGAGATCAAGGAGAAACTCACGGTTGCCTCACGTCCGCTCTGCGATATCGGCAGGCATGCGGTCAAGCTCATACTCAAAATCATATTCAAGCTCTACTGCCGTATCTCAGTGCGCGGTCTTGACAAGCTGCCGGCGAAAGGTCCGTATGTCATCGCGCCGAACCACCTGAGCCTCGCCGACGGGCCTGTGATCATGGCTTCGATGCCATGGCGGATCGGTTCACAGACGTTCTTCCTTGGCACAACCGACTATTTCGGCGGTCCCGTTACGTCGAAGATAGCGAAACTGCTTCAGATTATCCCCGTGGATATGGATACAAGGTTGTATGGGGCCATGCAATTGTCAGCGTACGTGCTTCGCCAGGGCAGGATGCTCTGCGTGTTCCCTGAAGGAACGCGCTCGCGCGACGGAAGCACCAAGGAGTTTAAAAAGGGGGTTGGCATTATCGCCAAGGAACTGAACATACCACTAGTCCCCGTCGCCATCATGGGTACCTATAAAATGTTGCCGACAGGCAAGTTTTTCCCGAAACCGGTCAAGGTCACCGTGTCCATCGGCAATCCGCTCTATCCCGGTGATAACGATTACGACGGTATCGTGAAAAGACTATATGGAGAAGTCGAAAGATTACTGAAGGCGGGATAGAGGATGGGAACAAAGAACTGAGCGCCATTTTCTCCTCGTGCCCCGTGCATCCTCCGTGAAGGAGAAGTGAACGTATGAAATCGATTAAACTGGTGTTTGCAGGCATCCTGCTGGCACTCTTTGCCTCATGCGCCTCGATGCAGGCTCCTCCGCTTGCCGGCACGGCGAGGCCGAAGATCGCACTTGTGTTGGGAGGCGGCGCGGCCCGCGGGTTCGCCCATGTCGGCGTGATTCGCGCCCTCGAACAGGAGAAGGTCCCGATCGACATGATTGTCGGCACGAGCGTGGGCAGTCTCATCGGCGCCATCTATTCCAGTAACCTGAACAGCTTTGAGCTTGAATGGACCGCCTTTACCCTCGAAAAGGACAATATCCTCGATTATGCGATCCTTTCCACGATCACGGGCATGGGACCAGTAAAGGGCGATAAGCTAGAAGAGTTCGTGAAGAATAAAGTCCCGATTGCGAACATAGAGAACCTTAAGCTACCATTTGCCGCTGTCGCGACCGACCTGAACCGGGGTACGCGCGTAGTGATCGATCACGGTCCCGTGGCCAGAGCCGTGCGAGCGAGTAGCGCGATCCCCGGCGTGTTCAACCCCGTCGACCACCAGGGCAAGCTCCTCGTGGATGGCGGCGTAGTGGACAACATTCCGATCTCCGTTGCCAAAGAGAAAGGTGCGGACATCGTCATTGCTGTGGATATCAGCGAGAACGTTGTGAATTTCAACATCACGAACGTCGTAGATGTGATGCTCCAGGCTGTCACGATCATAACGAGCGAGAACACTAAATATAAGAAGAAGGACGCAGACGTCCTTATCACTCCTGCTGTAGGGAATGTGGGGACATTCGACTTCACCCAGAAGAAACGGTGCATGGAGGCAGGCATCGAGGCAGCACAGAAGGCCATGCCGGAAATCAAGAAAAAGATCGAAGAGTGGCAGAAGAAAATGAACGTTAAACAATAGACAAAAAGTGAAAGGATCGGAATAAATTGTGCGTCGGGACTCTTCCCGCTGGCTCCTCAAGTTTTTTCCCCGACGGAAATGACTATGATAAATCGAATCAAAATAATCCTCGAAATGATAAAGTTCGAGCACACAGTTTTTGCGCTTCCGTTTGCCTTCACCGGCGCACTTCTGGCAGCAAAGGGTCTCCCGTCGTTTCGAACGATTTTCTGGATAACGGTTGCCATGGTTGGCGCACGCTCTGCCGCGATGGGGTTTAATCGCTGGGCGGACCGGAAATTCGACGCTCAGAATCCCCGGACCAAAGAGCGGGCACTTCCGAGGAAGCTGGTGACTCCGCTTCAAGTGATCGTCTTTATTGCGGTTTCGTCGGTGGTGCTCATGTTCGCTGCTTATATGTTGAACCCCCTTTCTTTTTATCTCTCGCCTGTGGCGCTCGCAATCGTATTTTTTTATTCCTATACGAAACGTTTCACGTTTCTGTCGCACGTGTTTCTAGGTCTCGCCATCTGTCTGGCACCGATCGGCTCATGGATAGCGGTCTCGGGAAAGATAGAATCTCCTGCGCTGGTGCTCGGGGGAGCGGTCTTGTTCTGGCTTCTCGGATTCGACATCCTCTATGCGCTTCAGGACGTAGAGTTCGACCGGGAAATGGGACTCCATTCTATCCCTCAGCGTTTCGGGATTCAGCGCTCACTTTGGATCTCCCGAGCTTCCCATGCAACGACTATTGCGGCACTCTTCTGGCTGGCCTCAATGCTTTCTCTCGGCTGGTTTTATATCGCCGGTATTCTCATTGCCTTGTTTCTTATCATCTACGAACACAGTCTGGTGAAGGTAGATGACCTCTCGAAGCTGGACCTGGCTTTCTTCAACATGAACGGCTACATCAGTGTAACGATATTTGTGTTCACGCTCCTGGATGCCCTGCTGTAAACACGTATTGTTTTCTTGAAAAAAAGCCTCAAATCGGGTAAAGTCTTTTGGCATGACAACTGAGACGAAAGCCGGCACCTCCGGCTGGGGCAGGGGCCTTGCCAGAAACGTCGTTATCCTGGGTTTTGTAAGCCTTTTAAACGACGGCGCATCGGAGATGATATATCCGCTCCTGCCTGTGTTTCTCACGACTGCCCTCGGGGCCGGCCCAGAGGCCCTCGGCATGATCGAAGGTATCGCCGAAGCAACCGCTTCGCTGCTTAAGCTCTATTCAGGCTACCTCTCTGACCGGGTGAAGCGACGCAAGGGCTGGATCATTGCAGGGTATAGCATCTCAAATGTTATCCGGCCGGTTATAGCATTTTCGACGTCATGGATCCATGTGCTCGCGCTCCGCTTTTCCGACCGCGTGGGCAAGGGACTGAGGACATCACCCCGCGATGCTATCATCGCAGATTCGACACCCGCCGAGTTCCGGGGCAAGGCCTATGGGTTTCACCGGGCCATGGACCACGGCGGGGCAATCATAGGGCCGCTCGCCGCGACAGCGCTACTCCTCTTATACCACGACAACATCAAAACCATATTCCTGATCTCCTTTATTCCCGGCCTTCTCGCCGTGCTCACGCTTGTCTTTTGCCTCCAAGAACAGCGGGCTGAGAGTCCCCGAACCGCTCAGTCTGCAACGTTCAATTTCAGGTCTTCCTGGGCAGAGATGTCGGCCGATTTCCGCAAATACCTCGGAATTATCTTCGTGTTCACGCTCGGAAACTCAACGGACGCGTTCCTGCTTCTTCGTGCCCAGCAACTCGGAGTTACTGTGACCCTCTTGCCCACGATCTGGGTCGCGCTTCACATCGTCAAAATGGGCTTCTCGGTCCCAGGGGGGATAATCTCCGATAGCATCGGCAGGAAGAAGGTGATCGTGACCGGCTGGATTGTGTACGCGCTCGTGTATGCCGGCTTTGGCATGGCGAGCCAGCAATGGCACGTATGGGCGCTCTTCGCTGCGTATGGTATTTACTTCGGTTTGACCGAGGGAGTTGAGAAAGCGCTCGTTGCCGACCTGGCGCCGGCGCATCTGCGCGGTTCTGCCTTTGGCCTCTACCACATGATCGTAGGGGTTGGAGCGTTCCCTGCTTCGCTCTTTTTTGGGCTGGTCTGGCAAAAGCTCGGCGCAACTGCGGCATTCGCTATGGGAGCGGGCCTCGCGCTGCTGGCAAGCGCCATGCTCTCGATCCTAACGGTCGGGAAACCGGGACATCCCAGACAAAAGCAGGTGACATGAGGGAATGACAAAGATTCAAATTACAAAGCACGAGACCCATATAAAAGCAAACGATAAGCTCCGGAAATCATCGTCTTGGTGCTTGGAATTCATCTGTGACTTTATATTTTGAGATTTTAAGCATATCAGATCCTCCACAGTCAAAGAGAAAGGGAAAAACTCATGGCGACCTATACCATAGCGATTACCGGCGCATCAGGAGCACCGTACGCCTATCGGCTGCTGCGGGTATTGATCACGGGCGGGCATTTCGTCTATCTCACGATCTCAGGCGATGGACGATCGATCATAAACGACGAGACTGACCTGCTGCTTGAGGGTTCGGAAGCTGATATACAGTATGCCCTTGAAAAGCACTTTGAAGCCAAGGAAGGGCAGATCACGTATTTTGATGAGAATTACATGCATGCGCCGATCGCGAGCGGTTCTATCAAGGTAGACGCTATGGTCGTGATCCCGTGCTCAATGAAGACACTCGCCTCTATAGCCAATGGCTTCGCATCGAACCTCATTGAACGTGCCGCCGATGTGACGCTGAAGGAAAAGAGAAAGCTCATCATCGTGCCACGGGAGACGCCACTCTCCGCCATTCATCTTAGGAATATGCTGACGTTGGCGCAGCTCGGGTGCCACATCATACCGGCCATGCCTGCTTTCTACCATCATCCCAAGCTCGTTTCGGACATGGTGGATTTCATCGCAGGAAGAGTGCTGGACAGTATGGGAATCGAGAATGATCTGTCGCCGAGGTGGGGAATATAAGAAAAGTGGGGAATATGGGCTGCGGAGATTGGAATGAAGAGAACAGCCTTGTCATCCCGCGCATGCCATTTTCCCGGTATTCATTTTCCGTTAGAATTTAGCCGTCACCTGCCGGTTTAAATTGTTACGCATTGTACTCCGTGCTGCCGCCCTCGCCGAGGTTCTTCATCCACGTGTCGAT
>Ga0187779_10000841_pt1 | contig 19971 bp, 16 predicted proteins | sample 1015_Q2_SP10_10__FD_132435 | JGI IMG/M metagenome (GOLD analysis project Ga0187779, IMG submission 132435) | Tropical peat soil microbial communities from peatlands in Department of Meta, Colombia - 1015_Q2_SP10_10_MG | ecosystem: Environmental > Terrestrial > Soil > Wetlands > Peat | place... | reverse complement strand
CCAAGGCCGGCATTCTTGCCAACGACATTATTACCCAGCTCGACGGGGATCAGGTCCAGGGCCTGACGCTCAATCAGGCGGTCGAGAAGATGCGCGGCCCGGTGAACACCAAGATCAAGCTCACCATCATGCGCAAGGGCCAGGACAAGCCGGTCGAAGTGACCATCACCCGCGACGTGATCCGCGTGAAGTCGGTACGGTCACGCATCGAGGGCGACGATGTCGGCTACATACGCCTCACCCAGTTCAACGAGCAGACCACCGAAGGCCTGAAGCAGGCGATCAACGACATCAAGGCGAAGGTCGCCGACACCAAACTCAAGGGCTTCATCGTCGACCTGCGCAACAACCCGGGCGGCTTGCTCGACCAGGCCATCTCGGTGTCTGACGCGTTCCTGCAGAAGGGCGAGATCGTCTCCACTCGCGGGCGCAATGCCGAGGAGACGCAGCGCTTCAATGCGCGGCCGGGCGATCTCACGAACGGCAAGCCGGTCATCGTGCTGATCAACGGCGGCTCGGCCTCGGCGTCGGAAATCGTCGCCGGCGCGCTGCAGGACCACAAGCGGGCGACCATCGTCGGCACGCGCTCGTTCGGCAAGGGCTCGGTGCAGACCATCATCCCGCTCGGCTCGGGCAATGGCGCACTGCGACTGACGACCGCGCGCTACTACACGCCATCAGGCCGCTCGATCCAGGCGAAAGGCATCACGCCCGACATCGAAGTGCTGCAGGACGTGCCGGATGAATTGAAAGCTAAGACGGACACTAAGGGCGAAGCCTCGCTGCGCGGCCACCTCGCCGCGACCGGCAAGGAAGAGACCGGGTCGCAGTCCTACATCCCGCCGGAGCCGAAGGACGACAAGGCCCTGCACATGGCCGACGATCTCCTGCGCGGCACCCAGGTCAACTCGGCGTTCCCGCCGAACCCGAAGAACCCGATCCCGAACTGATCGCGGTCCAATCACAGGCATTTCGCGGGGCGGCCCAGCGGCCGCCCCGTTCGTTTTGGGCCTAAGCGGACCGGAATCCTCGCGTGGTACACTCGCGGCCTGATTCGCGAGGTATGCCCGCCGTGGCATCGGACGATCTCAATGCCCCCCTCGGGCAGAGCAAAAAAAAGCAGCGGCTGCCCAAGCTGCCTGGCAACGCGCCGCAGATCGTGGCTGGCGTGCTCGGCTTGTTCGGTCTTGCCGTGGTGGCGTGGGGCGTGTTCGGCAACGATCCGCTCGGCGGCGAGCCGGTCGCAGTGGTCGCGACCACGCTCGACGGCGGTCAGGCCAAACCGGATGCCGGTGGCGACCGCGAACGCGCGCGCCATGACGGCAATACCGCTAAGGCTCCGATCGACTCGGCGGTGGCCAAGATCGCGAACGAGCCACCGCCCGGCAGCAAGACCGTCACCATCATTGACGGCTCGAGCGGCAAGAGCCGTGAGGTCCTCATTCCCGGCAATGAAGCCGGCGGCGCGCCGAAAGGACCGACCGCGCCGAAGATGCCGGTTAATCAGGCGCTCCTCGAAGCAACGCGGCACGGTCTCGTCCCGAAGATTGGCGCCGATGGAACGCGCTCCTTCACGGTCTACGCCCAGAAGAAGGATATCCCGGCTGGGAAGAAAGACTGGCCGCGCCTCGCCGTCATCGTCGGCAGCCTCGGCATCAGCGCATCAGGCACCGACGATGCGCTTGCGCAGTTGCCGCCGCCCATCACGGTCGCGCTTGCGCCCTACGCCTCGGATCTCGAGGCGTTGGCGGGCCGGGCGCGTGCGCAGAAGCATGAGGTGCTGGTGCAGGTGCCGATGGAGCCGTTCGACTACCCCGACAACGATCCGGGTCCGCAGACGCTGCTGACATCATTGTCGGCCGATCAGAACGTCGACCGCCTGCAATGGCTGATGAGCCGCTTCCAGGGCTATGTCGGGGTGCTGAGCTTCATGGGCGGCAAGTTCACCGCGTCGGAACCGTCGCTGTCGCCGGTGCTTCAGGAACTCGGCAAGCGCGGCCTGATCTATGTCGACGACGGCGCGTCCCCGCGCAGCATCGCGACCCAAATCGCCGGCAGCCAGAACCTGCCCTTCGCCAAGGCCGACGTTGTGCTCGACGCGACACCGACGCCCGAGGAGATCGATCACGCGCTGGCGCGGCTCGAATTGACCGCGCGCGAGCACGGCTCCGCGGTCGGGCTCGCCAATGCCCTGCCGGCGACGGTCGCCCGCATCGCCGCCTGGGCAAAGACTGTGGAGAACCGGGGCTTCGTGCTGGTGCCGATCACCATGGTCGCGCTGAAGGCCAAATCGTCCTAAGCAAGCCGTCATAGCCAATTCAACCTCGTATGCGTTATGTCATCACCCGAACCATGGGTGGTTGGTATGTCTTCAGTCGAATCTCTCCCCTATCGTCCCTGCGCCGGCATGATGGTGATCAACCCGGCCGGCCTCGTCTTCATCGGCCGCCGCACCAGCGGGCCCGAGCACACCGACATGAAGAACGACTGGCAGATGCCGCAGGGCGGCATCGACGAGGGCGAGGACACATACAAAGCAGCGCTGCGCGAGCTCTACGAGGAGACCAATATCACGTCGGTGAAGAAGGCCGGCGAGATCGCCGACTGGCTTCATTACGACATCCCGCGTGATCTGATTGGCCAAGCCTGGGGCGGCAAATATCGCGGGCAGAAGCAGAAATGGTACGCGCTGCGCTTCACCGGGCCTCAAGCCGAGATCGACATCGTGCATCCGGGCGGCGGACACAAGCCGGAATTCATCGAATGGCGCTGGGAGAAGATGAGCGCATTGCCCGGCATCGTCGTGCCGTTCAAACGGCCGACCTACGAGCGCGTGGTCAAAGAATTCGAAAAGTACGCGCGCTAACGCGCTAGTGCATTGCCGTGCCGGTCAGGTGCCGGTCGACCTGCTTGTAGTGGTCGAGCTGCGTGATCAGCTTGTCGAGCTCGGAACCTGGCTCGGTCTTGGCGATGCGCTCCTCGAGCGCACCAATGCGCTCGGTGATCACGCCGCGATCGCAGGTCTCGACGGCATCGGCCGTATCGGCAAGCACGGTGAGACCCTGCGCCGAAACTTCGGCGAAGCCGCCGAGCACGACGATCTTCTGCTCGCCGCTTGCCGCATGCACGGTGAGGATGCCCGGGCGCAGCGTGGTAACGAGCGGCGCGTGGCCCGCGAGCACTCCGAAATCGCCCTCGATGCCCGGGATGTCGACCTGATCGACCTCGCCCGAAAACACCAGCTTTTCCGGCGACACCAATTCGAAATGCAAGCTTGCCATCGTCAAATCCTGAACCTGCCGCTCTTCACGCCGTAACCCAGCGCCAGACCGAGAACGCCGCCGATTGCCGTCACCATCGCGATGTAGCGCATCTGGCCTCCGGTGAGCGGACCATTGCCTTGGGCGACTTGATTGCCGGTGATCTCCACATTGACCGGTCCGAGCCGGATTTCGGCCGACTCCGGCCGCGTGAGGTAGCCCGCAATGGCGCCGACGAAAATCCCGATGACCAGGAACACGATCAGCGGGTTCGTCTCCCTGCGGGCGGCCATGATTTACGCGGCCTCGGCCGCCAGCTTCTTGCCCTTCTCGACCGCCTCTTCGATGGTGCCGACCATGTAGAAGGAGGCCTCCGGCAGGTGATCGTACTTGCCTTCCACCAGCCCCTTGAAGCCGCGGATCGTGTCGGCGAGGTCGACGAGCTTGCCGGGCGAGCCGGTGAAAACTTCGGCGACGTGGAACGGCTGCGACAGGAAGCGCTCGATCTTGCGCGCGCGCGCGACCGTCAGCTTGTCCTCTTCCGACAACTCGTCCATGCCGAGAATAGCGATGATGTCCTGCAGCGACTTATAGCGCTGCAAGGTCGACTGTACCTGACGCGCGACCGCGTAGTGCTCTTCGCCGACGATCATCGGCGACAGCATGCGCGAGGTGGAATCGAGCGGATCGACCGCCGGATAGATGCCCTTGGCAGCGATATCGCGCGATAGCACCGTGGTGGCGTCAAGGTGCGCGAATGACGTCGCGGGCGCCGGATCGGTCAAGTCGTCGGCGGGCACGTAGATCGCCTGCACCGATGTGACCGAGCCCTTGGTCGTCGTGGTGATGCGCTCCTGCAGCGCGCCCATGTCGGTCGCGAGCGTCGGCTGATAGCCCACCGCCGAAGGAATACGGCCGAGCAGCGCCGACACTTCCGAGCCGGCCTGCGTGAAACGGAAGATGTTGTCGACGAAGAACAGCACGTCCTGACCCTGGTCACGGAAATATTCGGCAACCGTCAGACCGGTGAGGCCGACGCGGGCGCGGGCACCCGGCGGCTCGTTCATTTGCCCGTACACCAGCGCGCACTTCGAACCTTCGACCGAGCCCTTCTTCGGGTCCTTGTTGACGCCCGACTCGATCATCTCGTGATAGAGGTCGTTGCCCTCGCGGGTACGCTCGCCAACGCCGGCGAACACCGAGTAACCACCGTGCGCTTTCGCAACGTTGTTGATGAGCTCCATGATCAGCACGGTCTTGCCGACGCCGGCGCCGCCGAACAGGCCGATTTTGCCGCCCTTGGCGTAGGGCGCGAGCAGGTCGACGACCTTGATGCCGGTGACGAGAATCTGCGCTTCCGTCGATTGCTCGGTGTAGGACGGCGCGGGCTGATGGATGGCGCGCTTCTGCGGGCTCTTGACCGGGCCCGCCTCGTCGACTGCCTCGCCGACGACGTTGATGATGCGGCCGAGCGTCTCGTTGCCGACCGGCACCGAAATCGGTCCGCCGGTATCGGTCACGTCATGGCCGCGCACCAGGCCTTCGGTCGAGTCCATGGCGATCGTGCGCACCGTCGACTCGCCGAGATGCTGGGCGACTTCGAGCACCAGGCGGTTGCCCTTGTTGGTGGTCTCGAGCGCGTTGAGAATCTCCGGCAGGTGGGCCTCGAACTGCACGTCGACGACGGCGCCGATGACCTGCGTGATCTTTCCGACTGCGTTTGCTGTAGCCATAACGTCCTCGTTTAAGAACTAGAGCGCCTCGGCGCCAGAGATGATCTCGATCAGCTCTTTCGTGATCATCGCCTGACGCGTGCGGTTATAGGTGAGTGTCTGCTTGCGGATCATTTCGCCGGCATTGCGGGTGGCGTTGTCCATCGCGCTCATGCGCGCGCCCTGCTCGGACGCGGCATTCTCGAGCAGCGCACGGAATATCTGAACCGAGAGATTGCGCGGCAGCAGATCCGAGAGGATTTCGCCCTCTTCCGGCTCGTATTCGTAATGCACCGAGGCTTCAGCTTTCTCGAACACCGGCGGGATGATCTGCTGTGCGGTCGGAACCTGCGCGATCACCGACTTGAAGCGCGAGAAGAACAGAGTGCAGACGTCGAACTGACCCTGATCGAACAGCGCGATGATCTTCTTGGCGATCATGTCGCCCTGTTCGAAGCCAACGACGCGAACGCCGCGCAGTTCCACGGTTTCGATGATGTGTTTGCTGTAAAGACGGCGCAGCTGCTCATAGCCCTTGCGGCCGACGCAAAGGATCTTGACCTCTTTGCCCTCGTTCAACAGCGCATTGGCCTTTTCGCGCGCGAGGCGGACGATCGCCGAATTGAACGGCCCGCAGAGGCCGCGCTCGGCGGTACAGACGACGAGCAGCTGCACCCGATTGTTGCCGGTGCCGGCCAAGAGCTTCGGCGCGGAATCGCTGCCCGCTACCGCCGAAGCGATCGAGCCCAGCACATTGCCCATACGCTCAGCGTAAGGCCGCGCTGCTTCCGCCGCGGCCGCCGCGCGGCGCAGCTTGGACGCCGCCACCATCTGCATGGCCTTGGTGATCTTCTGCGTCGCCTTGGTCGCGGCGATGCGGACCCGCATGTCCTTGAGCGATGCCATTGCCGGCTAGTCCGTCTCTCTCGTCAGGCGAAGGTCTTGGCGTAGGCTTCGACCACGCTCTTGAGCTTGGCCGCATCGGTGTCCGACAGGTCGCCGCTCTTGCGGATCGAATCGAGCAAATCGGCGTTCTTCGAGCGCAGCAGCGTCAGCAGCCCGCTTTCGAAGGCGCGGACGCGGTCGACCGCCAGCGGATCGAGATAACCGTTGGTGCCGGCCCAGATGACGCAGACCTGCTCTTGCATCTTCAACGGCGAGAACTGCGCCTGCTTCAGGAGCTCGGTCAGCCGCGCGCCGCGGTTCAGGAGGCGCTGGGTGGTGGCGTCGAGGTCGGAGCCGAACTGCGCGAAGGCCGCCATCTCGCGGTACTGCGCGAGCTCGCCCTTGATCTTGCCGGCGACCTTCTTCATCGCCTTGGTCTGCGCAGCGGAGCCGACACGCGACACCGAGAGGCCGACATTCACCGCCGGCCGGATGCCCTGATAGAACAGGTCGGTCTCGAGGAAGATCTGGCCGTCGGTGATGGAGATGACGTTGGTCGGGATGTAGGCCGACACGTCGTTCGCCTGAGTCTCGATGACGGGCAGCGCCGTGAGGGAGCCCGCCTTGTTGGCGTCGTTCATTTTCGCCGCGCGCTCGAGCAAGCGCGAGTGTAGATAGAAGACGTCGCCCGGATAGGCTTCGCGGCCCGGCGGACGGCGCAGCAGCAGCGACATCTGGCGGTAGGCGACGGCTTGTTTTGACAGGTCGTCGTAGAAGATGACGGCGTGCATGCCGTTGTCGCGGAAATATTCGCCCATGGTGCAGCCGGCGAACGGTGCAAGATACTGCATCGGCGCCGGCTCCGAAGCGGTGGCGGCGACCACGATCGAATAGTCGAGCGCGCCCTGCTCTTCGAGCACCTTGACAAACTGCGCCACGCTCGAGCGCTTCTGCCCGATCGCAACGTAGACGCAATAGAGCTTGATCTTCTCGTCCGGCTGGGCGTTGAGCGGCTTCTGGTTGAGGATGGTGTCGAGGATGATGGCAGTCTTGCCGGTCTGGCGGTCGCCGATGACCAGCTCGCGCTGGCCACGGCCGATCGGGATCAACGAGTCGATCGCCTTCAGCCCCGTCGCCATCGGCTCGTGCACCGACTTACGCGGAATGATACCGGGCGCCTTGACGTCGACGCGGGCGCGGGTGTCCGCCTTGATCGGGCCCTTGCCGTCGATCGGATTGCCGAGCGCGTCGACGACGCGGCCGAGCAGGCCCTTGCCGATCGGCACGTCGACGATGGCGCCGGTGCGCTTCACGGTCTGGCCTTCGGTAATCTCGCGGTCGGAGCCGAAGATCACGATGCCGACGTTGTCGACTTCGAGGTTGAGCGTCATGCCGCGGATGCCGTTCTCGAACTCGACCATCTCGCCGGCCTGAACATTGTCGAGGCCGTAGACGCGGGCGATGCCGTCGCCGACCGACAGCACCTGGCCGACTTCGGAGACTTCGGCTTCCTGGCCGAAATTCTTGATCTGCTCTTTCAGGATGTTGGAGATTTCTGCGGCGCGGATATCCATCAGCGGGCCTCTTTCATCGCGAACTTGATCGCGTTCAACTTGGTGCGGAGTGATGAATCGATCATGCGGCTGCCGACCTTGACGATTAGGCCGCCGATGATGGCGGGGTCGACCTTCACTTCGAGGTCGATGTCCTTGCCGCCGGTGACTGACTTGAGTGCGCTCTTGAGCGCGTCGACATTTTTGTCATTGAGATTTTCGGCAACCGTCACCTGCGCGGTGACTTCGCCGCGGTGACGCGCGACCAACGTACGAAAGCCGCGGATCATGTCGCGCACGGCGAACAGACGCCGGTTGGTGGTGATGACGCGCAGGAAGTTGGCGGCGAGGCCCTTGATGCCGGACTTGTCGAGGATCGCGGAGAGCGCCTTGAGCTGCTCGTCGGCGCCGAACACCGGGCTGCGCACCAGCCGCATCAGATCGGGATTGGCCGCGATCATCGCGTCGAACTGGTCGAGGTCCTTGCGGACCGCATCGATGGCCTTGTTCTCGAGCGCGAGCTCGAACAGAGCGGTCGCGTAACGGCCCGCCATGCCGGATACGATCGGGTCTTCGCCTGCCACAGGACGCTCGTTGTTACTTCGTTCACAAGGCCGGACGCCGTCGCGGAACCGGCGGCGCAAACTCTTGGAATTCAAGAGGGAATTCCGATCCCCGGAGACGTCGCAGAAGACCGCGGAAACCCCCTGAAATCGAGGCGCTAGCTAACACAGGGCCAAACGGGGCGCAACACGACGGCTTGGCGCAGCCGATTACCGCAAAGCTGCATTCCAGGAATGCGCTCGCCAGACACGCGCGCCCACTATAGCTTGCCGCCCGCGCGGTCGAGCGCGGCTACCTGCGGCGACCGGAACTTGAAAGATCGGCCGGGATGCGCGCGCAGGGTAAGAGTTCTGAGGTTGCCAATACGGCCAGGCTGCTGGTCGTCTTGCTGGCATTCGCCTGGGGCCTGAACTGGATCGCCGCCGCCTTCGCGCTGCACGAGCTGTCGCCCTGGACCCTGCGCGTTGCCGGCTCCGCCATCGGCGCGGCGACCTTATTCGCCGCCGCGACGATCACCGGCCGTAACCTGAAAGTGCCGCGCGGCGAATACGTGCACATCATGTTCGCGGGCTTGCTCAACGTCGCCGGCTTCCAGGTGTTCTCGGGGTTCGCGCAATTAAATGGCGCGACCACGCGCGCCATCATCATCACCTATTCGATGCCGATCTGGACCGTGATGCTCAGCCGGTTGGTGCTCGGTGAGCGTCTCAACGCGATGCGCCTCGTCGCGTTTGGCCTGTGCATCGCGGGACTCGCGATCCTGGTGTGGCCGCTGTTCGCCAGCGGCATCCCGTCCTTCGTCTTCTACTCGCTCGCCTGCGCGTTGAGCTGGGCGGTGGCGACCGTCTACATCAAGTGGGCCGATCTCACGGTGGAACCCTTGGCGAACGCGGCCTGGCAATTGCTATTCGGCTTCTTTTTTATCGTGGCCGGCAGCTTCGCCTTCGAGGGCTACCCGCATCTGTGGCCGATGCGCAGCGAGACGCTCATCGCCGTGCTGTTCGTCGGCCTCATCGGCGTCGGCCTCGCGCACTTCCTCTGGTGGTCGATCGTCGGACGCGTGCCGGCGGCAACCGCCGCGCTTGGCTCGCTGCTGGTGCCCGTCATCGGCGTTACCGCCTCCGCCATTATCCTCGACGAGCGCCTGACCGTGCCGGATATCATCGGCTTTGCCTGTATCTTCGCCTCCGCCGCGAGCGTGCTGCTGCAATCCAACCTAACGCAGACGGAGATGCCGGAGTGAGCCGGCGCCGTGACGCCGCGGCGAGCGCCAAGCTGCTCGTCGTGGTCATGGGCTTCGGCTGGGGCATCAACTGGATCGCCGCGCGCTTTATCCTCGAGGCGCTGCCGCCATGGACGATGCGAACGATCGGCATCGGCCTCGGCGACCTGACTTTGTTCGCGGCGGCGGCGCTGACAGGTGTTAGCCTCGCAGTGCCGCGCAGCGAACGGTTGAAGATCCTGATCGCAGGTTTCTTCAATGTCGCGGTCTTCGGCGTCGGCTCCGCCTATGCGCAAGTCTACGGCACGACGTCGCGCGCCATCGTCATCGCCTATTCGATGCCGATTTGGTCGGCGTTGCTCGCCTATTTTGTGCTCGGCGAGAAGCTCAACGCAGTGAAGCTCGGCGCGCTCGCGCTGTGCGCGGCGGGACTGGCGATCCTGATCTTCCCGCTGGCGCGCAGCGGTTTCCCGCTCGGCGCGTTCATCGCGCTCGGCTGCGCCTGGAGCTGGGCCGCCGGCACCATCTATCTCAAGCAGGCGAAGCTCCGCACGCCGACCCTAACCTCCGCCGCATGGCAATTGCTGTTCGGCTGGCTGATGCTCGCTGGCGGCATGATGATCTTCGAAGGCCCGCCGCATGCCGAGCCGTTACCGGTGAGCGTGATCGCCTGGATCGGCTACAACGGCTTCATCGGCATGGGCCTCGCTTATTTCCTGTGGTTTTTCGTCGCCGACCGGCTGCCGACGACAACCGCCTCTCTCGGCTCGCTGCTGGTGCCCGTCGTCGGCGTCATTGGCTCGGCCATCCTCGTGGGCGAACGGCCGAGCCTGACCGATATCATCGGTTTCGGCTGCATTTTTGCCTCCGCCGCAAGCGTGCTGCTGCAGCCCAATGTTCGGCACGACGAGTTGCCTGAATAGCTACAGGAAGCTCATCGGATCGACATCGACCTCAAGCCGCACATTGCCTTTCGGCTTGGGCGCCTTAGCGAGCCACTCGCGCAGATAAGCGGAAAGATCGAAGCCACGCAGCGCCTTCACCAGCAGCCTAAAGCGATGGCGGCCGCGCACCACGGCGATCGGCGCTTCCGCGGGCCCAAGGACACGCACGTCATCGTTCTTTGGCGCATGGGTCACTAGCGAGCGGCCGTAGCCTTCAGCGCCATGACGATCGTTCGCTGAAATGACGAGGCTCGCCAGCCGCCCGAACGGCGGATAGTGCGTGCGTTCGCGCAACTCGATCTCGCTTCGGTAGAAGGCATCGCGGTCGCCGGAGATGAGCGCGCGCATCACCGGATGCTCCGGCTGATGCGTCTGCAAGAAGCCTATGCCTCTGCCCTCTTCGCGACCGGCGCGACCGACGACCTGATGCAGGAGCTGGAAGGTGCGCTCGGCCGCACGCGGGTCGCCGTTGCCCAGACCAAGGTCGGCATCGACGATGCCGACGAGGTTGAGCTTGGGGAAGTGATGACCCTTCGCCACCAGCTGTGTGCCGATGACGAGATCGAAGCGGCCCTCGGCGACGTCATCGAGCTCCTGCCGCAGGCGTTCAACTGATTCGACAAGGTCGCTCGACAACACGAGGATGCGAGCGCCCGGAAAGAGTTCGGCGGCCTCCTGCTCGAGCCGCTCGACGCCCGGCCCGATCGGCGCGAAGCTTTCGGTGGCGTGGCAGTTCGGGCATTCCGCCGGCGGCGGCATCGAGAAGCCGCAGTGGTGGCAGACCAGCCGCTTGCGGAAGCGGTGATCGACCAACCAAGCATCGCAGTTCGGGCATTGCAGGCGGAAACCGCATGAGCGGCACAAGGTCAGCGGCGCGTAGCCGCGGCGGTTGAGGAACAACAGCGCCTGCTCTTTGCGATCGAGCGCCGTTTGCACCGCCTCGGCAAGCCGCGGCGAGATGAAGCGGCCACGCGGCGGCGCTTCACGGCGCATGTCAATCGCCTCGATCGAGGGCAGATGCGCGCCGCCGAAGCGTTCCGGCAAATGCAGATGACGATAGCGGCCGCGCCGCGCGTTGACTTCGGATTCGACCGATGGCGTGGCCGACGCCAGCACCACCGGGATCTTCGCGATCGAGCCACGCACCACCGCCATGTCGCGGGCATGATAATGCGCGCCGTCTTGCTGCTTGTAGGCGGGATCGTGCTCCTCATCGACGATGATGAGGCCGAGATCGGCGTAAGGCAGAAAAAGCGCCGAGCGCGCGCCGACGATGACCGAAACCTCATTGTCCGCGACTGCCGCCCAGGTGCGCTGGCGCAGGCGCGGCGACAATTGCGAATGCCATTCGGCTGGCCGCACGCCGAAGCGAGTCGAGAACCGGTCGAGAAATTGCGCGGTGAGCGCGATCTCCGGCATCAGGATGAGCGTCTGCCGCTTGCGGCGGATGTTCTCCGCGACGGCCTCGAAATAAACCTCGGTCTTGCCCGAACCGGTGACGCCGTCGAGCAGTGTCACAGTGTAGCCGGCCTGTGCAACCGTGGTGCGCAAGGCATCCGCGGCGGCGAGTTGGCCGGGCGAGAAGTCGGGCTTCGCCCAATCCGGATCCGGTTGCTTCGCGACCGGTTCGGGCGGCAGCACCACGGCTTCGAGCGCGCCGGCGTCAATCAGCCCGTCGATGACGCTGACGGAGACGCCGGCTTCACGCGCGGCATCGCCCTTAGCGCGGGTGAGGCCATCGCGAAAGAGTTCGAGCGTACGGGCACGCGCCGCGGTCATGCGCGGTGGCTCGGCGCCCGCAAGTCTAACGCCGACGCGCTCGCGCCCGGGACCGAGGTGTTCGCCCATGCGAAGCGCCATGCGTAGGACCATGCCGCGCGAGGCAAGCGTGTAGGCCGACACCCAGTCGACGAAATTGCGCAGCTCGGGTTTGAGCGCCGGAACGTCGAGCTTTTCGTCGACGTCCTTGAGTCGGTTGTGCAGGCGCGGATTGGGCGCCGGATTGTCGGCCCAGACCACACCCAAGGCTTCGCGCGCGCCGAGCGGCACAGTGACGACGTCGCCGGGCGCAAGGACAAGTCCTTCCGGCACCCGGTAAGAATAGGCCTGATCGAGGGCGACCGGCACCAGAACATCGACGACATGCGTGGGCATATCCTCTGTCTAGGCCGATTCCGTGCGCTTAACAAAGAGTGAAGGATCGCCTGCCACTCTCGCAAACCATGAGCCAATTCGTCGCCGCCCCTGACGTGACCGTGGAAGTGACCCGCTGGCTCGGCTATCTCGGCGCCCAGCGGCGCATGTCGCCGAAGACTCTCGACGCCTATGGCCGCGATGTCGCGCAATTCCTCGGCTTCCTCGCCGAACATATGGGCGGCGCGCCGACACTCAGGATGCTCGCCAAGCTCACACCCGCCGACGTACGGGCTTTCATGGCGTCGCGGCGCGAGGCTGGCGTCGGCAACCGCTCGCTGATGCGCGGGCTCGCCGGCGCGCGCTCCTTCGCGCGTTTCCTCGAGCGCAACGGCAAGGGCAAGGTCGCGGCGCTCGCCGCGGTGCGCGCGCCAAAACTGCCGAAGACGCTGCCGAAGCCGCTTGCCGTGGACGCCGCGCGGCGCATGACCGACGTTGCCGCGCGCGCCGGCGAAGCGCGCGAGCCGTGGGTGATCGCGCGCGATGCCGCTGTGATCGGCCTGCTTTATGGCGCTGGCCTGCGCATCTCGGAGGCGCTCGGCCTCAAACGCAAGGATGTCGGCCCATCGACTGACGCGCTCACCATTACCGGCAAGGGCAGCAAGACGCGCATGGTGCCGTTGTTGCCGCAGGCAGCGAAGCTGATCGCGGACTACGTCGCGCTCTGCCCACACGCGCTTTCGCCCGATAGCCCGCTGTTCATCGGCGCGCGCGGCGGACCGCTGTCGCCGCGCATCGTGCAGCTGACGATGGAGCGCCTGCGCGGCGCGCTCGGACTGCCCGACAGCGCGACGCCGCATGCGCTGCGCCATTCTTTCGCCACGCATCTTCTGGCGCGCGGCGGCGACCTGCGCGCGATCCAAGAGTTGCTCGGCCACGCCTCGCTGTCGACCACGCAGATCTATACCGCGGTCGACGCGGAGCGCTTGCTCGATGTCTACAAGACGGCCCATCCGCGCGCGTAATATCGCTGTCGTACACTGCCTTTATCGCCCCTTGCATGGCGGCGGAATTTCGTAGCATCGTCGTCGCTGGGGACGGGGGGCGACATGAGTGCACACGAAAATCTCGAGCATGCCGAACACGCCGAACATGCCTCGCATGGCGGCAACAAGAAGATCGCGCTGCTGATCGCGGTGCTGGCACTGTTTCTTGCGTTCTCGGAGACTTTGGGCAAAAGCGCGCAGACCCAGGCCATCACCTACAACGTCGAGACCAACGATCTATGGTCGTTCTTCCAGGCCAAGACCATCCGCTCGACCATCGTCGGCACGGCTGCCGAGCGGCTACAGATTGAGGCCGATCTGACCACTGACGCCGCCTCCAAGGAGCGGTTCACCAGGGTCATCGATACGTGGAAGAAAACCATCGCGCGCTATAACGACGAGCCGGAAACCAACGAGGGCCGCAAGCAGCTCGCCGAGCGCGCCAAGCAGGCCGAGGAGAAGCGCGAGCTCGCACTTGCCCGCTATCACCAGTACGAATTCGCCTCGGCTGCCTTCCAGATCGGCATCGTGCTGGCGTCCGCCGAGGTGATCACCAGCATTGTCGCGCTCGGCTGGCTGTCCGGCCTCGTCGGCATCTGTGGGCTCGGCTTCATGGCGCTCGGCCTGTGGGCGCCGCACGCGCTGCATCTCGGCTAGGCACTCAGGACCGCACGCGACCGCCGTCGACGTTGAGCGTTTGCCCGGTCATGAAGGCCGCGTCGTCGCTGGTGAGGAACGACATCGCGCCGACCAGATCGTCGGGTACTTCGACGCGCTTGATTGCCTGCATTTGGGCAACCGCGTTGAACTCGTCATCCATCGTCTTAAAGCCGGGGCGTGGCGCGCGCACGACCGTTCCCGGCGAGCGCGTCAGCCCCGGCGCGATGGCATTCACGGTGATGTTGTAGGGCGCGAGATCGGTCGCGAGCGCGCGGGTAAAGCCGACAATGCCGCCTTTGCTGGCGACGTAATGCGCGAAGCCGGTGACGACCGAGCCGAGGGTTGACGACGCCATGTTGACGACGCGGCCCCATTTGCGCGCGCGCATGCTCGGCGTGAAGGCCGCGGTGACGAGGAACGTGCTATCGAGATTGATCGACAGCACCCGGCGCCAGTCGGCAAAGGTCATGTCCTCGAAATTCTTCTGCGGGAAGATGCCGGCACAATTGATGACGATGTCGACGTTGGGAAACTTCTTGCCGACCTCCTTGGCCATGTTGGCGACAGACTGCTCTGAGGCGACGTCGCATTTGACGGCGATGGCCTGACGGCCGGCGGCCTCGACCATCTTCACAGTGGCTGCGCCGTCGCCAACATCGACGATCGCGACGTGCACACCGTCTTCGGCAAGACGCTTGGCAAAGGCCTGGCCGATGCCGCCCGCGGCACCGGTGATGACGGCGACCTTATCCTTGTGACCTTTGGCCATTTATTTTTCCTCCCGTAAACCGCAGTTATGAACCGTGCGGCATCATGGATTGCCGGAGCACGTCCGGCAATGACGCGGCGCGTGCGGTGCTGCGCAGGTCACATATGAATGGCGCGCTTGTCGACCGCGAGCGCGGCTTCCTTGACCGCCTCGGACAACGTCGGATGCGCGTGGCAGGTGCGCGCGATGTCCTCGGACGACGCGCCGAATTCCATGGCGATCACCGCTTCGGCGATCATGTTGCCGGCGTCAGCGCAGACTATGTGCACGCCGAGCACGCGGTCGGTCTTGGCGTCGGCGAGAATCTTAATGAAGCCTTCCGTCGTCATGTTGGCCTTGGCGCGGCCGTTCGCCGTCATTGGAAATTTGCCGGCGTTGTAGGCGATGCCCGCAGCTTTCAGCTCTTCCTCGCTTTTGCCCACCACCGCGATCTCCGGATAGGTGTAGACCACGTTCGGGATGGCGTCGTAGTTCACGTGGCCGGCCTGCCCGACCAGGATCTCGGCAACCGCCACGCCCTCGTCTTCCGCCTTGTGGGCGAGCATCGGCCCGGCGATGACATCGCCGATCGCCCAGATGCCGGGCACGCTGCTCGCATAATAATGATCGATAACGACGCGGCCGCGCTCGTCGAGTTTGACGCCGAGCTCCTTGAGGCCGAGGCCTTCGGTGTAGGGCACGCGGCCGATGGCGACGAGCACCACGTCGGCCTCGATCGTCTCCGCCGCGCCGCCTTTCGCGGGCTCGACAGTCGCTTTCAGGCGCGCGCCGGACTTGTCGACCGCCGTCACCTTCGACGACAGCTTGAACGTCATGCCCTGCCGCTCGAACAGGCGCTGCGCTTGCTTGCGCACCTCGCCGTCCATGCCGGGCAATACACCGTCCATGAATTCGACCACCGTGACCTGCGCGCCGAGCCGGCGCCACACCGAGCCGAGCTCAAGGCCGATGACGCCGGCCCCGACAACCAACAAATGCTTGGGAACCTCCGGCAGCGACAGCGCGCCAGTCGACGACACGATGCGTTTCTCGTCGATGTCGATGCCCTTCAATCGCGCCACGTCGGAACCGGTCGCAATCACGATCGACTTGCTGTCGAGCGTCTGCGCCTTGCCGTCATTGCCTTTGACTTCGACTTTGCCAGGAGCCGCGATGCGCGCGGCGCCCAAGTAAGCGTCAACCTTGTTCTTCTTCAGCAGGAAGTCGACGCCTTTGACGTTGCCGTCGACGCCCTGGTCCTTGAACGTCATCAGGCCCTTGAGATCGATCTTCGGCACGGACACGGCAATGCCCATCTTCGGGAACGCGTGGCCCGCTTGCTCGAACAGCTCGGAGGCATGCAGCAGCGCCTTCGACGGGATGCAGCCGATGTTGAGGCAGGTACCGCCGAAGGTGGCGCGCTTCTCGACCACCGCGGTCTTCAGGCCGAGCTGCGCCGCGCGGATGGCGCAGACATAGCCGCCGGGGCCGGTGCCGATGACGATGAGGTCGTAGGTCGCCATGAAACGCTACAGATCAAGCACCATGCGCGCCGGGTCTTCGAGCCCTTCCTTGACGCGCACAAGGAAAGTGACGGCCTCACGGCCGTCGACGATGCGATGATCATAGGACAGGGCCAGATACATCATCGGCCGCGCCTCGAGCTTGCCGGCGACGACCATCGGCCGCTCCTGGATTTTATGCATACCGAGGATGCCGGACTGCGGCGCGTTGAGGATCGGCGTCGACATCAGCGAGCCATAGACGCCGCCATTGGTGATGGTGAAGGTGCCGCCCTGCATTTCTTCGATCTTGAGCGCGCCGTCGCGGGCTCTCCGGCCGAAATCGCTGATGGACTTCTCGATGTCGGCGAGCGATTTGTCCTGCGCATCGCGCACCACCGGCACAACAAGGCCGCGCTCGGTGCCGACGGCGATGCCGATGTGGTAGTAGTTCTTGTAAACGATGTCGGTGCCGTCGATTTCGGCGTTGACGGCGGGAATTTCCTTGAGCGCCTGGATGCAGGCCTTCACGAAGAAACCCATGAAGCCGAGCTTCACGCCGTGCTTCTTCTCGAACAGATCCTTGTATTCGCTGCGCATGTGCATGACCGCACCCATGTCGACCTCGTTGAAGGTCGTAAGCATGGCGGCCGTGTTCTGTGCATCCTTGAGGCGGCGCGCGATGGTTTGGCGCAGCCGCGTCATGTGCACGCGCTCTTCGCGCGCGGCATCGCCTGCGGGAGACGGCGCGCGCATCTGCACATTGGCGGCGGTCGTGGCAACCGGCATCGGCTGCGCCGCGGCGCGCTCGATCGCTGCCATCATGTCGCCCTTGGTGACTTGGCCGCGCACACCGGTGCCGGTGACCTTCGACGGATCGACGCCGCTTTCGGCCGCCATCCGGCGCACCGACGGCGGCTGCGGCATTTCGGCCGGCTTCGCCGCAGCGGCCGGCGCAGGCGCGGGCTTGAGAGTCTCGGCCGGCTTGCCAGCGGGAGCTGCCGCTTTGGGTACAGCGGCGGCAGCCCCATCCTTGATCTGACCGAGGATCGCGCCGACCGCAACGGTCGCGCCCTCTTTCACCGCGACGTCGGAGAGGACGCCGGCGGCGGGCGCTGGCACTTCGAGCGTGACCTTGTCGGTCTCGAGCTCGACCAGCGGCTCATCGACCGCGACGGTGTCGCCCGGCTGCTTGAACCATTTGCCGACGGTCGCTTCGGTGACGGATTCGCCGAGGGTGGGCACGCGGATGTCGGTCATAAGCGGTCGCCTTATCTCGATCCGTCGATTTTTATCCCAACGCCTCGTCGAGGAACTGTTTCAACTGCGCCAGATGCTTCGACATCTGCCCGACCGCGGTCGAGGCGGAGGCCGGACGGCCGGCATAGCGCATGCTGCGATGCTTGGCGCCGATCTGGTTCAGGATCCATTGCAGGAAGACGTCGACGAAGAACCAGGCGCCCATATTGCGCGGCTCTTCCTGGCACCACACCATCTCGGCTTGCTTGAAGCGCGACAGCTGAGCAATGAGCGCCTTGGTCGGGAACGGATAGAGCTGTTCGATGCGCAGCAGATAGATGTCGTCGATGTCGCGCTTCTCGCGCTCCTCGTAGAGGTCGTAATAGACTTTGCCGGTGCACATGACGACGCGGCGCATCTTGTCGTCGGCGACGAGCTTGAACTTCTCGTTCTCGAGGAACTGCGTGTCGTCCCACAAGAGGCGATGGAACGAGGTGCCGTTCGCCAATTCGTCGAGCCGCGACACCGCGCGCTTGTGGCGCAGCAGCGACTTCGGCGTCATCAGGATCAGCGGCTTGCGAATCTCGCGCTTGAGCTGCCGGCGCAGGATATGGAAGTAGTTCGCAGGCGTCGTGCAGTTGGCAACCTGCATATTGTCTTCGGCGCACATCTGCAGATAGCGCTCGAGCCGCGCCGATGAGTGCTCCGGACCCTGGCCTTCGTAGCCGTGCGGCAGCAGGCAGACGAGGCCCGACATACGCAGCCATTTGCGCTCGCCGGACGAGATGAACTGGTCGAACACGACCTGCGCGCCGTTGGCGAAGTCGCCAAACTGCGCTTCCCACAGCGTCAGCGTAGTCGGTTCGGCGGTCGAATAGCCGTACTCGAAGCCGAGCACAGCCTCTTCCGACAGCATCGAGTTGAGCACTTCGTAGCGCGCCTGCCCTTCGCCGAGATGGTTGAGCGGCGTGTAGCGCTCCTCGGTCTGTTGGTCGAACAACACCGAATGACGCTGCGAAAAGGTACCGCGCTCGCTGTCCTGGCCGGACAGACGCACCGGATTGCCCTCTTCCAGCAGCGAGCCGAAGGCCAGCGCTTCCGCCGTCGCCCAGTCGATCCCCTCGCCGGTCTCGATTGCCTTGGCGCGATGATCGAGGAAGCGTTGGATGGTCTTGTGCACGTTGAAGCCGGCGGGCACCGCCGTGATCTTCTTGCCGAGGTCGCGCAGCTTCGCAATGTCGAGGCCAGTATTGCCACGGCGCGGATCGTCGAGATCCCGCGCGGCTTTGAGCCCCGTCCAGCGACCGTCGAGCCAGTCGGCCTTGTTCGGCTTGTAGCCCTGCGCCGCCTCGTATTCGGCGTCGAGGCGTGCGCGCCAGTCGGCGCGCATCTTCTCAACTTCGCCTTCGGTGACGACGCCCTCGCCGACCAGCTTCTTGGCGTAGATCTCCTGCGTCGTCGCGTGCGAGCGGATCGTCTTGTACATCAGCGGCTGGGTAAACGACGGCTCGTCGCCTTCGTTGTGGCCGAAGCGCCGGTAGCACCACATGTCGATGACGACCGGCCGCTGGAATTGCTGGCGATATTCGGTCGCGACCTTTGCCGCGAACACCACCGCCTCCGGATCGTCGCCGTTGACGTGGAAGATCAACGCCTCGATCATCTTGGCGACGTCAGACGGATAGGGCGACGAGCGCGAGTAGCGCGGATAGGTCGTGAAGCCGATCTGATTGTTGACGATGAAATGGATCGAGCCGCCGGTGCGATAGCCTTTCAAGTCGGAGAGGCCGAAACACTCCGCCACCACGCCCTGCCCGGCGAACGCGGCGTCGCCGTGCATCAGCAGCGGCATCACCATGCGCCGCTCTTCGGGGGTAGCGTGATGCTGATCCTGCTTGGCGCGGACCTTGCCGAGCGTCACAGGGTCGACGATCTCGAGATGCGACGGATTCGCCGTCAGCGACAGGTGCACCTTGTTGTTGTCGAACTCGCGGTCGGACGAAGCGCCGAGGTGGTACTTCACGTCGCCGGAGCCTTCAATCTCGTCCGGCGTCGCCGAACCGCCCTTGAATTCGTGGAACAGCGCACGGTGCGGCTTGCCCATCACCTGCGTAAGCACGTTGAGGCGCCCGCGGTGCGGCATGCCGATGCAGATTTCCTTCACGCCGAGATTGCCGCCGCGCTTGATGATCTGCTCGAGCGCCGGGATGAGCGACTCGGCGCCATCGAGGCCGAAGCGCTTGGTGCCAGTGTATTTGACGTCGAGGAATTTCTCGAAGCCTTCCGCCTCGACAAGCTTGTTGAGGATCGCGCGCTTGCCCTCGCGGGTGAACTGGATCTCCTTGTCGCGCCCTTCGATGCGCTCCTGGATCCACGATTTCTGAGCGGCGTTCGAGATGTGCATGAACTCGATGCCGACCGTCTGGCAGTAGGTGCGGCGCAGGATCGCGACGATCTCGCGCATCGACGCGAATTCAAGGCCGAGCACCTTGTCGAGGAAGAT
>Ga0187779_10000840_pt1 | contig 19971 bp, 21 predicted proteins | sample 1015_Q2_SP10_10__FD_132435 | JGI IMG/M metagenome (GOLD analysis project Ga0187779, IMG submission 132435) | Tropical peat soil microbial communities from peatlands in Department of Meta, Colombia - 1015_Q2_SP10_10_MG | ecosystem: Environmental > Terrestrial > Soil > Wetlands > Peat | place... | reverse complement strand
CTTGCCAATGCCGGAGATCGTGCACAACTTCGAATCGTCGGAAGAATAAATGGCAGAGCAAAGATCGTCAACTGATAGGCAGGAGAGCACTGAAAGGGCGAGCTTGGGGCCGATACCCGATACACCCATGAGCAGCAGAAACATCTCTTTTTCGGATTGCTCCAAGAAACCGAAGAGCGACAGAGCATCCTCCCGGACGTGCGTATGGATATGCAGGCTTATTTCGTCTCCGATGTCGGGAATGCGGCAATAGGTTGAGAGCGGAACCTGCACCTGGTAGCCCACGCCGGAAACATCGACAATCAGGTAGTCGCTGGCTTTGCGTCTTAGCCTGCCCGTGAGAGAAGCTATCATGCCATCCGCCTACCGCAGCCCCGAGAGGCCGGCTCGGCTGTTCGTACGTCTCAGCGCACTGCTCCCCCTTGCCGTTTGCTTCAGGGATGCAGAATTCTTGAGCGTTTCCCGAAGCCTGGAGGAATGGATGTGACAGATTGCCGCGGCGAGCGCATCGGCGGCATCGGCCGGATGGGGTACTTTGGGAAGATCGAGCAAGGTCTTGACCATGAGCTGCACCTGTTTCTTCTCCGCCTTTCCGTAGCCAACGACCGCCTGCTTCACCTCCAACGGAGCATATTCGAAAACCGGCAACCCTGCATTCATCGCTGCGAGAATTGCAACGCCCCTCGCATGACCCAGTTTGAGCGCCGATTTCATATTTTTCGAAACAAACAGATCTTCGACAACTACGGCATGCGGTCGATACTTGTCGATGATCTTTTCGAGCTCTTCATAGATTTTTTTAAGCCGTTTCGGAAATGGCTGTTTTGCCGAGGGACTGATGCCTCCTGAAACAACATGAAAAAGTTTGTGATCTTCTTCCGCCACGATTCCATAACCGCTAGTCAGCGTTCCTGGGTCTATTCCCAGCACTCTCATGAGCCCCCCTTAGTGGAACAGAAAACATTGGAAAATTGAAGCTTGTAAATTGAATAGGGGAAAGTGCAGAAAGGAAGAAACAACCTTCGCGTTCCCCAAATTCTATTGCCAGGATCTGTTTCGTCAACCTCTGCCAGCTCCACGCTACATTGCATTCATGATTTCTTCGGGAATATCGAAGTTGGCATACACGTTTTGCACGTCATCGTTGTCCTCAAGCGTTTCAACAAGGCGCAGCATCTGTTGGGCTTCTTTACCAGCAAGTTTTACATAAGTCTGAGGAATCATCGTGATCTCGGCTACCTCCGGTGCGACACCGCCATCCTCGAGCGTTTTTTTGACTTTTTCAAAATCGTTCGGTGGTGTCGTGACAACATAATTTTCATCCTCGGCTTGCATATCCTCGGCCCCTGCATCGAGGGCGAGCGTCATGAGTTTGTCTTCGCCGACTTTGGCACGATTGACGACCAGATATCCCTTTTTATGGAACATCCATGCCACGCAACCGGCTTCACCCATATTTCCTCCGGCTTTGCTAAAAATATTCCGGATCTCAGATACTGTCCTGTTGCGGTTATCGGTCATCACATCGACAATAACCGCCACTCCCCCGGGGCCATATCCTTCATACATGACCTCTTCGTAGGAGACTCCCGGCAGTTCACCTGTCCCCTTCTGGATCGCACGTTTGATATTTTCTGCGGGCAGGCTCACTCCCTTCGCCTTAGCAATGGCGGTCCTGAGGCGCGGATTCCCATTCGGGTCACCGCCTCCCAGCTTGGCCGCAACCGTTATCTCTTTGGCAAGTTTGGTAAATATCTTCCCCCGCTTCGCATCAGTAGCGGCTTTCTTGTGTTTTGTCGTTGCCCATTTTGAATGACCTGACATTGAGCCTCCCGAAATATAAATACTTTAGACAATACCGTAAACGTGGAGAAAAGCCGAACTGTTATGAATGCTTCTCCTGCAAGCGGCTATTGCACCCTGTCTTCCGGAATGTTTAACGTTCCGCAGTCTGTAAATCGTGCTCCATGTCTTCCCGCAGCTTTGTGAAGATCATCCTGCCTGCCGCCGTCTGGAGTACGCTGGTAACCGCTACATCTACATTCTTGTTGATATACTTTCGCCCGTTCTCAACGACGATCATCGTCCCATCATCGAGATAAGCGACACCCTGGCCCTGCTCTTTACCTTCCTTAAGCACGAAGACTCGCATGCTCTCTCCGGGAAGAGCAACCGGCTTTACGGCGTTCGAGAGATCGTTGATATTCAGCACCTTCACACCTTGGAGCTCCGCAACCTTGTTCAGGTTGAAATCATTGGTAATGACCTTTGCGCCAAGCTTTTTTGCCAGTGCGATCAGCTTGCTGTCGACCTCACGGATCTTCGGGAAGTCCTCTTCTACGATGCGAACCTCCATGTGGCTCATTTTCTGTACGCGGTGTAGGATATCAAGTCCCCTTCTCCCCCGTGCCCGCTTCAACGAGTCCGAAGAATCGGCAATATGCTGGAGCTCGTGCAAAATGAACTGCGGAATAATGATCGTGCCGTCCAGGAATTCCGTCTCACACACGTCGGCGATCCTTCCATCTATGATCACGCTCGTATCCATGATTTTAATATTCTCTTCACCGCCGCTTTTAAAGAGCTTTTTGATGTTGGCGGGATTAAACCGCTCACCTTCCCGAATACCAATCATGATGCCGATGTACCCAAAAAAGCCGTTCATGAGGAGCAGGATGAAATTTACAATGCTCCTTTCGAGAGGTACGAGCTTGAGGGGAGCAGCAATGATGTTCGCGGCCGTCAGCCCGAGGATAAAACCGAGGATGCCACCGATGATAACCTTTAATGAGACCCGTCTGAATAAAAATTCAGTAAGGATAATCAGTACCGCCACGCTGAAACCGACTACGATGCCTTCGATCTTGCTGACCTGGTCATAGAGCTGCGTAGAAACATAGTACCCGAGGAGGGTACACAAAAAAACAAACAGAATGCGAATAAGGATAAGTCCCATAATTCTCACCTCCTTTCCCACCTGGAACGAATAGCATGTTATGGATTACTAATCAGCTGATGAGGGAACAACTCCAGTGAGAGGAATTCGAGTTATTCAGGCCTGACAGTTACGAACAGGTCTTGTCCCTTCCTGCGTATGAGAAGTAGTAATCGTTCTTTTGCATTGATTTTTGATGCTGTTTTTTTATACTCTTCTATCGTAGCAACATTTCTCTGGTTTATTTGAAGAATGATATCTCCCGCTTTGACCCCTGCGTCAGCGATTTTGCTGCCGGCTTCGACTCTGACCACCACGACACCCTTTTCATTTTCATCGTAACCGAATCGCTGCGCAAGGTCCGGCGTCAGCTGACGAACAACGATCCCGGCCAAGGCCGTACTTTCTTCCTCATTCATCGTGTTGCCGAGTTCTTCATTCCCGGTCAGCGTGTCAGCCATCTTTTTCGGCAATTCAGCAATGACGACGTCCAGTTCGATTTCCTTCTTCTGACGGAGAACCTTGATTTTTACGGCTGTGTTGATCGGCGTCTGTGAAACCATATTCCTCAAATGTCCTGTATCCTCAACATCCTTGCCGTTGTACTGAAGAATCACGTCTCCCTGTTTGATTCCCGCCTTTTCCGCAGGACTTCCCTTCATCACACCACTCACGAGCGCGCCCTTCAAGTCCTTGACGCCGAACTCCTCCGCGAGATCGGACGTGACTTCCTGGATACTGACACCAAGCCAACCGCGCACCACTTTTTTGTATTTTACCAGACTGTCCATGACCTGCCGCGCCATGCTGCTGGGCACGGCGAAACCGATGCCTTGATAGCCACCGGTCCGAGAAAGTATTGCGGTATTGATGCCGATCAGCTCACCGCGCGCATTGATAAGAGCACCGCCGGAATTTCCTGGGTTGATTGCCGCGTCGGTCTGGATGAAATCCTCGTAATCGGCAATGCCTACATTCGCCCGTCCGACCGCACTGATGATCCCCATGGTTACTGTCTGGTTCAGTCCGAAGGGATTCCCGACCGCGAACACGATCTCGCCCACCTTCAATTTATTGGAATCGCCCCAAGGAAGGGCCGGCAAACCTTTGGCGTCGATTTTGATGACGGCAATATCGGTTTTCGGGTCAGCGCCTACAAGTTTGGCAGTATAGTCCTTCTTATTCAAGAGAAGTACCTTTATCTCCTGCGCCTTTTCTATCACATGGTTATTCGTTATGATATAACCGTCTTCCGAGACGATTACACCCGATCCCAAGCTTTGTTCCTTATGCTCCTTGGGGACATTGGGGTGCGGAAACTGGTCACCGAAGAATCTCCTGAAGAACGGATCGTCGAAAAGATCGAACGGTGTCTCTTCGCGTGATTTAATCACCCTTGTCGTGGAGATATTCACAACCGAGGGCGTAGCCACGGCTGCGACCTCAGACTGTGCATCGCTGAGTTGCGTCAGGATGTCGATCGATTTAGACGATAACTGGCTTTTGGCAGGCAACGGAGACATGATGCCGATATGCGATGATAAGATAAGTCCTACAAACACGCCAAGAACAAGTATCAATGCAGCGGATAGATAAAATCTCTTCCTGTTGAGCATGATTACGAATAAACCTCCAGGGGCTGGTTGGGGCAAATGATTGTGTATAGCATGCATAAGCATGCATTTCTACCCCAAGCGGTTATTTTACCAGAAAGATGTGAGAGTTTTCAAGCCCTTTTTATTATTGACAAAAACAGCATACTAACTATAATATCGGGCATATTTTGTCCAAACTGAAAAATTGAGGATATCCCTACTTTGGCGCATCAACGCTCGAGAAAACAACAAGCCGCACAAGAGTTGGAAAAACTGGATAAAAAATACCTCTGGCACCCTTTTACCCAGATGCAGGACTGGGAAAAAGAAAAACAGGTTATTATCGAGAGCGGCAAGGGATGCACACTCACCGACATTCACGGGAAACGCTATATCGATGGGGTATCCTCACTCTGGGTCACGATCCACGGCCACCGGAAAAAGGAAATCGATGCTGCCATTGCAGCACAGCTGAAGCATATCGCTCACTCCACCCTGCTCGGGCTCTCGAACGTCCCGGCTATACGCCTTGCAGAAAAACTGATCAAGATCGCCCCCAAAGGCCTTACGAAGGTTTTTTATTCCGACAGCGGTTCCACCTCCGTGGAGATCGCCCTGAAAATCGCCTTTCAATATTGGCAACAAAAAGGCACTCCGTATCAAAAAAAGACGGGGTTCATTTCACTCACTGAAGCATATCACGGCGATACCATAGGGTCCGTAAGTGTGGGAGGCATTCCTCTCTTCCACACGATTTATAAACCACTCCTTTTTCAGACCTACAAGATCGAGTCGCCGCACTGTTACCGCTGCAAGTACGGACTGAGCTACCCGGATTGCCAGAATACCTGTTTTGTCCACGCCGAAAGAACGATCCAGAAATATTCCTCGGTGACTGCTGCTTTGATCATCGAACCCCTCGTACAGGGTGCGGCCGGCATGCTTATGCAGCCGACAGGCTATCTGAGAAAAATCCGTGAACTTTGTACGAAATACAATATACTCATGATCGCCGATGAGGTCGCAACCGGTTTCGGAAGAACGGGAAAAATGTTCGCCTGTGAACATGAACGAGTCGCACCGGACATCATGTGCGTAGCAAAAGGAATCACCGGCGGATACCTTCCGCTTGCCGCTACGCTTACAACCGAGGACATCTATGCGGGCTTCCTAGGCGAATACTCGGAGTTCAAGACCTTCTTCCATGGACACACCTATACCGGCAACCCACTCGCCTGCGCTGCTGCAATCGCCAGCATCGACTTATATCAAAAAGAGAACATCCTCGCAAAGATTCAACCAAAGATAACCGAACTCGCAAAAGGCCTAAAGCAATTCAAAGCACTGGAACATGTGGGTGAGATCAGGCAGAAAGGTCTCATGGTCGGCATTGAGCTGGTGAAAAACAGGATTACGAAGCAGCCCTACCCCCCGGTCAGCAAAATTGGTATCAATGTTACTGCTGAATGCAGGAAGCGTGGTCTCATCATCCGACCACTAGGCAATGTGATTGTAATCATGCCCCCCCTTTCCATATCCCTCAAGGAGCTGAATCGGATGCTGGAGATCCTGTACGCTGCCATCCAAGAGGTTACTAAGCACAATTAATCCAGCATGGAAGCGCTTTGTTCTCTTGAGCTGCTCTTGATAGATCAGCCGAGGAAGCACCGCCGACCCGTTCCTTGACTCTGTTCATGGCGATAATCGCTTTGGCAGCCTTCTTCCCTTTTTCCCTCAGCCTAGTGCTGCATATCGATAGAGTGAGCCACCGGCTGTATCGTCACGCATGACGGTAGCGCTCAAAACGTACGGGTCGGGAGCGGATCGAAGAGTAAAAATAAAACTGCGCAAGCCATCCCCTGTTTCAAAACACAGTGATCGCTACATTCCTATTATGTACCGAAAACATAAAGCAAGAGGCAACAAACGCCGGTCAGGAGCATTGTTTTCCTTGAGGACCTTATAAGTTACATGAAATATCCTAAGGATACGTTCCGGGCAGCATCAGGACTTTCCCCAAAGCTAACAATAGTGCCTTACTTCCACGTACCTTGGGCAAGGAACGAGTGGACACTACATTCCATCCTGCCTTCTACGACAGCATTGATGAAAGTCCATGGACCGTGAACACAGGACAAAACCAACGCAAGGGCAATGCTATGATGTCGTATTGAGGCAAACAGCGGTATTTTTTCTTGACAAAACATGGCTGTCTCTATATAATTCGAGTCTTACAGCCCCGGTGGGAAAAAGAAATGGCTATCAAAATCAATGACATACCGCCAGAGGGGCTCACCCTGGAGCTTGCGAAGAAAATCGATTTGCTTGAGAAGGGTACTGACTTGGCGGAGTTTACGGCTCTTCTGCGGGTCAAACCTGACGGAAAGGGCATCCTCCATTTTTCAGGGCGAATACGGGCAGTCGCCATTCTTGAATGCAGCCGATGTCTGACAAGCTTTCCTTATCAAATGGACATCGACTTGAACGTTGATCTCGCGCCTGTCCAATCGCTTGCCGGGGGACCGGAGCATGAACTTGTTTCCGGAGAGCTTGATATAGAGTTCTATCAAGGCGATGAAATCGACCCTGTCGAGTTTATAAAGGAGCAAATGCTCATCGCGCTCCCCTTGGTCCCGATTCACAATCCAGAATGCAAGGGACTCTGCAGTATCTGCGGAGCGGATCTAAACAATGCACCATGCGGTCACCAAGAGAACGGGCCGGAAGATTTCGGTTCCTTTGCCGCTTTGAAGGAGTTACTAAAAAAACAGAAGGAGCATTAGAAGAAATGGCAAACCCAAAACACAGGCACTCCAAGTCACGAAGGGACAAAAGACGCACTCACAAACACCTCAAGGCCCCGAACCTTACGGTCTGCCCTCAGTGTCAGGAGGTCAAACAGCCGCATCATGCGTGTCTTTCCTGCGGCACCTATAATGGCCGTGAGGTTGTGACGGTTCAGCAGATATAAGCAGAGGCACGCTCGAAGGCAAAGGGCTGATACTATGTTTCCGTATGACCCTTTGCCTTTTATGTTGTAGGGAGTCTGTATGAAGATTGCCGTTGATGCAATGGGGGGGGACAACGCACCGCATGCCGTCATCGCAGGGGCCGTGCAGGCTGCAATGGCGTACGGAGTCGGGGTTATCCTCGTCGGTATCGAGCAGATTGTCAGCGCTGAATTAGCTAAGTACCCTCATGCAAAAGCGCTTCCCATAGAGATTCAAAATGCTACCGAAGTCGTGGACATGCTCGACTCCCCGGCTACGGTATTTCGCAGAAAAAAAAATTCGTCCATCCGGGTGGCCAACGATCTCGTTAAAAGTGGAGAGGCGTCGGCCGTGATCAGCGCGGGACATAGCGGAGCCGCCATGGCAACGTCGCTCTTTGTCCTGGGGCCGGTTGAGGGCGTGGAGCGGCCTGCCATTGCCACTTTTATGCCGACCATCAAAGGCACGTCCATCATGCTTGACATGGGCGCGAACGTGGACTGTAAACCGAATCACCTCTTGCAATTTGCCGTTATGGGTGAGGTTTACGCGAAGTATTTGTTGAGAATTCCCAATCCCCGTGTTGGGCTCCTTTCCATAGGTGAGGAGGAAACCAAAGGGAATGAATTGACCAAGGAAGCCTTTAAGCTTCTGACCGAAACCTCGCTTAATTTCATCGGAAATGTAGAGGGGCGTGATGTCGTGTCCGGCAACGCCGATGTGATCGTCTGCGACGGCTTTGTCGGGAACGTCGTGCTCAAGGTCTCCGAATCCGTTGCAGAAACCATCAGTCTCTTTATCCGCGAGGGTATTGGCAAGAGCCTGATGCGCAAGCTCGGTTATCTGCTCATGCGGCCAGCGTTCAATTCGCTCAGACGCCGCGTCGACTACGCCGAATATGGAGGAGCGCCACTCGTGGGTATCAACGGCATCAGCATCATCAGCCATGGTCGCTCGTCTGACCGGGCAATTAAGAATGCGATTCGTGTCGCCGCGGAGCTTGCCAAGAGCGAGGTGAATAAACATATCCATGAGGACATTGAAAAAAATATGGAGCTGACGAGAATTAAATGATTCACGCACGAATAACGGGAACCGGATCCTTCGCACCCAAAAAAGTCATGACGAACCAGGATCTGGAAAAGCTCATTGATACCACCGACGAGTGGATCATCGAACGGACAGGCATTAAAGAGCGCAGGATCGCAGAAAAGGGGCAGACGACATCGGACCTTGCCTATGAAGCGAGCAAACGAGCCATCAAAGCCGCAGGGATCGGCGTTGAAGACATTGATCTTATCCTGGTCGCAACGATGACTCCGGACACGATCCTGCCGTGCCTGGGGTGCGTGCTCCAGGAAAAACTTGGAGCAAAAAAAGCCGCTGCCTTCGACATCTCTGCCGCCTGCTCAGGCTTTATCTTCGGGATGTCCCTTGCAAGCGCATACATCAAATCTGAAATGTACAAAAACATCCTGCTCGTGGGGGCCGAAGTCCTGTCGCGATACACAGACTGGGACGATCGCGCGACCTGCATTCTCTTCGGCGACGGCGCAGGCGCAGCAGTTATCCAACGGCATACGGGTAAGCGGGGTATTCTCTCCACGCACATTCATTCCGACGGATCACAGGGAAATTTGATCCATGTTCCCGGCGGCGGCGCCCAGCACATGGCGACACACGAGACAATCCATAAACGGATGCATTTTATAAAAATGAAGGGCAATGAAACTTTTAAAGCAGCGGTGAGGGCGCTCGAGAGTGTTGCACAGGAAGCATTGGAGTATAACAAGATAAAAGCGGAAGAGATCGACTTTCTCGTTCCTCACCAAGCGAATCTGCGGATCATCCAGGCTATGGCGCAACGTCTCAATATGCCCATGGAAAAAGTTGTGCTGACGCTACCAAAATATGGGAATACCTCCGCCGCTTCCATCCCCATGGCCCTCGACGAAGCGGTCCGCGGCGGTAAGATTAAGGAAAATCATCTCATTCTCTTTGAAGCTTTCGGTGGAGGACTGACGTGGGCTTCTTCTCTTGTGCGTTGGTAGCGCGAAAAATGTGCATCCGGGAAACTACTTGCTGTTGATACTGTGCGGAGGATTCAATGGACTATTTGCTGACAGATGAACAGATCATGATTCGCGACCTTGCTCGGCAAATAGCCGTAGAAAAGATCGTTCCCGTTCGCGCCGAGCTCGATGAACAGAACAAGTTTCCGGCAGACATCATGAAAGCTCTGGCTCAGGCCGACCTCTTTGGCATATTCATCCCCGAGGAATACGGCGGGCTGGGCAAACTGTCGCTTGAGCTGTGTATCACCGTAGAAGAGCTCTCCAAGGCTTGCGTAGGCGTTTCGACGAGCTATGCCGCCAATGCGCTCGGAACGTACCCCATCCTGCTTCACGGCTCCGATTCCCAGAAGAAAAAATACCTGCCCCACATCGCGAGCGGTAAAAAACTCGTAGCATTCGGACTGACGGAGGCCAACGCCGGAAGCGACGCCAGTGGCGTTCAGACTACGGCAAAACTCGAGGGAAGCGAGTATGTGCTGAATGGAACCAAGCAGTGGATCACGAATGGCGGCGAAGCTGATATTTACACGGTCATCGCGATCACCGACAAGGCAAAGGGTCCGCGTGGTGCATCAGCGTTCATTGTGGAGAAAGGCACACCGGGATTCACGTTCGGCAAGAAGGAAAACAAAATGGGCATTCGTGCTTCCTCCACCACAGAACTCATCTTCAACAATTGCCGCATCCCGAAGGAAAACATTATTGCCAAGGAAGGCATGGGGTTCATTGTTGCCATGAAAACGCTCGATAGCTCCCGCACCGGCGTGGGCGCCCAAGGCGTAGGCGTTGCGCAGGGAGCCATTGACGAAGCGATCAAATTTGCAAAACAACGCATCCAGTTCGGCCATCCGATCACGTCGTTCCAGGCCATCCAGCATATGCTTGCCGACATGCAAACCCAAACGGAAGCGGCACGCGCGCTCGTGTATTCCGTCGCGCGCTTCATCGACAGCGGTGCAAAAGACGTTTCCCGCGCATCAGCCATGGCCAAGCTATTTGCCACCGATGTAGCGATGAAAGTAACTATCGATGCGGTCCAGGTCATGGGCGGATCGGGCTATATGAAGGAGTACCCGGTCGAAAAAATGATGCGCGATGCTAAAATCCTTCAGATCTATGAGGGCACGAACCAGATCCAGCGCAATGTCGTCGCTCTGGACATGATCAAGGAAGCATCCAGAGCAAAATGAGATTTCTTCGCCAAGGCAGGAAAGCAGAAAATATGTATGCGTATTTGAGAGCATTCCTACCGCAAGGATCGGATATATGAACATTATCGTCCTGGTAAAACAGGTTCCTGACACGTCGGAAGTCAAAATCAACCGGGAAACCAATACCCTTATCCGTGACGGGGTCCCGAGCATAATCAACCCCTTTGACATGTATGCCCTTGAAGAGGCTCTGCGACTTCGAGAAAAACATGGAGGAAAGGTTACCGCGCTCACCATGGGCCCACCTCAGGCCGTTGAGGCGCTGAAAGAAGCCGTGTCGCTCGGCGTTGACGATGTTGTGCTGCTGTCTGACCGTGCATTTGCCGGTGCGGATACCTGGGCCACGTCATACGTCCTTTCGCAAGGGATTAAGAAAATCGCTGAATATGACCTGATCATTGCGGGCAAACAGGCCATCGACGGTGACACAGCGCAGGTGGGCCCGGAGACCGCTGATATGCTTGGCATACCCTTTGTCGCGTATATTAAGAAGATCGAACAGATCGAAGGGAAAAAGTTGTTGGCTGAACGGCTCATGGACGAGGGCTATGACGTCGTCGAAACGTCCCTTCCCGCGCTCATTACCGTTGTGAAAGAAATCAATCAACCCCGTGTCCCTTCCCTTAAGGGCAAGATGAGAGCCAAGAACCTGAAGGTAGCAAGCTGGAACGCCAAGGATATCGGCGCCGATGAAAGAAACTGCGGCCTCAAGGGTTCTCCCACGAAGGTTGTGAAAATATTCCCGCCCGCGGCCCGTGGCCAGCGAGAGGTTTTGACCGGCAGCATGGAAGACCAAATCACTACTGTCGTATCCAAGTTGAAAGAGCAATCGTTTATTTGAACGAATGCAGTGCCAGATGTCAGAAATCAGGCAAAACCGAGAAAGTACCATAACGAACAGCGGCCTGACATCTGCACTTGCTTAAGGAGTTCCCGTGAGCGTTCGAGTCGTATCCGATAAGTGCACAGGCTGCGAAAGCTGCGTGACCGCTTGCCCCTTTGGTGCAATCGAAATGCGCGACGGTAAGGCATTCATTACCGAGTCCTGTACCATGTGCGGGGCTTGCGTGGAAGCTTGCGAATTCAAAGCAATCGAAAAAACCGAAGATTCAGAAGCGGCCTCAGCCGATCTTTCGGACTATCGGGGCGTATGGGTATTTGCAGAGCAACACAAAGGAGGCATTGCCAGCGTTGCCCTGGAGTTGCTTGGCGAGGGCAGGAAACTCGCAGACAAAAAGAAAACAAAGCTTTCCGCTGTATTCATCGGTCACGGCATTAAGGACAAGGTACAGGATCTCATCGCCTGGGGGGCCGACATCGTCTATGTTGCCGATGACCCCTCACTCAAGGATTTCAACGACGATTCCTATGCTGCAATCCTGACGATGCTTGCACAACAACATAAGCCGGAGGTCATCCTGGCGGGCGCGACGGCCATTGGCCGCTCCTTCTTCCCCAAAGTTGCTTCAGTATTGCACACCGGATTGACAGCCGATTGCACAGCCCTCGATATCGATGCGGATAATGGCCACCTGCATCAAACCCGTCCTGCCTTTGGCGGAAACATTATGGCCACCATAGTCACGCCGAACCACCGACCGCAAATGGCGACGGTCAGACACAAGGTCATGAAACCCGCTCCGCGCAACGATTCCCGGACCGGAGACGTCATCGACGTGCGGTATACTCAATCCGGGACCCTCCGCACCAAGGTTATCAAGACTGTAGAAGAGATCGGTGAGACCGCGAACATATGCGAGGCCGATATCATCGTAGCCGGAGGTCGTGGTTTGGGCAGCGCTAAAAACTTCGAGCTTATTGCAGAACTCGCCAAGGTGCTCGGCGGTGCAGTCGCCGCGACAAGAGGCGCCGTTGATGAAGGGTGGGTCCCCTATCCCCATCAGGTAGGCCAGACCGGTAAGACCGTTTGTCCCAAGCTCTACATAGCCTGCGGAATATCCGGCGCTGTCCAGCACGTTGCCGGCATGCAATCTTCAGAGGTGATTGTGGCCATCAACAAGGATCCCGACGCGCCCATTTTTAACGTGGCAACGTATGGCATCGTCGGTGATGTGCATGAAGTTGTCCCCACAATGATCAGAAAGATCAAGGAAATGCGTGGATAACAGAACACACGTCCCTCCGGGCGCTGATCAGCGTCAAGAGAGGGATTATACATCGCTCGCTTTTTCTCGCACTATCTTGGAAAAGGTGCGTTGAAGATATTTCGAGGTCATGCTTCATGAAAATCGCATTCGTGTTTCCCGGCCAGGGTTCTCAATACGTCGGGATGGCAAAAGAATTTATAGAGAATTTTCCGGAATCGGAAGAAGTTTTCGAGAGAGCAAGCACCGCACTCGGGTATGACCTTGCGAGTCTGTGCATAAACGGTCCCGTCGAAAAACTGAACCTCACCGAAAACACCCAACCTGCCATTTTGGCTGCGAGTATGGCAATCCTTCAGCCTCTTGTGCGGAGAGGGTTGACCGCTGCCGCAGCTGCCGGCCACAGCCTTGGCGAATATACGGCAATCACCGCGGCAGATGGTTTCGAGCTCACGAGCGCGGTTGCGCTCGTTCAAAAGAGGGGACAATTCATGCAGGATGCCGTGCCTGCAGGATTGGGACTCATGGCTGCTATCCTCGGCATGGAGCGCAGGGATGTAGAAAAAACTTGCCTTGAAGCGTCTAAAAATGGTATAGTTGCCCCTGCCAATTACAACTCTCCTGGTCAAATAGTGATTGCCGGCGAAACAGCTGCTGTCGAAAAAGCAATGGAACTTGCAAAATCCAGGGGTGCGAAAAAAATCATTCCTCTCACAGTAAGCGTTCCGTCGCACTGTGCACTGATGAAGCAGGCTGGCCAGTCGCTTGCGCGAGAACTGGAGAAAATGACCATTCGCGACCTCAATTTCCCGATCGTGAACAACGCCGATGCCAAGTACCTGCGCACAGCATCGGAACTGAGACCGTCGCTCGTCAGGCAGATCAGCGCTCCGCTCTACTGGGAAGACTCAATCAGCACGATGGCTGCTGATGGGTGCGATACCTTTATTGAAATCGGCCCCGGCAAGGTCCTATCGGGTCTGGTCAGGCGGATCACCAAGGAATCAAAGGTCCTGAATGTTGAGGACCTGAAGAGCATGAACGAGACGCTCACCGCGCTGGGACTCTAGGAGCAACGTTTTCGCAATGACGTAAGAGCTGCCGAAGGAGTTGGGCGAGAACCACGTCGTTCCTTCCGACCTCTGCGACACTGCGAGGAGCATGGCTGGTTTTTAAAGCGTCTGTGGAGGAGTTCATGAGTATATCGGGTAAAATCGCTCTCGTCACCGGAGCCGCCCAGGGTATCGGAAGGAATATAGCCCTTGCTCTCGCGAACGATGGTGCCGATGTTGCCATCTGTGACGTGAACCTCGATGCTGCGCAGAAAACCGCCGGCGACATCGGGGCCGCAGGAAGAAAATCGTTGGCATTAAAGGCAAACGTGTCCTCTTCTGCCGATGTCACAGCCATGATTGACACGGTCGTGGAAAAGTTTGGCAAAATTGATATCCTGGTGAACAATGCGGGTATCACCCGCGACGGCCTCATCCTCCGCATGAAGGAGGAGGATTGGGATTTGGTGCTGAGCATCAACCTGAAAGGTTCGTTCCTCTGCACAAAGGCCGCGCTTAAGTACATGACCAAGCAGCGGACAGGGACCATCATCAATATTGCCTCGATCGTCGGCGCGATGGGGAATGCGGGCCAAGCGAATTATGTGGCTTCCAAAGCTGGCCTTATCGGCTTGACGAAGACTATCGCCCGTGAATACGCAAACCGCGGTATTACGGCAAATGCCGTCGCTCCCGGATTCATCGACACTGCCATGACCCAGGCCCTCTCCGAGAATATCAGGCAGGATCTGGCGAAACAGATTCCCCTGGGCAAGCTCGGCACGCCTGAGGATGTGGCAAATGCCGTCAGGTTTCTCGCCTCGCCGTGGGCGTCGTATATCACCGGCCAGGTCATCCACGTGAACGGCGGGATGTACATGTAAACGAGTGATTGAGTATCTCGATATACCATATACTCTTTATCTAGTCTCTAAAAAGAACCATATCCAGAGGAGGATGACAATGGCTGATGTGGACGCAAAGGTAAAAAAGATCATCTCTGAGCAGCTCGGCGTGCCCGAAGGGGACGTAAAACCCGAAGCCTCATTCGTTAACGATCTCGGCGCAGATTCACTAGACACCGTTGAGCTTGTGATGGCGCTCGAAGAGGAGTTCGGAGTCGAGATCCCCGATGAGGACGCTGAAAAGATCGGGACCGTGCAGAACGCTATCGACTATATCAAAGCGAAAGCAAAATAACGGCGTTCCCTATCCAAACAGTACGCAGTTTACGGAAACCATTATTCCAAAAGCCAGAAGACCTCTTCCGCCCGAGCGGGGGCTGGTTTTTTGGCTTTTCGGATTTTTATCCAGGAGGGACCCTCCTTTGAAAAGAAGAGTTGTCGTCACCGGCGTCGGGATGATCACCCCGGTCGGACTTGATACGGAAGCGACTTGGGAAGGTTTGGTCAGTGGCAAATCTGGCATCGGCCCTATTACGCAATTCGATGACAAAACCATTCCCACGCAAATTGCAGGCGAGATCCACGGCTTTGAGCCAGAGCGCTATATCGAGCTGAAAGAGATCAAAAAGATGGACCGCTTTATTCATCTGGCCATAGCCGCAAGCCAGATGGCCATGGACACGGCTGGTCTCAAGATCACCGCGGAAAATGCTGAGCGCATCGGTATCATGGTCAGCGCGGGGATGGGGGGGCTCCCTGCCATTGAAAAATACCACAAGATATATCTTGAGCGGGGTTTCCGAAAGATAACCCCCTTCTTCATTCCCATGCTGATCATCAATGAAGCGGCGGGGATACTCTCTATCCGGTACGGCGCCAAAGGTCCTAACATCTGCGTCGTCACGGCATGCGCAACTGGAACCCACTCTATCGGCGAGGCGTACAGGACCATAGAGCGCGGAGACGCCGATGCAATGATCACCGGCGGCACCGAATCCTGCATATGCCCGCTTGGTGTGGGCGGATTCAATGCCATGAAGGCCTTGTCTACGCGGAATCATGAGCCCCAGCGTGCAAGCCGGCCTTTTGATATCGACCGCGACGGATTCATCATGGGAGAGGGCTCCGGTATCGTGGTCCTCGAATCGATGGAATCTGCACTCGCGCGCGGTGCCCGTGTCTTTGCGGAAGTGATCGGCTACGGCGCTTCCGGAGACGCTTACCACATAACGGCCCCGGCGCCTAACGGCGAAGGGGCCGCGCGGTGTATGAAACTGGCCATCAAGGATTCAGGAATCGCCCCCACGGAAATGGGATACATCAATGCGCATGGGACCTCGACCAAGTTTGGCGACGAGCTCGAAAGCATTGCGATTAAGAACGTCTTCGGCGATTATGCCTATCAGATCCCGGTCAGTTCCACGAAATCTATGACTGGCCACTTGCTCGGCGCTGCCGGTGGTGTCGAAGCGGTGATTTCCATTTTAGCCTTGGACCGCGGTGTCCTGCCTCCGACCATCAACCTCGACAACCCCGACCCGGAGTGCGATCTGGATTATATCCCCAACAAAGCACGACGGGTACAAGTGGATGTGGCGATGTCGAATTCCTTCGGCTTCGGCGGCACCAACGCATGCCTGATCTTTAAGCGCTTCTCAAAATAGAATGCCTTCCCTTTCGGATATGCAAGGCCAGATCTTCCACCGGTTTAAAGACCCCGAACTGCTTGAACGGGCGCTGACGCATAAGTCCTTTGCAAATGAAAACCGCGTCCCTGCCCACAACGAACGGCTCGAATTTCTCGGAGACGCCGTTCTCGGTCTCGTGATCAGTGAACATCTTATTAAAAACTGCCCTGATTCTAGCGAGGGAGACCTCTCCCGGCTTCGTGCTTCCATCGTGAGCGAGCCTGCCCTCGCAGCCGTTGCCCGGAGGATTGGCCTCGGCAGTTTTCTGTTGCTCGGGAAAGGAGAAGAACTGACCGGCGGGAGGGACAAAGACTCGCTGCTCGCAAACTGTCTTGAGGCGCTTATAGCCTCGATCTATCTCGATGCCGGGAACACAGCCGTCGAGAAGTTCGTCATCCGGTTCTTCGAAGAGATAATAAAAAAAACCTGCACCGCTGGCAGCACACTCGATTACAAAACGGAACTCCAGGAGCTCTGTCAAGAACGGCTGAAGCAGCTTCCCGAGTACCGTATCGTGTCTGAGACCGGCCCGGACCATCAAAAACAGTTTGAAGTGGAGCTTTCCGTTAAAGGTGAAGTATGCGGCCATGGCATCGGAAAAAGCAAAAAAGAGGCCGAGCAGAGAGCGGCTAAAGAAGCGTTGAAAAAATTACGCATTGACAACCAGCAGTAGATAGCTCACCGTATAGGAGGTGGCATCCCGCTGCTCTCCTGTTTCCTAACGACGCTTCACCCATAGTGCCTATGATCATCCCTTTTTTCATCCCCCATTCTGGGTGCCTGCATCAGTGCGTATTTTGCAACCAGCGAAATATTACTGGCCAGATCCACCCCGATGATGCGTCTGCCATCCCTGACAAGATCAATCGCTATTTAAGCAGTCACACGTCCCATGAACCTGCCGAAGTTGCATTCTACGGAGGGAGCTTTACCGCGCTGCCACTTGACGCGCAGCGATCCTATCTCGAGGCCGTCCGTCCTTTTATTCAGGCAGGAAGCGTCTGCAAAATCAGGCTCTCTACCCGCCCTGACAGCATCAACAGGGAAATACTAAAACTCCTTAGGGAGCATCACGTCACCGCCATTGAACTGGGCGCCCAATCCATGGATGACCAGGTATTGATCAAGTCAGGTCGCGGTCATACGGCTCACGATACCAGGATTGCGGTAACACGTCTGAAAGAGCATGGAATGGCGGTTGGGCTGCAGCTCATGCCGGGCCTCCCCGGCGATACAGCAGCCAACTTTATCCGTTCAACCATCGGGGGCGTCATCGCCGTTAAACCCGACTTCGTCCGGCTCTATCCCGTACTCGTAATCAAAGGCACACCACTGGAAATGCTTTTCAGAAACGGATGCTATCTTCCGCTCAGCCTCGGAGAGGCAATATCCTTGTGCGCCGATGCGATCAGGAAACTTGAACGCGAGGGTATCGCCGTAATACGAATAGGGTTGCAACCAACGGAAGAGCTGGGGAAGACGGGTACTGTCCTTGCCGGCCCTTTTCACCCGGCATTCGGGCAGCTCGTTGATTCTTCGATGCTATTGGAGGGCATGCGGTCTGCGCTCAGGAAGGCAAGAGGAAAATGCAATACTGCTGAGTTTTTAGTTAACCCCAAGGATATATCTTCCGCCATCGGTCAGCGGCGATGCAATGTAGAAGCACTCATAAGAGAATTCAGGCTAGAAAAAGTGAGCATTGTCGGGGATAGCAAGATTCGCCGGAAGGGAGAAACGCGGCTTTCATCACTTCGGTATTAAATCATGATGCAGGAGGGAACCGTTCCAAAGAAGCATAATGCACCGATCAAGCCTGCTCCACGACAAGACGGTTTTTGGCGAGCGAAACCTCTCGAACCTCACCGGAAACTTTTTTTTCTTCGCCGAAAAGGTTTCTCACAGTCACCTCGCCATGTTCCGCTCGAATGAGATTGACCGACTCAAGCAGCAACTCTTCTTTGTCACCCTTTTTTACATAAGCCTTTAAATCGCACACGGCTGAGCCCTCGTCTTTTCTTCCCGACCCGGGACAAAAAACCCGCCTTTTTACGATACGGCGGGATATTTGCGCACGACATTATTATTCCCCGGCGGAGCTGTCCATCGTGATACCACGTCCTTTTTCGTCAATCCCCGACATTCAGCGAGATAGGATAATGTTCCACATACAGGTTTAATCTTTGAATTCGCCTGACGCTGTTTCTTTGCTTTATCGGATTCCGTCATGATCGCTCACAATAGTTTCCCGTAGTCACTCATGAGAATTATTTATCTGTATTTTATATATCACAACCTCACGTGAAAGGCAAGGTGAATCATCCTGCGTCAAGCATTGTGCTTAGGCCCTCACGAACTTTTCACGCGCTAACGAAGCACCACATAGTCCGTATCGGTGACCGTAACGCCCTCCGGCTCCACTTGGCCCGGGATCACTGGCAGAATGACCGTGGAGGGATAGTGAGCCAACCGGCTAACCTGTTCCGGAATCCCGCGCTTCCATGCATGCCCTACCCCGGCAAGGACAATCATCTTTTTGCCGGAATTTATTTTCAGGTACTGGACAATGTGCCAGGCCATGCTCTTGTCCCAAATCATCTGCGCCTCGCAGAAGTTGAGGAACTTATTCCCTACCGACGGTGCATGTCCTGCATAGGCTTTTCTGATGAATTTCATGTATGTCGGGTCGACATCGCAGCTGATCTCCGGGGGAAGCTGTTTTTTCTCCTCAGCATTGAGCGAAGCAAAACCTTTTTGTGCAACCGTTTGAGCAATGCTGTCGGGGATGTTCAATCCGATCAAAGGTATGCCATGTTCACGGGCATAGGAAATGATGTTCTCATACAGCGTCCAGTCTTCGCCCCAGTTATCATAATAAACAGGCAGAAATTTGTCCAACGTCAGAGTGCCCCTCACCCAGTTATCCAACGATTTCTGGCTGTCGGCTCTGAACATTTCAAGGCCTATGGCCACCGGTGCGCCGGATTCATGAAGTGCTCTGATTACATTGAGTTCCAACTGATGATGTTCAGGAAAGTCATGGAGTTCCCCGATGAATACGATCTCGGACTTCTTAGTATCCCTGATCATCTCATCAAATGTCTTGATCGTTCCATCGCGAACGCGCAAAACTTCGCCTCCCCCGCCCATCCCCACACCGGCGGCGAAGCCTAATCCGATAATCAATAAAGCGAAGAGGAATTTCTTTCTCATGTGATAATTCTTACCAATTGTAATGTCAAAGTCAAGTGCTGCCGCTTAAAGATCACAAGTAAGGTTGCCAACAGCACCCTTATGGGCACTCTTTGATCCGTTAAGGGAAAAGAGAGCTACGCAATGCAAGATCTTCAATCGGTGCCTGGTCGTACGTTTTGCCAAGTCACTTTTTCCCGTACTTTTTCCGGTACATGCCAATTCT
>Ga0187779_10000839_pt1 | contig 19984 bp, 21 predicted proteins | sample 1015_Q2_SP10_10__FD_132435 | JGI IMG/M metagenome (GOLD analysis project Ga0187779, IMG submission 132435) | Tropical peat soil microbial communities from peatlands in Department of Meta, Colombia - 1015_Q2_SP10_10_MG | ecosystem: Environmental > Terrestrial > Soil > Wetlands > Peat | place... | reverse complement strand
TGTGAATGTGAGGTTCGCCAGTACCGAGGCCCTTGGAAAGATAGGAGAAGACGGTGCCGTAATCGCCCTGAAGGAGACGCTCCGTGACGAGCCGTGGGTCGCCATGGCGAGCGTAAAGGCTCTGGGAGACATCGGCGGCGACGATGCGCGGGAAATTCTCTACGGCTGCCTCGAACGGGATGAATACCGCGGCATCGCCTTTGAAGCACTCGAGAAGGCCGGCGATGAGCATACGATAGAATATCTCATACCCTCTTTCGGCAGCGATGATCTCGGGGTGTTGGCGCTCAAAGCGGCGGCCTCCATCGCGGACCGGAAGGGGATACCACTGCCGCCCGAATGTCTCACGAGCCTCATTCCGCTCCTCATCGATCTCCAGCAATCGCCGGATCGGGAGCTGAGGAGGATCGCCTTTATCGCCTTAGCCTGGGCCGGGGATAGAAGGGGACTCCCCTATTTTATCGATGCCCTGACAGATTACGAGCTTCAGGAATACGCGATAAACGGAATCATCGGCATTGGCGACGGTGCCCGGAAGGCCGTCGTCGATGCCCTTGAGGACACGGGACGGTCGGAGCGAGACGTTCTCGCGAAGATACTCTCCATGATGGGAGAGTACACGAGCTTACTTGAATTTTCTGAAGACGATGACCCTGAGGTCAGGGTGGAAGTGGCCCTTGCCGTCGGGCGGGTAAACACGAGCAGGAACATCGAGATTCTGGAGAGGATGCTCAACGATCCCGAAGACGAGGTGAGACTCGCTGCCCGTAAATCAAGCCTGGATCTCGAGCTATGATGAACATGGAGAGCGTGAAAGGCGCGGGCGCGGGAGAACTCATCATGACCGAAAAGGAGTACCGTCTCTTCATTGACTTGATAGAGAAGGAAGTCGGCATCGTCATGAAAGGAGACAAGCGGGTGACCCTTCAGGCGAAACTCTCTCACAGGCTCGCGATACTCGGCCTCTCCTCATACGGCGACTATTACAACGCGATCATCTCCGAGCCTTCGAAAGAAGAACTTCACAGTTTTATATCCCATATAACCAATAACGAGACCTATTTCATGCGGGAGATTGCTCGATTCGCTCTATTCGGAGGGCTTCTCAGCGAAATGAAGAGATGTAAGCTGCGGGAGAACCGCAACGATATTACGATCCTTTCGGCAGGCTGTTCAAGCGGAGAAGAGGTCTATACTTTGAACATCATGCTCATGGAGAGCGGCCTCTTCGCGTGGGGCTGGGATGTAAATCTCTTTGGAATCGATGTGAACAACAATGCCCTCAAGAAGGCAAGAAACGCCGCATACACGAGAAACTCATTCCGGCTGCTCGACGGGAACGAGGAATTCCGCCAAAAATATTTTGATCGGAAGGACGACTCCTATATATTGAAGCTGCCCTATCGGTCGCGTGTGCAGTTCAGACACGGCAACATCCTCCATCCTGAGTCTTTCGGCGGCATGGGCACGTTTGACGCTATCTTCTGCAGGAATGTCTTTATCTATATGAGTGATGAGGCAATACAGAGGATCACGGAACATTTCTATCGCCACCTCGCCGATGACGGCTATCTCTTCATCGGTTCCTCGGAAAGTCTTCTCAGCAAGTCACAATTCTTCGTCCCCGAGTACCGGGACGGTGTCATCGTCTACAGAAAGAAACCATCGTCTGGTGCCCGGTCATGTCCGAAGATCATCATATAAGGGTTTTGATTGTTGACGATTCTCCCTTTGTTCGCAAGGCGCTTCAAAGGATATTCGAAGCGGACCCCTCTCTCGTCGTAGTCGGTACGGCAAGGAACGGAAGGGAGGCGGTGGAGAAGACCCTCTCCCTCAAGCCCGATGTAGTCACCTTAGATATCATGATGCCGGTTATGGACGGCATCGAAACGCTGAAGATACTCATGGACCGCTGTCCTGTTCCGGTGCTCATCCTCTCCCAGTTTACCCATGAAGGTGCGGACCTCACCCTGAAGGCACTCCAGCTCGGCGCGATGGATTTCGTCGACAAATCTTCTCGGGGACCGATGGACTTTCTCGCCCTGACGTCCGAAATCATCGCGAAGGTAAAGGCGATAGCACACAACAGCCCGAAACAGCTCGCGTGTGAGTCCCGAATCTTATCCGGGTATAGTCCGCAGGGCATCGTAGAGGTGGTAGCGCTCGGCGCGTCAACGGGGGGTCCGCCCGCACTCGAGATGATCCTCCGAAGGTTTCCGAAGGGGACAAGCGTGGGATTCCTCATTGTTCAGCACATGCCGAAGGGTTTTACCGCATCGCTTGCAGAGCGCCTTGACAACGTCTGCTCCATCCGTGTAAAAGAGGCCGAGGACAGGGACAGAATCGAACCCGGGCTCGCCCTCATCGCGCCCTCGGGGCTTCACATGAAGGTTCGAAAAGGCAGGGGGACCGTTCGTCTTGATATCGAGCCGATGAATTTCGTCCACAGGCCTTCCGTTGATGTGCTCTTTCAGTCCGTCGGGGAGACCTACGGCAGTCGTTCCATCGGTGTCATCCTGACCGGTATGGGTTCTGATGGAGTGAAAGGCCTGGGCACTATCAGGGAGCGGGGGGGTCTCACCTTGGCACAGGATGAGTCGACATCGGTAATCTTCGGGATGCCGAGGGTCGCGATAAACAGCGGAGTCGTCGATAAGGTCGTGCCGCTCAACGATATGGCCGAGGAGATACTGAAGAATGTCTAAGGTTCGTTAGGCTTCCGGAGGCGACTCACTCCCCGCAGCCTCCAGGGAGAGTGTAACCGTCGTCCCTTCTCCCTCTTCGCTCAGAATTTCGATGGTCCCCCCGTGGTCTTCAATAATTTTTCTGCAGATCGGCAGACCGAGCCCTGTCCCCTGCTTTCTTGTCGTGAAGAAAGGGTCGAATATTCGCTCCATGTCTTCCTTCTTAATACCGGTCCCGTTATCCTTGAAAGAAATGCTGACCCTGTTATCTCTTCTCGTGACTACGGTCGTAATGCTCGTGCTCTCTGCCCCCGATGCATTGTCGACAAGGTTGAGAAGGACCTGCATCAACTTCTCCTTGTCGGCCCTGACGCGAGTGAGGGGAGGGATAGGGCCTGCCGAAAGACTGACCTTGTACTTCTTTGTCTGGATGTAGTGCCTCAGCTCCGTCAGCAGGATGTCCAGATCTATCTCGATGAGATTGAGTTTTGACGGCCTGCTGTAGAGGAGGAGTTCGTCAACGAGATGCCGCATCCTGGAGGTCTCCTTGAGGATCGCCTGCATGAGGGCCTGATGCTGCGGGGATTCGATTTCCCTCCCGAGAATCTGCGCAATAGACTGAATCGCAAAGAGCGGGTTTCTGATTTCGTGCGCAACCCCCGAGATGATCTTCCCGAGCGCCTCAAAGTGCTGTTTCTTCTTTACCTCGGCCTGGAGTTCTTTTATCTCGGTCAGGTCGCGAAAGACGATGACCGTTCCCCGCTTGTTCCCCTCCTTGCCCGGGATGAGCGAGTTCGAAAAACCGATCGGCCGAGTCGTACCGTCCCTCAACGTGATGGTGGTCTCCCTGCCGATACGGGTATCGATGATGAGCATTTCTCTCGTCTCAGGATATACGTCCGTAAGCGCCTGCCCTCTCATCCCAGCAGGGGCCATTGCAAGTATCTCAGCCCCGGGGAAATTAACCGTCAGAATTCTTCCTTCTCCGTCCACGACCATGATGCCGCTCGGGGTATTGTTGAGTATCGCATCCGAAAACTCTTTCTCGGCGTTCAACTGATCCATGAGCATTCTCAACTGCTCATCCGCTGCCTTCCGCTCCGTGATATTGCGGGCGATACCGAGAATCCCGACGACCCTTCCATCGGAGAACTGCGGCGGTGTTATGAATTCTCCTACGAGATATTCACCGCTTTGAGCGCGCACACGCAACTCAAAAGGGGCCGGCACTTCTCCACGCAATGCCTTCCGAAACATCTCGAGTGCAACGGGGAGGTCACCGGGATGGAGGATCTGGACGAAGGACTTACCGATCCACTCGGCCCGTGGCCAGCCGGTCATCGCCTCGAAGGCAGGGTTAAGGGCCGTAATCACGCCGTCCGGCGAAAGGCGATAAATGACATCCGTCGCACTCTCGACAAGGTCCTTCTGGAACTCACGCAGTTGCGCGTTCTCCCTCTGGAGACGGCATACATTCATCGCGCGGGAGACCGTCGATGACAGCAGGCCGATCTCCATGGGCTTCAATATGTAATCGAAGGCCCCTGCCTTCATCGCATCGACCGCGGTCTGGATCGTCCCTCCCCCGGTAATCATAACGCAGAGGAGGTAGGGATCGATCTCGCGGGCCTCGCGGAGAAGCTTAACGCCGTCCATCCCGGGCATTACGAGATCCGTCAGGAGCAGATCAAAGGACCGTTTCTTTAATGTCTCGAGCGCCTCCCTTGCCGACGTGAACCCTGCCGCTTCATAACCAAGCTCGGAAAGGATTTCACAGATAACCGTGAGGGAATCGATTTCATCATCGACGACGAGAAGACGGCCCTGACTGGCCGGCGTTTTCTCTTCTTTCTTTTCCTGACTATGTCCTGTCTGCATAGAATAGGGATTTCTTAATCTAGGTGATGATAAAAACCGTGCGGTCTTGCTCGTCGGAGAGTAACGTCGATAGTTCATGTGATCGGGATAGCGGAAAAGAGAAGGAAAACACGTTCCCCGCTGCCCCTTACTTCTTCTTCCCCATGAGGTCATTTACCCATGAGAATGCCGCTGCCGTTGTCGGAAACCCAACGGTATTGATGAGGAGAGCTATGGTATGGTAGATTTCATCCTTGGACGCACCGGCCTGCAGGGCCCTCTTCACATGGGAATGCACTCCCCCCTCAGAGCGCAATGCGACACAGGCTGCAAGCTGGATGAGATTGCTCGTCTTTGCGTCGATAGGTCCGGCCTCCCGTGCTTGCCTGCCCGCCTCTTCATGCGCCTTCATGAGTTTCGAAAACTTCTTCTGAATTGTCTGGTAGTTTTTCGGATACTCCACGGGACACCTCCGCGAATGTTTCTTTAATAGTGCTTTTTCAGTTCGAAGAGCACCTGTTTAGCGACATCCTTGAGGGTTTCAAAAACCCCGGCGCCGTTTACCGCAACACCTTCGAAAAATGGAGTGTTGTTCGTATTGAGGAGGCCATCGATCTCGGTGAGCGGCACGACATTCGGCAGATCCCTCTTGTTATACTGGATGGTGTAGGGCAGTTTTTCAAGGTCATAGCCCTGGTCGGCGAGATTGATCTTGAGGTCTTCAAGACTCTCGATATTCGCCTCCATCCTTTCGATCTGAGAGTCGGCAACAAAAACGACACCGTCCACACCCTTGAGGATGAGTTTCCTGCTGGCGGCATAGAAGACCTGGCCTGGCACCGTATAGAGGTGAAACCTGACCCTGAAGCCCCTTATGTCTCCGAGGGCGAGAGGAAGAAAATCGAAAAAGAGGGTCCTTTCGGTCTCCGTAGCGAGCGATATGAGTTTGCCCTTCTGCTCCGGTTTTGTCTTCTTGTAAACGAACTGGAGGTTCGTGGTCTTCCCGCAGAGTCCCGGACCGTAGTAGACGATTTTACAGTTTATCTCGCGGGAGGAGTAATTTATAAACGACACGGAACTCTATCCCTACCTGAATAGATTATCGATATCCTCATCGCTGATCTCAGCAAAGGGAGACTCGTCCAACCTTCCCTCGCTCTTTTCCCTGTCCGCCTTCGCGGCTATCTCTTCGAATATCTTCGCGATCGCCTCGGAGGACTTTTTCACCCGCAGCCGTACGAGACCGAGGGAAGACCTCTGGTCGAATATCACTACGAGAATTACCCGCTCACCGATAAGCGTGATATGGATATTGTCCGTGTCACCTTCATGGAAAAGGACGGTGAACTCCCGCTCTCCGAGGAGCCGTGCGATACCGCCTGTGGCTGCGATGTTGCCCGCGGTCAGGGATGCGAGGGCGGTTGTGTCGAGGTTGTACGTATCTCCCGCAGAAGCGATGAGTTGTCCGTTTTTGTCGATGAGAAAGAGGACTTTTGCATTGGTCTGTTGGTATAATTTGCGGAGTTCTTCGTCAATGCGCCGGAACTCGCCTTCGTACATTACCAGATTCGATTCCATGACACATCAAAAATAGCATATTGTCACTATTATATCAACTCTCCGCGACCGGAATCTTAGGGTCTTTCTCCCGACGACCCCCCGGCCTCTTTCCTCAGTCTTTCCCACTCCTTGTCGACCTCTTCCTGGGAGAGCCTGAGGAGCCACTCATTCTCTGGAGCGAAGAGGTGCTTGAATCTTCCCTGCGGCTTCATGAATTCTTCGAGAGGTTTCTTCTCTTTCGGCTCGAACGTTATCTTCGTCACACCGCCCTCGACCTCATAGAGGGGCCAGTAACACGTCTCGACAGCGAGTCTCGAGAGAAGAATAGCGTCATCGGTCCTTGACCTCCATCCCCGGTTACAGGGCGCAATGACATTGATGAATTTCGGGCCTTGTATGTCGAAGGCCTTTCTGAACTTTGCCATCGCGTCCCTCCAGTGGGACGGCGATGCCTGCGCAACATAGGGAATCCCGTGCGCGGCCATGATCCTCGTGAGATTCTTCCTTGGTTGCATCTTCCCCTTGACGGAACTTCCTACGGGGCAGGTAGTCGTATCTGCCCCGATCGGGGTCGCACTGGAGCGCTGTATCCCGGTATTCATGTACGCCCCGTTGTCATAGCAGACATAGAGCATGTCATGGCCGCGCTCCATCGCGCCCGAGAGGCTCTGAAACCCGATGTCGTAGGTTCCCCCGTCACCCCCGAAGGCGACGAACTTGATGTCCTTGTCTATCCTCCCCTTCTTCTTGAGAGCCCGGTACATCGTCTCGACACCGGAAAGGGTGGCAGCTGCGTTTTCGAAGGCATTGTGTATCCAGGGAATCTTCCATGAGGTATATTGGGAAATGCAGGTCGAGACCTCGAGACAACCTGTCGCATTCGCCGCAACGACGGGATAATCGGTCGAAAGGAGGACCTGCTTCACGACGATCGGCGCCCCGCATCCCGAACACATCCGGTGTCCGTGAGTAAGGCGGCCTTCCTTCTTCGAGAGCTCTTTCAGGCTGAGTGTTGTTGTTGCGGTGGTAGACATCTTATTCCCTCACTCCTATATATTCTTTGAACGTTTTCACCTTGCCCCCCTTCGCGATTTCAACCAGTTCGGAGAGTACCATCTCGGCGTGCTCGGGTAGGAAGTCCCTCCCGCCGAGACCGTATATCTTATTGATGAGCGCCGGCTTCTTGCCGTTCATCATCATCGCCGACGCGATCTCCATATGGAGGGGACCAAAACCTCCGAAAGAGTCGGCCCTGTCCAGGACGGCTATCGCCTTAGCGCTCTTCAGGGCCGAAGCGATCTCCTCATAGGGGAAAGGCCTGAAGAACCTTGGCTTCAGGAGACCGGCCTTGATACCCCTGTCCCTGAATTCGTCCACAACGTCCTTTGCTGTCCCGGCCGCGGAATTGAGAAGGACGAGGGCGACCTCCGCATCATCCAGGCGGTATGACTCGAAGAGTCCGTATCTTCGTCCCGATATCTTTGCGAATTCATCGGCGACTTCGAGGGCCACCCTGCCGACCTTCGTCATGACCTCGTGCTGGGCCCTCTTGTATTCCATGTAGAGATCCGAGAGGATAAGGGGCCCGTAGCTTACCGCATGATCCGTATCGAGGAGGGGATGAGCGGCCCTGTATTCACCGACAAAATTCTTTACCGTGTCGTCATCGAGGTATTCGAGCCTCTCGATGGAATGGCTAATGATGAAGCCGTCCATGCAGACCATCGCGGGGAGCCGTATTTCAGGGTGTTCCGCGATCCTGAATGCCTGAATCGTGTTGTCGTACGCCTCCTGGGCGTTTTCCGAATAGATCTGGATCCAGCCCGTATCCCGTGCTCCCATGCCGTCCGAGTGGTCTCCATGAATATTAATGGGGGCCGAGAGTGCCCTGTTCACCAAGGGCATGATGATGGGCAGCCTGTCGCCTGCGGCGATGAAGAGGATCTCCCACATGAGGGCGAGTCCCTGGGATGAGGTGGCGGTTACCACCCTTCCGCCGGCTGCCGACGCGCCGACGCAGGCGCTCATGGCGCTGTGCTCGCTCTCCACGAGAATCATCTCCGTGTCCACCCCGCCGTCGGACACAAAACTGGTAAACCGCTGCATAATGTCCGTCGCCGGCGTTATGGGGTAGGCCGCGCAGACATCGGGGTTCACCTGCCTGAGGGCGTTGGCGATCGCCTCATTTCCGGTAACCGCTACAATCTTTGCCATCTATTTGCCCTCCTCTACCATCACGATAGCCTTCTGACCTTTCTTGCCGGGACATTCCATGGCGCAGATGCCGCACCCCTTGCAGTAGTCATAGTCGAACTCTTCCCTCTTCCCCTCTTTCACCTTTATCGCCATGTCCGGGCAGAACATCCAGCAAAAGAGGCACTGGATACAATGTTCCGGCTTCCAAACCGGCCTGAACGCCCGCCATGAGCCTGTCGTGAATTTCGCAGAACTGCCGGGCTCGGTCACAACCGCACCGAGGGGCAACTCTCTCCAGCCCTTCTGTTTCATCCTTCCTTCACCTCCGCAAAGCCCCTCTTTGTCGCCTCGACATTGCCGTCTATTATTTTCTGGGAAAACTTCTTCCCGAAACTTTTTCTCACATCATCAATGAGAGAGTCAAGGGTTGTCAGTCCAGTAACCTTGCAGACCGCCCCGAGCATCGGCGAATTGGGCAAGGCCCTTCCGAAACAGTCGATGGCGATCTTCGTTGCATCTACCGTAACCACCCTCTGTGTCTTCGGAAGGTTCAGTTTTGCGCGTATCTCGGCGGGTTCTTTCGCCGTGTTGACGATGAAGGTGGCATCTTCCCTGGCGCCCTCAGCCACATTGACACCATCGAGGAGCGTCGCATCCGTAACCGCTATGACCCTGGGATGGAGGACCGGACAGTGCAAGCGGAGTTCCTTGTCGCTCACCCTATTGTAAGCCCGCAGCGGAGCACCCGAACGCTCAGGACCGTACTCGGGAAAAGCCTGAACGTGCCTTCCACCGCTCAGGCACGCATCTGCGAGAACCTTCGCGGCGGTCACCGTTCCCTGCCCTCCCCTGCCGTGCCATCGTATCTCAACCGTATCAGCCATGGTATCCCTCCAGAAAAGATAAGTTTTTTATTTTATCGAAGACCTCGTTTTTTTTGCAATAGTATTTTGTGCCAGGGGACTGGTATAATTTCTCAAATTTCATGACGATACCATGCCGATGCATATGAGAATAACCCACGAGGCCGGTCTGTCCTACCTCAGGGACTTCGATCTTCTCGAACTCGGTGAGATGGCCGATACCGTGAGAAGGGAGTTGCACCCCTCGGGGATTGCGACGTTTGTGGTCGACAGGAACATCAACTATACGAACGTCTGCATCAACCGGTGCAAGTTCTGCGCGTTCTACAGGGACCTCGACAGCACCGAAGCCTATATCCTCTCGGATGATGAGCTCTTCAGGAAGATTGACGAGACCATCACCCTCAGCGGCACGCAGATCCTTCTCCAGGGCGGGCTCCACCCCGAGCTCGATCTCGATTATTACACGGATTTATTGAGATCCATAAAGGAACGATACAGCATAACCATTCACGGCTTTTCCCCCCCGGAGGTTTCCTACCTTGCGGACAAACATAGTCTGACCGTCAGGGAGACCCTGAAAATCTTGCAGGAGGCAGGCCTCGATTCCATGCCGGGGGGAGGCGCCGAGATCCTCTCGGACAGGGTGAGGGAGATCCTCAGCCCGAGAAAGATTAAATCTGCTTCCTGGGTACGGGTGATGGAAGAGGCTCATCGTCTCGGCATGCGCACTACGGCGACGATGATGTTCGGGTCCGTCGAAAAGCCGGAAGATATCATTGAGCACCTCGATCGCATACGGGATCTCCAGGACAGGACCGGCGGCTTTACCGCGTTTATCCCCTGGTCGTTTCAGCCGGGGAATACGGAGTTGAGCCGGCAGGCCCTCCCCTCCCCTGCTTCCGGTAAGAGAGTGCGAAAAGGGCGGAAAGCGGGGGATCGGGAGAAACATGAGCCCGCGTTGGAGATGCATGCTGCCACGGCGGTCGATTATCTCAGGGTGCTCGCGCTTTCACGAGTATATCTCGATAATATCAAAAACATTCAGGCCTCCTGGGTAACTCAGGGGGTGAAGCTCGCTCAGGTCGCCTTGAGATTCGGCGCCAATGATTTCGGCTCGACCATGATCGAGGAGAATGTCGTTGCGGCAACAGGGGTGAGCCATCGCGTATCGCAAAAGGATATAATCGGTGCCATAAGGTCTGCGGGCTTTAAACCGGCTCAGAGGGACACCGGCTACAACATCGTGAAGGTATTCGCATGAGATCATGCTGCGGTCGGAACATGGCCGGCGCTCTCCGGTGGTCGCGGAAGAGGTCACGCATCATCACGTCAACGAATCATAAGCAGGGGGCCTATGCCGGATAGAGTCTATGACGCAATCGTCATCGGCGGCGGTCCCGCCGGTCTGAGTGCGGCCCAGTATGCCGCACGGGCGAAGCTCAGCACAGTCGTGCTTGACAAATCGCCGACCGCGGGTGCCCTCGCATTTTCGAGCAAGGTCGAGAATTACCCCGGGCTCGCAAAACCCCTGAGCGGCAAGGAACTTCTCGATATCTTCAGGGAGCAGGCGATCGGGTTCGGTGCCGAGTACCTCGAAAAACAGGTTGTGGGAGTGAGACTTGAGGATGAGATAAAAGAGGTCTATACCCTGGATGAGACGTACAGGGGGAAGACGGTTATCATCGCTACCGGTTCCATGGGGAGAAAGCCGACGATAAAGGGCGAGGCTGAATTTCTTGGGAGGGGCGTCAGTTACTGTGCCATATGTGACGCCGCCTTTTACCGCGGCAAGGTCGTCTGCGTCATCGGTGACTCTGAAGAGGCGGTTAAAGAAGCGGGGCTCCTGACGCGGTTTGCCGAGACCGTGTATCTCATCTCGCCGTCTAAGAAGATCAAGGTTGACGACCATCCCGCCCTGAAGATGGAGAACCTCAAGATACTGGCGGGACAGAGCGTCATCTCCATAGAAGGCGACGAGGCTGTCGGGAGCGTGAGGATGGCAGACAGTGATCGGATCGAGCGCGATCTCGAACTCTCAGGGGTTTTTGTATACCTCCAGGGTTCGAAGCCGATTGTAGATTTCCTCGGGGAGAGCATCGAATTGAGCGAGGAGGAGTGTATCATATCGAATCGAATGATGGCCACCTCGATCCCCGGTGTGTTTGCGGCAGGGGATGTGATCTGCACCGAAGTGAGGCAGGTAGTCATCGCCGCATCGAACGGCTGTATTGCCGCGCTCTCTGCCGAGCAGTTCATCCATCATCGGAAGAGACACAAATATGATTGGGCGAAATAGGTTTCGGGCTGGCTCAAACCGTTTCTACCGATAGCCCTGCTATGACTGGTTGCAGTCGCACGCTTTGTTTCAGGATAACGTCATCTCAATGAACGAGGGGGCCCGGTTTGTTTTCTAAGATTACCGTAAAGAATCCGATAGTCGAGATGGACGGCGACGAGATGGCCAGGATAATCTGGCTCTCGATAAAAGAGAGACTCATCATGCCGTTCCTTGATCTTCCGATCCGCTACTATGACCTGAGCATAGGCCACCGGGATGCAACAGACGACAGGATAACAGTCGAATCAGCCCATGCCATCAGGGAGACCGGGGTAGGAGTGAAGTGCGCAACGATAACCCCGAACGCGGAGAGAGTCAAGGAATACAACCTGAAGCAACAGTGGAAGAGCCCGAACGGTACGATCCGCTCCATCCTCGACGGGACGGTATTCAGAAAGCCGATCATCATAGAGAATATCCCCCCCGCTGTCCGGACATGGAAGAAACCGATAATCATCGGCCGCCACGCATACGGAGACATCTATAAGAATGCGGAGTTCGTCGTCGATGTACCCGGCAGAGCAGAACTCGTATTTATTCCGGATGGAGGCGGTGAAAAGAAGACCGTAACAATCCATGACTTCAAGGGCCGCGGCGTCATCATGGGTATGCATAACACCGAGGCGTCGATTCGGAGCTTTGCCCAGGCCTGCATAGAATATGCACTGGGCGAGAAGACCGACCTCTGGTTCGGGGCGAAAGACACCATTTCGAAGCAGTACCACGGGTTTTTCAGAGATATCTTTGCGGAGGAGATAGGCAAGGTCAGGGAGAGACTCGAAAAAAGCGGGATACGCTACCGGTATCTCCTCATAGACGATGCCGTCGCGCAGGTGATGAAGTCCGAAGGCGGAATGCTCTGGGCCTGCATGAATTACGACGGTGACGTCATGTCCGACATGGTCGCAACAGGGTTCGGGAGTCTCGGGCTGATGACCTCGGTTCTCGTATCACCCGACGGGAAGTATGAGTTCGAAGCAGCCCACGGCACGGTCGTGAGACATTACTACGAACACCTGAAAGGGAATCGGACATCCACGAACTCCGTGGCCTCTATTTTCGCCTGGACAGGAGCCCTGGCAAAGCGGGGAGAGCTCGACAATACTCCTGCGGTTGTCCGTTTTGCGACGATCCTCGAACGCGCGGTGATAGAAACGGTCCGAGAGGGAATCATGACAAAGGACCTCATGCTCATCGCCGAGCCGAAGGTCGAACAATATGCCCTTACCGAAGAGTTTATTGATGCCGTGGCGGAGAGGCTGAGGAAAGCGCTCTAAGTCTTCTCCCTGATCGAGCCCTTCTTCCGGCGCTTCTTCTTTTTTTCACCGCCCTTGATCCACCAGTCGCTCTTGTCCGAAAACCACCAGAGTGAGGAATCAGTTTGGAGGATCGTTTCGGAAAGCTTCCTCGCCGTCTCCGTCCTGAGGCGCTTTGTAGCAAAGGCGAGCCATTCATCGGCATAGGTATTCCCGAGGTCCTTATATTCTTTCAGGGCGAGGATTATCTCGAGTTGGTCCGCATCATAGGCCAGCTTCGCCTCGAGGGTCTTGCCCTCGATGAACTCGATGATGAGTCCCCTGATTTCTTCACCGAAGGGAAGGGTTGCGGCGAGATCATTCACGGCCTTCTCCTCGTTCGCTTCGACATATTTCTTGTTCACGTAATTCAGGTCCCCGGTCCTTGCCTCGGGAAGGTCATGGAAGAGGCACATCTTTATGATCCTGTCCGTGTCCGCCTTTTTTGCGAGGCGACCGAGAGTGTAGCCGACATAAACGGTCCTGAAGATATGCTCCGCAACGGATTCGGAGCCGGAGCCGAGAAACTGGAAGCCCGTTCTCGGGGTGCGCTTGAGCATGCCTGCCTCAAACAAGAAATTCGCGATCCTTTTCATTGGGTCTCCATAAGAACGGCTGATAATTAGTTATTCGGCCTCTATTTTACAAAAAACGCGGCCTCCCTGTCCTCTTAAAGAATATTCCCTTTTCCGACGGATCCGGAAAAAGTCGGAAGCGGAAGAGACCTTGCTGACAGGCCGTTGCGATTTCAGACGGTTTTCGTTATCATAGAAAAGATATCCGAGAAAGGAGGTGGATGATATGGGAGGATTGTTTCAGCCGATGCATCTGCTGATCATCCTGGTGATCGCGCTCGTCATCTTTGGCCCGGGCAGGCTTCCTGAACTTGGTTCAGGGATTGGGAAGAGCATACGGGAGTTCAAGAAGGCCCTTTCCGGTGAAGACAAGGAATCGGCGATTGAGTTGAAAAAAGAGACAGACAGCGATGATGTCACCGGGAAGAAGGCTTAACGATACCTGAGAAGTCAGAGAAACCCGTAAGAGAAAACCCTATGCTTGCCTTTCAGGGGGAAGTTTCCTCGCCTCCTGACGTTGCTTTCATTCCGTTTCGAAGAGAATGCTCCGGCCGGATCTCTCGCGCTACGTGCCGGAGTTCCCTGATAGCGAATACATTTCTTCAGCCGTCGATCGCCGCAATCACGAACGAAAAAGATACCGTGAAGGAGGCAGGATGTCAGAGTTGAAGCAGATCTACAAGACCATTATGGATGACGATTTCCCGGCAAAGATGACGGTGACGTTCGGAGATCAGACCCTCGTCTACGCGAAAAGGGCGTGGACGATACCTGATGAAAAGACCGGCGAGCTTATCGAAAAAGGCCTCCGTTACGGCGAAAACCCCGATCAACAGGCTGCGCTCTATGAACTCGTGCAGGGGAATGTCGTCCTCGGAGATTGCAGGTTCATCGAACCGGGCAACGGCCTTGTGAGCAGCATAACCGAGGCCGACATGCTTCAGGCGGGAAAGCATCCGGGAAAGACGAATCTGACCGACCTTGATAATGCTCTGAATATCCTGAAATACCTTTCGGACAGGCCCGCGGCCGCGATCATGAAACACAATAATCCCTGCGGGGTTGCCTACGGGGAAACGATCGCCGAAGCGTATGACAGGGCGAACATGGCAGACAGGATAGCTGCCTTCGGCGGATGCCTCGTTGTCAACCGTGTATTCGACAAAACAACCGCTGAGATGGTGGCAGGCAACTACCTTGAAGTCGTCGGTGCGCCGGAATTCGGAGAAGGCTCATTAGATATCCTCTCAAAACGGAAGAATCTCAGGATAGTCAAGGTCGGGAGGATGAACCGGCTCGAGAGATACCGATCCTTCCGCTTCCTCGATTTCAAGTCACTGATAGACGGAGGCGTCATTATACAGCAGTCCCAGATAAACAGGATACGGACGAAGGACGACTTTCTCCCCGCAAAGACCCTCTATAAGGGAAAAGAGTACGATGTCAAACGCCATCCGACGGAGAAAGAATATGATGACATGCTCTTCGGCTGGAACGTTGAACAGGGTATCACGTCGAATTCCGTTATCTATGTGAAGGACGGGGTGACCGTCGGAATCGGGACAGGGGAGCAGGACCGCGTCGGCGTCGCAGAGATAGCAGTATTTAAGGCCTACACGAAGTATGCCGACGCACTCTGTTTCAGAAAGCACGGGGTGCCTTACAAGACCTTTGAATTCGAGGCATCGCAGGGCAAGAGGGATCTCTCCGGACTTCGTGAGATCGATGAAGAGACAAAGAGGAACAGGGGCGGTCTCATCGGCTCGACTATGGTATCAGACGCTTTTTTCCCCTTCCGGGATGGCGTCGATGTCGGGATAAAGGAGGGGGTCACGGCGATCGTCCAGCCCGGCGGCTCGGAAAGGGATTTTGAGGTGATCACGGCATGTAACGAGGCAGATCCCAAGGTGACTATGGTCTTTACCGGTCAGAGGGTCTTCAGACACTGATCTACGAGCCTCTTTGTCCCGACCCGGGACATTTAGAGGCAGGGACAGAGCCTATCGGCCTCTTGTTTCAGCAGTTTCGCGGCGGTTCTATCGAGTCCGCTCCTTCCTATGAACAACTCTTCGTCCGTATCGGCGATGTCCTTTACGAGGATAATGTCGTTTCGGAAAAGTACCTCGAGAGCGTCTTTTCTTGCCGACGGCAGGATGGTGACAGGGTAGAGTCTCTTTTCCTCGATCATCGTCTCGAGGCTCTCCTTCTCGGGATACCGCCAGCTCACGATCTTCAGCCCTACACATGAGGCGTATTGTATCGCATCGCTTGTGCAGCGGGTATTCGTCACGAGCCAGCCCTGACTCATCATCGTGGCCTGCCGCTTCAGTTCGTACGCCTTGTTAATGTCCGCAAACCGTGAATGGACATAGAGCGCTATCTTGACGTCCGTCGGCTTCCCCCCTTCGTTGTGATACTTGCACTCTATCATGAAATGCTCGTCATCCTTGTGTGCGACGACGTCGACTTCATGAGTGACGCAGTATCCCTCGATAAACTTGTCCAGTTCCACGGCATATCCGTAGGCCTTCAGCACCCTCGCAAAGTATTTCTCGAAGGGATAGCCGGACGGTCCGAGCGCGAAGATAGCCCTTTTGAGGGAATATCTCATGCCGGAGACGTGGTTCTGCTGTTTCAACAATCTCTTCGCAAGCTTGAAGATGTGCCGTGTGTGGGACGACGGACCGATCTCGTTCTCTACCCTCTCCGCTATCGCAAAGGCAGCATCAGACGATGCCCCTGAACGGATAAGGGAATCGGCAAGCTTTCTGACGTCGAATGCCTCGTCCCTACCCGATGATTTTGTTACGGTCTTAGCCACAATGAAGTCCTATGCCCCTCTCTCCTTTGCTGACATGCCATTCCGCCCTTACTGTGGCATCGCGGTTCGACTAACCCCCCGTGGCAGACTCTATCCAGGCCTCTAACTGCAGCTTCGGTAAGGCTCCATAGAGTTCATCCACCTTTTTGCCGTTCTTGTAGACGAGAAATACAGGCGTTGAGCGTATGTCAAAACGGTTCGCGAGCAGCCATTCTTTCGCGATATTGATCATAGCAACCTTCAACCTCCCCGCCTTCTGACTCGCTATCTTCCCGATGAACGGCTCTATCGCGGTACAGATGCCGCACTGCGGGGACCAGAATTCGACGAGGACGGAACCGGGCCACTTCAAGACTTCCTCTTCAAAGGTATGTCCCGTCACTTCTACGGGCGCCTTCGGAAAATCGAGGATGTTCTTGCATCGGCCGCATTTCGGCCGTTCAAATATCCTGTCTGCGGGAAGGCGGTTGAGGGTCCCGCACGATCTGCACCGCAGGAGTACCGTTTTATCGTTCACAGTCCCTCCCTTTCCCCTCCACGCCATTATGAGCCGTCATCTTCATGCATTATTATATCTTCATTTGCTTTTGGAGGAAAGGCTCGACAGGAGAAGAAGTCTGCTGTAAGGAACGATAAAACCTTCCTAAGGGACGGTTTCTGAGGTCTCCGGCCCTGAATTCGCTTTGACGGCAAAGTAGAGGTAGCCGAGGGAGATCAGCGTACTTATGAGCCAGGAGAGGGGAATTCTCATCCCCAAATAAGTATGCAGTGTATTGAGAAGAATCGTCGGCGTCATCGATACTATCGCGAGGCTCAGGCATGCCCGATAACCGAGGGAAACTTTCAGCCTCCTTGCGAAGAACATACCTGATACCGCAAGGCACAGGGCCAGTATAGTCCTGAAGAGAAAAGACGAGAGGAGTGCAAGGGGATAGAGGACATAGGCGAAGGTCCCGACAAAGGTCTCCATCCAGTCATACATCCTGGACCGGTCAATGACGAGGTTTTCGATTTCTGAGAGATCATAGGGCCACGTCTCTGTCGGACCCCTCCTGATTATCAGCTCTCTCTTTGTCAGCAGGGCGATAGCTGGGGAGCCCTTGAGAGACGTTACCTGCCCCGTCGTATCGATAATCGCGAGAGGCGCGTTACTCTCCGGGTCCTTAATCACATAGGGCATCGGTTTGTCTACCGATACCGTTCCCTTCGTAATCGTAATGACCGGTATCTGTTCCACGATCTTAGGACCTTCCCGGGAGAGGTAACCGGAGACGAGGGAATGTGTCTTGAATACGAAAGGTATCGTACAGACCGCCGTCAGGAGGAGGAGATAGAGAAAGGATATCTTCCTCCAGTTCTTTCCCACATCCCGATAGAGAGACCGTGAGTAGAATGACATGAATAAGGGATGGACCGTCGTATACCGTCTCATAACCGTATCTCGATTGTACCTCATTTTGCAAAAAATCGGCAAAGGAAGAGAGCCCCTGCAGAACCTTGCCGTCTCGCATAACCCTGGTATAATGAACTTGATGACAGGTGCTTCGTGGGAGAGACGAGATGAGATTGAGAGGCATGGGGATTATAGGAATAGTCCTGACGTTCCTCTTTTTTATTACAAATGCGGCCCTTGGCAAGGAGGGAATGAAGATGGATGCATTGAAGATATCGAGCAAGGCGTTCGAAAACAACGGAAGCATTCCGGAGAAATATACCTGCGACGGGATGGATATAAATCCTCCCCTCCTGTTCGAGAATGTCCCTTCAGGAGCAAAATCGCTGGCCCTCATCGTTGATGACCCTGATGCGCCGATGGGCATGTGGGTCCACTGGGTGGTCTGGAATATGGACCCCAGAACAGGCGAGATAAGGGAGGACGCGGTACCAAGGGGAGCCCTTCAGGGGATAAACGACTTCAAGAAGCATGACTATGGAGGACCCTGCCCGCCTTCGGGCACACACCGCTATTTCTTTAAGCTCTACGCCCTAGATGCCCTCCTTGATCTCGGCGCGAACGCAAAGAAGGCCGATCTCGAAAAAGCGATGAAGGGGCATCTCATCGCGCAGGCCCAGATCATAGGGCTCTATAAGAGAAAGTAGAAAAAGGCGTTCCTATCTCCCCTGCATGCCCCCTGAGGGACGGCCTCCGCCCTGGGGATGGATGACTTTTCCGCCTCCGCCGGTAGACGGTCTCGAGGACTTGCCGACACCTTCCGGTCGGTAGGCGCGATTGAAGACCCTTTCAGGCGATCTCGGGATTCCCGTCGAGATGAAGCCCCTTGAGTGAGAGGCGCCGATACCGGCAAAGGTCCTTCCGTTAAATCTGCCTACGGGATCGATCCTGAAGGTCCTGTGAGTCTGCACGTCGGTGAAATGGTTGGTGACGACGGTGACCCTCCTGTTCAGAACAACGACCTTGTGAAAATCGTGCAGAACAAAAAAACCCGGAAACCAGAAGCCGGTCCACCAGAACGGATAAGGGACCCAGGCATAGAGTGCGTAATATGCCGGCGGTGGCGCGTAGTAAGTGACGATCGGCGGGCCTTCGCTCGTATAGTAGTCGTCTATCCCTCCGGGGTTAGGGTAATTTTCGCATCTCGGAGCGGCTTCGCACCTCTCACCTTCCCTGTAGGGCCTGAGCGGCAAGGAGCTTTCAGCAACGACATTCTCAAACGCCCTCATGGCGTCGGCCCCTCCGATCTGGAGTCTGCCTGAATCGGCCGCCTCGCTGACCGCTTGGCGGACCTCACCGACAATATCGGGTGTCACGGGATAATCGGCGATCCATCCGTTCCGTGGTGCGATACCGGCTGAACCGAGTAAGCTCTCAGCCTCGACCTCGTCTTCTGTCGTGCTAATGCCGAGTTCTGAAACGAGCCTGACCGCAAACGAGCCCTCACGCACCAGGGGTTGTCCTATCGGAGGCGCCTCTGCCTGTCCTCCCTGCGATTCTGCAGGAATCGTCACCGACAGGAGAAGAAATAGGATCGCTGCTACAGCTCTTGACAAGAGAGCTCTTTTCATCGCGTCGTCCTTCGTTGTCTTGATCATACAACCTTGATTTAGTCTAGGATTTGACGGAGCATATTGTCAATTTTCCCATGAAAGACAGACCGACCACCTTGCGGTGACTGTCCGATGGTATCGATCGTTGGAAGAGGAATTTCTGTAATTCCCGATATCAGGAGGAGGCAATAGCCTTGCGTCAGGCAAACCTCTTCAGCATCTTCTGCTCATACATCATTTTCTCCCCGCGATGGAGCAGTTCATCGACAGAACAGGGGTTTTCCGGATCGTAATAGGATACGCCGAAACTCAGCGAAAGCCTGTAATTATGTTCTCTTTGCTCATTGTAGGTCTCAATGCCCGTTTGCAATCGTGCAGCGACCGCCTCCATATTGTCACCCGTGATGCCTATCTGGAGAACCATAAACTCATCCCCGCCGATGCGGGCAACGATGTCGCAGTCCCGAAAGGTCTCTCTCAGGATCTTCGCAGTCCCGATTAACGCCTGATCACCTTCACTGTGGCCGAAGGTATCATTGATAGTCTTGAGATTATCGAGGTCGGCATAGAGCATGAAGACTTCTCTTTTTAGGCGAGCGGCCATCTTCAACTCCTGTTCAACGAGATTGAAAAAACCCCTGCGGTTACAGAGACCGGTCAGTTCGTCGGTCAGAGACAAGGCCCGTAATTCTTCCTCAATCCGCCTGCGCCAATCGATCTCACGCTCCAAATTCTTGGTACGTTCCCTTACCTTCATCTCAAGTTCGTCACGGGATCTTCTCAATG
>Ga0187779_10000838_pt1 | contig 20001 bp, 17 predicted proteins | sample 1015_Q2_SP10_10__FD_132435 | JGI IMG/M metagenome (GOLD analysis project Ga0187779, IMG submission 132435) | Tropical peat soil microbial communities from peatlands in Department of Meta, Colombia - 1015_Q2_SP10_10_MG | ecosystem: Environmental > Terrestrial > Soil > Wetlands > Peat | place... | reverse complement strand
AAGGGGATTCTGACTCGAGATCGGAGCATTTCCCGGGTCAGACGGCGTTCTCATGTTCACCAGAGGAGACCACCGTCCGCCCTGGAGAGAGAGCATCACGCTCCACCCGAACTTCATACTCAATCGCCCCGGCACGCCCCCTTCTCCCGGTGAAGGTCAATAAGCGGTTATCAAAAGCGAAGACTGGCCGGGCCCCTACGGCACGTAGAGGACCTTGAAAAGTTTGGCGCTCAATCCAAGGCGCACGAAGTACATGCCGTAGCTAAGTCCATGGGGAGTCCACGCGAAGGTTGAGCGCCCAGGAGCCGTCCGGCCAGTAAACACTCTTCTCCCCAGGATGTCATAGACCTCGACCGGCAAGGCGCTCATCGTCAGGATATTCAGTGTCGTCCTGAATGGATTCGGGAACACCCCCTCGGCTGCGTTCGTTGTTTTCTCCTCGATCTTGACCGCTGAGATAGGTGCGGTTGAGTCAGGATAGATATCGTTATTGTCCACGACGAGCACCCAGTCCCCGGATGCGGTCGGCGTGAAGGTGTGCGTGCCGTGCGCGTATCTCGCGATGCGCGTGGCCACACCGCTCGCGGGATTGTACCACCAGGCTGCCGCCGCGCTCCCTCCTATCAGGTTCATGTTGACCGTGATCGATGCGTTACCGGGAAGATACGAGATGATCGAGGAGCTGTCGGAGCAGTAAGCCGTCGTCACATAGCTTGTGCTGGAGCCGTAGCCGCTCGTCACGGCGACGTGTTTGGTGTCTGGGACGAACTTATACCACCTTCGCGAGTTCATCAGGTCGTGAAGATATTTCATATTCCACGAACCCTGGTTCGACAGTTGACCCTTCCAGCCCGTCACAGTACAGAATGATTGGCTCGCATCTCCGTCGAAGTGCCAGATGGGACAGTTGCCAAACATGTGTCCGAAGCCGCCCGAGAGGATCGTCCAGTAAGATTGAGAGCGAAGTTGTTGCTCCGTCGAGCTGTGCTCGTTTTCGTAGGCAGCCTCGATGAGGAAAAACGGCATCCGCGGAGTGTGATTGTAGGCCGTGTTGCAGCTCGCGTACAGATTGTTCGTATAGGTGTACACGTCGTTGATATTCAACCAGCTCGCTCCGTTCCAGGGAGTGACGGCCATCTGTTCCTGATTATTGTGTGCCGTGAACAGGTGGGTGCTGTCGTATTGAAGGATACCGTTCACCATCGCCTGGACTTTTGAGAGAACCGGCGTGGGGTCGGTATCCCCCCCGATCACCCATACGATGTTGGGAAAGGAGGCATATCGCTTTCCGATGTAATTGCCGTAGGATGTCATATCGGCAGCCGATGCAGCCTGCACCTCGGCGCACCAGCCCTGACCGCCGCACGCATAGCCCAGATAAAGAGCGTCAAGCCAGACGACAATCCCTTGCGCCGCGGCCGAGTTCAGGATGTGATCGACGTGGGCAAAGTATGAGTCGTTCGGAGCCGATGAAAATGCCGTTCCCGTAAATGGCGGGATGTTATAATAGTCGTTCGGCGCGTTCGTAGAGAACTGATGCTCCAGCAAGTTCACCAGGACGCCGTTAAACCCCATCGAATGTCTGTTTGCAAGATAGTAGTCGGCGTCCGAATCGCTCAGCTGGGCAATGAGCGACCATGCTGCGTTCCCAATCAGGAGGTATGGTTTTCCCGTCTGCGTCACCAGGAAGCGATTCGATGTGTCAACCGAAAGAAGCTGGCTGCAGGCCGGCGGCGGACCCCAAAGCAGTAGGGCAGAAATGACCAGTACTAAAAACTGGAAGCTGCAAGAAGCGATTCCCCGACCCTTCGGAATCAGACGCAATTCTTTCATGACGATCTCCATGGGTAACATTGGAGGCTTGGCTCTTCGGACACAAGGAGGGCGACGGGAGGAAAGCAACAGGGCCGCCCCCCCTGGAAGCCCCGATTGCACCAAATATAGTAATTGAAAGCTGAGGAGCAAACGCGATTTCAGCTCATCTTATAGTCTTGCTTTCAAGAGCAAGCGGAACCGGATGGCGGCAAGGAAAATATCGGAGAGGCGGATGACCCAGAGTTCCTCTGATGCACGGGCGGGGAGACTCTGATCTGGCGTGTGAAAAAGGCGGCCTGTATGGACCTAAAATGCGAAGGCAGACGCTTGCAGGGGGGGACAACGGCCGATTTCACGAGCTGGTGCGAAATTGACTTAATCAGGCTGTTTTTTCCGTCTAACCAGCAGGGCAAGCGCGACCCCGGCCAGAACTCCTGATGCGAATATCATGACGAATTGCACAGTGCGGATGTTCTCGGCTCCCTCTGTGCGGGTGGCCTGGGTGAGCCCAACCATACTCAGGACCAGCAAAGCGCCAATCGGCAACGCTCTTCGCTTCATGTGACCTCACTTCGCATGTAATATGCCAAAACTGTATTTACAGATTAACACCTTCCGTCGGGTGATCCAGGAAAATCTTGCGAATGGCATCGACCAGGTGAAATCCTCCGAAAGCAAAGAAGATTGCGGCAAAGACATCGATCGTGTAGTGCACGTGCTGAACCACAACGCACACGGCGACCGCCGCCGTGCCGATGACGTAGACGATCTTTGCCCTCCGGGTCGGCATCGATAGGCAGAGGATAAACATTGTTGAGGTGTGGCCCGAGAAGAAGAGATCGCGTGTGAGCATTCTCCCCCCTCCGAAGAACTCGACGAACGGATCCCTGAGCGCGATCATTCCGGGCGGAGCGTCAAGAGGCGTGATATACATTGCCGCCATGCGAAGTATGGCCGTCATCGCATAGGTCTGCATGGCGAGAAGCAGATGCTGCGGATATTGGATCAGGATGAGGATCGCCAGAACCAGCCCTGCGTAGATCACCAGGAACGTTATCCAGGTAAGATTGACGGCTGGAAAGAGGGCCAGTACGGGATCCGGGATTGCCACCCCGTCCCGCAGCTCAATAGTATCGAGGAATCTCGCAAAGACGACAAGCACAGGGATGAGGATCAGGAGCGTAACGAGGCATTGCACTCGAAATGCAGGACGGCGCCATTCTTCCAGGAGCGGGGAGACGCTTAGAAAAGACACAAACTCAGTCCAAGGTGGAACATCGTGCCCGAGCAGAACGGCACAAACTACGCAGACAGGGAGTGAAAATCAACGATATTCGAACAAATAATACGGCCCCGTCCGCTGATTTGTTCGGGCGGGGCCAAAGATTGCAAGCTGAAACGACTTCTACGTCTACCAGATTCTCGCGCGGACTTTCATGGGGCGCACCATCGGGTCAGAGTCTTTTGCCCCGAAGGCGGCCTGGAACTCCGTCATGTCTGCAAGCGGGCAGTTGACGCGCAAGGAACTGATGGAGTGCGAGTCGGTCATGAGTCGGCGGTGGAGTTCTTCCTCCCGGTAATTCGAGCGCCAAATCTGCGCCCATCCGAGGAAAAATCTCTGGTCCGGAGAGAAGCCGTCGATCAGTCCAACAGCAGGTTTTCCTTCCTGAGACTTCTTGAAGGCGGCATAGGCGATGGTCAGGCCGCCAAGGTCGGCGATGTTCTCACCCAATGTCAGCTTGCCGTTGGCGTGCATCGTGTCATAGACCACCTGTTCGCTGTACTGTTTTTCAAGGAGTCCGGCCCGGGACTTGAATGCGATCTTGTCCACAGGCGTCCACCAGTCCTTCAGGTTCCCGTCCGCGTCATACTGGCTTCCCTGATCGTCGAATCCGTGCGTCATCTCGTGGCCGATGACCGCCCCCATCCCGCCGTAGTTCACGGCGTCGTCGGCGTTGGGGTCGAAGAACGGAGGCTGCAGGATACCCGCCGGGAAGACGATCTCATTGAGAAGCGGATTGTAGTAGGCGTTGACCGTCGGCGGCGTTATTCCCCACTCGGTCCGGTCAACCGGCTTCCCGATCTGGTCAAGATTGCGCTTGAATTCAAATTCATCCGCGCGCATGATATTTCCGGTGATCGGGCCCCTGTCGGTCGAAAGCGAAGCGTAGTCGCGCCACTTGTCAGGGTAGCCGATCTTGACGGAGAAGTGGTCGAGCTTGTCGAGCGCCTTGGCCTTCGTCTCATCGCCCATCCAGTCGCGCGTTTTGATACGCTCGCGGAAAGCGGCCCTGAGATTTTCGACCATCTCCATCACCCGCACCTTCGCCTGCGGCGGGAAAAACTTCTTCACGTAGAGAAGGCCCAGCGCTTCTCCGATTTTCCGGTCGGCAAGCTCAATCGCCCTCTTCCAGCGTGGCTGGTTCTCCTTCGTGCCCGAAAGAACGCCTCCGTTGAAATGAAAGTTTTCGTTTACGAACGGAGAGCTGAGCCAGGATGCATTATCGCGCAGAACGTGCCACCGGAGATACGTCTTCCAATCAGCAAGTGATACTTCGGATACCATCGCGTTTACTTCTTTGAAGAAATCCGGCTGATTGACGTTGATCGGCCCGGGGCTTTCTTTGCCGATCCCTGCAAAGTACGCCTTCCAGGCGAATGCCGGCGTGAGATCCGAGAGATCGCCGATGCTCATCCGGTGATAGGTCGCCTCAGGGTCGCGCCTCTGCACACGGGTCATCGAAGCCTTCGCAAGGCGCGTCTCGAAATCCATTACGGTTTTTGCGTTCGCCCCGGCCGCCTGTGCGTTGTCGCCGAGCAGCTCGAACATTTTCTGGACGTGCGCGAGATATTCCTTCCGGATCTCCTTCGAGCGCTCGTCGTCCTTGGTGTAGTAATCCCGGTCAGGCAACCCGAGCCCGCCCTGGGAAATCTGCGCGATCACAGAAGTTGAGTTCTTCGCATCCTGCTGGACGTAGAAGCGGAAGACCGGATTTGCAACCGAAACATGCAGGTGGGCGAGCTCACCCGGGAGGTCCGCCGTTGAACTCAGAGCTGCGATTCGCTCAAACTCGGGTGCCAGAGGCTTTGCGCCGTCACGCTCAGCCGCCCCAGAATCCATCGCGCTCGCGTAGAAATCGCTCACACGCTGCACGGTGGCATTATGCGTGGGATTACCACTGACCTGGATTTCCTCGAGCATTGCGTGGAGATTCTGCCAGTTCTTGTCTATGAGCTCGTTAAAACTCCCCCACCGGGAGAATTCCGGAGGACACGGATTGGCGGCGAGCCATCCGCCCTCGGCAAACTTGTAAAAATCCTGGGTTGGAGAGACGGCTTTGTCGAGATCTTTGGGGTCGAGCGTGCGGGAATCGGGGGTTTTAACGGGGGGTTGCTGCGCACTCAGGGTGCCGGCCAGGAGGAAGAAGGCCAGCACGGGTGCGCCCAGACAACAAACGAAGCGTTTGATCATAGGTGCTCCTCAGATATTCCTAAAAATTCTTGGCTTGGGAGCGTTTGCGGCCAGCCAGAGGGTTATCCGTTATACGGAGCAAGCTTGAAAAAGATTCGCGTGCCGACCTAGCGGAAAAGCTCCTTGAGGACCTCCCAGGGGGTGAGTCTCGTGCGGTGGTGATCTGTCCAGTCTCTGTAATTCTCGCGAGTTATGAGCCCAATCGGGCCGTCCCAGATGCCTCCGTGGAGCATCTTGTCAAAAACGCGCACGGCGATGACATTATCGCCGTTAAACTTCAGAAGTTCGGGCGGAATCGTGTAGGCGCGCAGCTGCCGGTATTCGTCCGACGGGTTTATGTCTTCTCCCCTGGCACGCATGGTGCCTGTGTGACCGATCCGCTGGCCGTTGAGATACGTTTCATCGATGTCGTCCACTTTGCCGACGAGCATGATGAGCTGTTTTCCTGAGAGAGTTGAGCTAGGGCGAAAATGGAACCTGTACCACGCAAACCCGTCGTAGTCTTTCATCCCCTGCGTTTCCCAGAATATCGGAACCGCAATCTCCCTCCAGGGGCTGTCATCGAAGCCAACTTCGCTCCAGCGGCTATTGTCCCCGGTCATGATCTTCCATGTGCCGGAGAGCGTCTGGTCCGCACGAAGCGGCTCGACGACGCCGTAGACGCCAAGTTTGCCGCTCGTGATACCCCCTGAGAGCTCGTGGTCGTAGACGCGGATTGCGATGACGTTCGCCCCGCCAAAGTTCAGCGCCCAGTTCGGGAGCGGATATTCTCTGGTCCAGGAATACGCCGTCTGGTAGTGCGGCGGGAATATGCCTCCGAAGGCGATGAAGTGGCCGTTGACGTAGACTTCGTCGACATCGTCGATCGTTCCCAGGTGAAGATAAAGGTCTCTTCCCTGCCAATCGGGGGAGGCAACGAAGTGTTTACGATACCAGGCGTAGCCGTCGTACCCCGGGTATCCCTGGTCCTCCCACGCCGAAGGGGCGTAGATGCTGTCCCAATCGGCGTCATTGCATGACGGGTCGGACCACGCAGCCTGGTCTCCGATCTGAAACTTCCACTTCCCTCTTAGGTCTCTCAAAAGCTGCTGCTCCTGCGCGATTGATGTGTCCGGGAGGGACGCGAGAGCTGCAATCGCACAGAGAGCAAGCAGTTTGGTTTTTAGAGGTTTCATGGGCCGCCCCTGATGACTCCAGCCAATATCTGAAAACGTACTCAGATCTGTGTTCCGGTCCTGTCACATCTTGTCAAAAGTTGTCACTTCGTACCGGCCTCTCCGATGAGCTCGGACTGAGCTTTCGACGTGAGCGAGGCGTAAAACTCTTCGTAGCTTGCATAATTTTCATCACGCGCATCGGCGAACAGCGTGGGGCAATCGAACGCGAGCTCGGCCAGATACGCCTTATAACGGATCGCCGGCGTACGGGCGTTTTGAGAAAGCTGCGCAAGTGCGCTGCGGAGCTCATCCATCGGCGCGTCCGGCCTTGCAAGTCTCATGCGCACCGCCTGGGCAATGGCGGACTCGACGACGCCGTCATTTTCTGTGGCCAGGCATTTCATATAGCCCTTCTGGAGCTTGCTCATATCTGCGTTCTGGAAGCGGGCCGCCTTGGGAAATACTCCGCGCGCCTGGGGCGTATCGGCCATCGCCTGGGCTTTGAGTGCCGGTGCGGCAAGTATCATTGCTGCTGCAAGAAGCGTTCGGGGTCTCATATCATCCTCCTGGTGTTAGGTTTTCTGGGCTTCACAGAAGGGAATACGGGGCTCGCGAGGGGAAAGATGTGTTCAGCCGGTCAAGATTTGTCAGGAGTTGTCACAGGAGGGGGGGATCACTATAGGCGGGGGAGGAGTTTGCACTTGCAGGGAAGAGGGAGCAATGAAGCTCTCCTCAAACGATAAGTTTGTAGCCTGTGCCGTGTATGGTCAGAATATGTTTGGGTTCGCTCGGGTTGACTTCGATCTTCTGTCTGAGCTTGAGAATGAAATTATCTACCGTTCTCGTGCTGATCGACTCGTCGTATCCCCAGACGCTGCTTAAGAGTTGGTCCCGGCTCACGGTGCGATTACGGTGTTCGGAGAGGAATTTGAGTACTTCAAATTCCTTCGGCGTCATCGCCACTGGCGCGCCCGAGCGCGAGGCGCTGTAGGAGGAAAAATCGGCCTCGAAATCACCCAGCTGGAGCTTTGACGAGAGAAGCGTCGTCCCCTCGCTCCTGCGCAGGACCGCCTTCACGCGCGCCAAGAGCTCCCGCAGCGAGAATGGTTTGGTCACATAGTCGTCGGCTCCGAGCTCGAGTCCGAGCACCCGGTCGATCTCTTCGCCCTTTGCGGTGAGCATAATGACAGGCGTCGCCATACCGCGCTCCCTGACTTTCTTCAGAACTTCAAATCCCGAGAGCTCCGGCAGCATGACGTCGAGGATGACGCAGTCGAATGCGCCCGCGAGCCATAGATCCATGCCGGCCTTCCCGTCGGAGGCCAGTTGCACCTGGTATCCCTCGAACTCGAAGTTGTCCTTGAGCCCTGTCTGCATCTTCGGATCGTCTTCTACGATCAGTATCTTTGCCATCAAAAAGGTCTATCCCTTCACTTTTTACCCGCCAGGGCGGAGGAGTGGAAAGATGAGACGGAATGTGCTCCCTTTTCCCGGAGAGCTCCGAAGCTCGATCCTCCCCCCGTGGGCATCCATGATGTGTTTTGAGATCGCAAGACCCAAACCGCTCCCGCTCGCTCCGGGAAGAACTTCGGAGGGTGCGCGGTAGAATGTCTCGAATATCTTCTTATGATGCTCGCTTGCGATACCTATGCCGTGGTCTTCGATTTCGACGTAGACGCCGTCCGGAAGACTTCCCGTCTGGATTCGGAGAAACTTGGTCTTCGGGCTGTATTTGACTGCGTTATCGATGATATTGATAATCGCTTCCTGAAGGGCTTCCGCGTCTGCCTGAATGCGCGGGGTTGCGGGGTCGAGCACCACGCGCGGCGCAAATCCCTGGCTACGGATGTGTGCCTCAAATGCGCTCAGAACCGACCGCACAGTGCCGTTGAGGTCCACGCTCGTGAGACGGTACGGCTTCCTGCCCGCCTCCATCCTGGAGAAGTTAAGAAGATTATTAACGAGCCGCGTGAGCCGGTCGGACTCTTTGACAATCGTCGAGTAATACTCGCTCTTTTTCTTCTCTCCCCTCAGCCTCCCCAGCTCAAGTGTTTCCGCATACATCCGGATTAGTGCGAGCGGGGTACGCAGCTCGTGGGAGACATTGGAGACAAAATCCGACTTGAGGCGCACGAGCTCCATCTCGCGACGCACGCTCCGGTACGCTACGAAGACCCCGGCCAGCAGCACAATATCGACCATGATCAGAAAAATGAGATCGCGGCGCAACCTGGAGCGCGCGATATCTTCGATTGACTCCCCCTTTAGGCGTATGCCCACATCCAGGTCCGGGAAGAGCCAGAGCTGGCGGCGGAGCGAATACTCACCCTCGCCGCCTGCTTCACTTGAGAGGACGCGCGCCCCGCTTGAGCGCCGGATGACACCCAGGACATAGCTCCCGGCAGCGGCCTGAGTGAGACGCTCTGCGAGCACATCTGACACAAATCGCTCCTCGTCGAGGCGCATTCCAGCGAGGACAAGCCCTGAAACGGGGCTACGTATTACAAACAGAAGCGCCACCCTTTTGCTCTGGCCGCTCGTCGGGGTGAGGGGCTCGATCTTCCTGTAGTTCTGACGGCTGAACTTTATGAGGCGATCCAGGAGCCCTTTTTCCCCGCGAAGATCATCCCTCCATGCGCTGCTCACGCCCACTTCAGCCGAGGTCTTCGAGCCTGCCCAGAGAATGCGCTCCCCGCTCGAGTCGGCAAAGCAGACGGATTCGACCGCCGGGTTGCCCTCCAAAAAGGCGTGAAGGCCGAGGGCGCGCCGAGCCTCGGGCACGGCACCCCACGCGCTTGTGAGCTGGCTCGAGTAGTTGTTGACCACATCCCAGGCAAACTGGTTGATGGAAAAGAGAACGACGTCAAGCTCCCTCTGGTAGATCTCCCTGACTGCGGCCTCGCTCGAGCCGATCGCGACAAACTGGTAGATCGAAAAGACGAGCACGGGCAGAAGAACCAGAAGCAGAAGAACGAGGGCGATGCTGCGGATTGTGCCGGGGCGTTTCAAGAGTCGAAGATGGTGGTCACAGGTGCAAAAAGCTACCGACTCGCCGCGTGAAAGTCAATCGAGCTTTCCGTATATTGAGAGATTATGACGACAGGCTCCAGGAGATGAGCATCAGAGACGAAATACGGCGCCGGCGCACCTTTGCGATCATATCGCACCCCGACGCGGGAAAGACGACGCTTACGGAGAAATTCCTTCTCTATGGCGGAGCCGTCCAGCTCGCAGGGTCTGTCACCGCGCGGAGGAACCAGCGCCAGTCGACATCCGACTGGATGGAGCTTGAGCGTAAGAGGGGGATCTCAATCAGCTCGACCGTCCTTCAGTTCGACTACAACGGCATCCGGATCAACCTCCTGGACACGCCCGGCCACCAGGATTTCTCCGAGGACACATACCGTGTGCTCACCGCCGTGGATGCCGTGGTCATGGTGATCGACGCCGCCAAGGGGATCGAGGCCCAGACGAAGAAGCTCTTCGAGGTCTGCCGGAGGCGCCACATACCGATATTCACTTTCATGAATAAGCTCGACCGGCCGACGAAGCATCCCCTGGAGCTCCTCGATGAGCTTGAGCATGTGCTCGGCATCGGCGCTTTCCCGATGAACTGGCCCCTGGGCACCGGGTTTGAATTCCGGGGCATATACGACCGGCTGGGGAAGATGGTCCACTTTTTCGAGCTTGCCTCGGGAGGAGCCTACCGCGCCCCCGTGGAGATCTCCTCGCTCTCCGACAGCTCCATCCGGGAGAGGCTCGATGAAAAAACGCACGCCTATCTTCTGGAAGAGATCGAGATGCTCGATCTCGCGGGAATAGCCTTCGATCAGGATCAGGTGTTGGCTGGCGAGACCACGCCCGTCTTCTTCGGAAGCGCAAGGAATAATTTCGGCGTGCAACTGCTTTTGGACGGATTTCTCGCTTACGCGGACGCGCCCCGGCCGCGGAAAAGCAAGGGAATGGTGGTTCCGGTGGATAGTGAGACCTTCTCGGGCTTCATCTTCAAGATCCAGGCCAACATGGACCCGCGGCACCGCGACCGGATCGCTTTCCTGCGCGTCTGCTCGGGCAAGTTCACGCGCGATATGAATGCGATCCACGCGCAGAGCGGAAAGTCGATCCGGCTTTCGAACGCGGCCAAGCTCTTCGGGCGGGACCGGGAGACAGTCGATGAGGCATATGCGGGAGATATCGTCGGGTTCGTGGGGCAGCAGCTTCTTCACATCGGGGACACGCTCAGCGAGGATCCCGAGATTGTATATGACGAGATCCCGCGTTTCCCCCCGGAATGTTTTGCAATCCTCTCAAATCCAAATCCGGCAAAATTCAAGAGATTTCGGGAAGGGCTTGATCAGCTGCTTCAGGAAGGCGTCGTACAGGGTTTTCAGCCCAGAAGCGCATCGCAGCAGGTGCCGGTGCTCGCCGCGGTAGGGCCGCTTCAGTTCGAAGTGTTCCAGTACCGTCTGGAGAACGAGTACGGCGCGGAAGCGCGACTGGAGGCGACCGAGTGGAAGTTCGCCCGGTGGGTTCACCCATCCACCGACGGCGCCGTGCTCAGCACGGGAAGTCTTCCCACCGGAGCGCTTCTTGCGGATGACCGCCGGGGCCAACCGGTGATACTATTCCCCGGCGATTGGGCGCTAAGCACATTTAGCGAAAGACACCCCTCGGTCCTTCTCTCCGAGCTCCCGTTCGAAAACGGCGCTTCTACCTCGTAAGTCTCCCTCCATTCGTAGCACAGGCCGGGAGCCGCCACATGGAGTGCAAATCCTCGCTCCCCCCGCCGGCTTAGCGAAAGATCAGGCCTTTGCCTTCACCACGATCGCAATTCCTGCCCCGGCCAGTACCCATCCAACCATTGTATCGGCAATGAGGCCCGAGGTGTAATCGAGCGGGTATCCCATCCAGTTCCAGTTCAGCACATGAACGGCGAGCGAGATGAAAAGGCCGAGCATGCCGCAGTAAGCAACGCGCGCGAAGTAGCCTGAGCGCGCCGCCGTGCTCCTGGAGAGGAGCCACGCGGCCAGCATGCAGGTTAAGATGGCATCGACGAGCCCGAGCGCCATCTCGAGCGGCATCATGGGCGAGCTGCCTGCAGGGTTATAGATGACCATACCGATCGGGCCCTGGGCGAATTTCTTCGTCCAGGCGTCCTCCGCGGCCTTATCGGACATGACGAGCGGCCGTCCGGGAAACATGTAGACTGCATGGTTGTTCATTGCCGATTTCATCACTGCAACGACCGAGTCTTCGTTTGCCATCGTGAAGATCGAATTTGAGTGCAGTGGAAGCACGGTCCAAGCAAGGGCCCCCCAGATGAAGAGGATGATCCCGCCAACGACGCCAGCTAGAAGGACTTTTTTCATGATGGTGGCCTCTCTTAATTAGAATGTGATTACCCTGTCAAGAATGCGCTGATTCTTCAACCCGTTCTCGCCGTCGATCTCAGGCGGCGGCCCACCCAAAATCCAGTGCGTGAACATGGAGATCTCTTCGACATACAGGTCTCCCACCGCTATCTCCTCGACGGTAACGGAGGCAACTTTGTCTGACTTCCCGCGGCTGATCGTGAGCTTTCCCACCTGGTTGCCGCGGGTGAAATCTTGAGCGTGGAGAACGGCCTCGGTGCCGATGATCTCAAGGATGGAGCGCCGGATCGGCGCCGTATAGGAGCAAAGCACTGAGGCGACGACCCCGCGCGAAAAGAGCATTGAGATCGATGCGGATTCCTCCGTAGATGTCTCCGTGGGCCGGGGCGAGAGAGCTGCGCCGAGCACCGCCGGCTCGTCATCCAAGACGAAGCGGAGGGTATCGATGCAGTGCACTCCGATATCGAACACGGGTCCGCCGCCCGCGACTGCGCGGTCGATCAGCCAGGTCCGGCTGCTGAGGCGGGCATCGTAGATGAACTCCGCACGTGCGGCCTTCACCTCCCCGATCCGCCCTGCCCCTATCAATTCCTTCATCCGGCGAATAAGGGGGGAGAGCCGGACCATCGTGCCGACCATCAGCTTCACGCCGCTACGGGAACAAGCATCGATCATTTGCTCGCACTCGGCGCTGCTTAGGGCCATCGGCTTCTCGACGATCACGTGCTTTCCCGCGCGCGCTGCCGCAATTGCCTCGCCGCAGTGGGCAGAGTTGGCCGAGGTGATAAACACAGCGTCGATATCCGAGTAGTGCACGAGCTCCTCGACCGTGGCGAAGGCCAGTGGCACGGAATGCTCGTCCGCCTTTTGCCGCGCAGCCTGTGCGGAGCGTTTTTGCAGGGCCACGAGTTCCGAGCTCTTGGAGCGGCGGATCGCAGGGGCAATTGATTTCTCGGCGAATCGGCCAAAGCCGATGATCCCGTACCTGATTGTCCGCTCAGCCATGCTCGTTGCTGCTTGTGCTAAAAATGCCGGAAAGGGGTGTTTCTGTGGCGGCTGACTTTTTTTGCGCTTGAAGCAAGCCTGGTGTCATCTGCAAGATCGGGCGGCAAAGCGGATTCCCGTGCCGACCCCCCGCAAGATACATCCGCCCTTCCACGTTTGCAAGTTTTTCACGCTCCGTTGCTCGGCCACAAGCGATTTGCTATCTTGGCTTCATGTTCCTGCGCGCTCTGCTCATTTTATTCTGCACTGGCTCCTTGGGGCACATAGCCCTGGCACAGACCTTGGTACAACGGGCGCCAAAGCTCACCGGATGCGCGGCAAAAACGCTTTCCCCATCTGCTTCTACGCGCACATCGGGAACATTTGCCGATGCGAATATCCACGTGACGTTTTACAGGCTTGAGCTAAAGCTAAATCCTTCGCCCGCCCTGCTCCGCGGCGTGGTCTCGAGCCTCGCCGTTTCGCGCTCTGACTCCCTCGGCCAGGTGATGTTTGATCTCTCAGGCTCGATGACTGTCGATTCTGCACTGGTGAGCGGCAAGAGAACCAGCCTCCAGCAATATCCCGAAGGGATTGTTATCACACTCGACCGGACGTACAGGAAGGGGGAGGTGGTGGAGATCGCCGTCGTCTACCATGGCCTCCCGGATCCGACGGGCTTTGGGAGCTTCGTGTTCAGCACCGACAGCGGCTCTCCGTGGATCTGGTCGCTCAGCGAGCCGTACGGAGCGAGGGACTGGTGGCCGTGCAAGGACGACAATGCGGACAAGGCGGACTCGGTAGACGTGTGGGTGACTGTCCCTTCAGGGCTCAAGGTCGGCTCAAACGGCCGGCTTCTCCAGATTCTGGGTAACGGCGACGGCACCGAGACGCACAAGTGGGCGGAGCGTTATCCGATTGCCGCGTATCTGGTTTCGCTAGCGGTGTCCAACTATGCCCAGTGGACGGATTATTTTCGCTATACGCCAAGTGATTCGATGGTGATCCTGAATTACGTCCTCCCAGAGCATCTGGACAGCGCTCTTACGGTGCTCAAGGAAGTCAAAGACATGCTCCGGATATTTTCCGGTCTTTACGGGCTCTATCCGTTCTCTGCAGAAAAATACGGCCACTCGGAGTTTGGCCGGGGTGGAGCAATGGAGCACCAGACAATGACCTCGACCACCAATTTCATCGAGAACACGATCTCGCACGAGCTTGCCCACCAGTGGTTCGGCGACATGATCACCTGCGCCAATTGGCCGAGTCTCTGGCTGAATGAAGGATTCGCCGTCTACAGCGAGTGCCTCTTTCTGGAAAGATACCGCGGCGAAGCGGCATTCCTTGCCCATCTGGGGGATTATTACTTCACAGCTCTACAGGCCACAGGATCGCTCTACGTCCAGGACACCACGACGGTCGCCAATCTCTTCGACCCCAACAGGGTGTATTCCAAGGGCGCATGGACGCTCCATATGCTGCGCCATGTACTCGGGGATACGCTGTTTTTCCAGTCGATGCGGGCCTACGCAGCCGATCCCCGCTTTCGCTACAAGAGCGCGACGACTGAGGGGTTCCGCAGCGTCTGCGAGGCAGTCTCGGGAGAGGATCTCGAGTATTTCTTTGATGAGTGGGTTTACGGCGAGGGGTATCCGCAGTACGTTTACAGCTGGTCGGCCGCGGCGGCATCGCCTGGGTACGACCTTCACGTAAGAGTTACTCAGAAGGGGAGCACCCTTGCGACCCCCTTCTTCCGGATGCCTCTGGACGTGCGGATCTCAGGTACAGGGAGGGATACTACCGTCGTTTTTATGAACACATCTTCTGATCAGACAGGCATCTGGCGCATCCCGTTCGCCCCAACGAGCGTCACGCTCGATCCCGACCGGTGGGTCCTCAGGGACATCATGAGTGCGGATGCCGTACTTCCTACCTCTTACAGCCTCCAGCAGAATTATCCCAACCCGTTTAATCCGACGACGACGATTTCATTCTCACTCCCCCACCGCTCGAGTGTGACCCTAACGGTCTTTGACGCGCTCGGCCGCAAGGTCGCCACTCTCGTTCAGGGCGTCGTGGAGGCTGGCTCTCACAGCGTAAGCTGGGGAGCTAAGGATGACGCCGGACGCCCAGTCGGCTCTGGCATCTACTACTACCGGCTTATCGCCAATACGTTTCAAGGGACGGAGAAGATGGTCCTTGTCCGCTAACGGGCGGCGCGCATCGCGAGCACCCGGTCCACCATCATGAGGGCAGGGCCGCTCTCGCCTGCCAGGCGCAGCTGTTCGACGATCGTGCCGGCATTTTTCTCCTCCTCGACCTGCTCCTTGATGAACCACTGGAGCTCGACCTGCGTCGAATAGTCGTCCTCCTTGACGGCAGTTTCATAAAGCTTATTAATCAGGGATGTCACCTTCTGCTCATGCGAGAGCACCTGATGAAACAGCTCAAGGGGCGATTTGAAATCCGCCGGCGGCTTGTCAACGGATTGGAGAACGACCTTTCCCCCCCGGTCCTGCACGATTTCGGCAAGCTTCAGCGCATGTGTGAGCTCCTCCTGCCACTGAAGCTTCAGCCAGGAGGAGAACCCCGGAAGGTTTGATGAGGTCGCGTACATCGACATCGAAAGATAGAGATAGGCGGAATTGATTTCCTGCTTGATCTGCTCGTTGATCCCTTCCTGCATCGCCTTACTGATCATTGCGCCGTCCTCCAGTTATATGAATTTGAAAGAACTTCAAGTAATGACTGCCCCCCCAACACCCATTGGCAGGGGCAATGTGTAAACTGTTTTTGGTGTAACAGGTTTACAGGCCAGCGGCACATCTCACGATGCCCATAAAGGCCCCCCGGCCGGGGCACGTCAAGAGGCTACGTGCTCAGGGATCTTTCCGCGTGCGCCCGGGGAACCCGCCCTCGAGCAGCCGCTGAAAAAGTGCAGAGTCCTCGGCCGCCTGATCGTCTTCCCTGCGGCGGTACGCGTTGTGAAGATTGCGCAGTACGCGCGTGAGGATGATCGAGGCATCGCACTGCAGTGCGGCCAGATCGGTCGTGTGAACCGGCGCCGAGGGGTTCAGCCGGGCGAGGTCCGTGTCCAGGAGGACAACGCCGCCGTTGAAGCAGTCGACGACGAATTTTCTACCCGCATAGCTTGCAAGGGCAAGAAAGTGCCCCGGGAGGTTGCATCCTTCGATCGTAAGTCCCATCCGGCTCCCGACGAGCATGTAGATGCAGCAAAGGGAGATGGGGAGCCCTTGGCCCGAGCGGATCACATGAAGGAGATTGCTGTTCTGGGGATTGTAGTAGGAGTCCTGCGCGCCGCCGAGCGCCTTCGTCTGGAAGAGAAACTCCGAAAGGGCCAGGGCGTCCCTGTCGTACACCTTTTGCGTAAACTCCTCGGCAAGGCCGTCAAGGGCCGCACCCAGGCGGCTGTCGGCGGGCGGCTCCTGGAGAAACTGCGCGATGAGCAAGTGACCCGCTTCAAGAAGCGTCTTGTCAGGTGCATGAACATCCAGGTCCTTCCAGGCTCGCTCAAACCTGATCCTCCTCCCCGAACGGATGAGCCCTTCGATCAGTCGCCGGTATTTCGGACCATCGGGGAGCTCGAGGCGCATCAGGTGGTCTTCGAGCGACTCGCCGAATGCGGCAAACTCCTCGAGGACGGCTTCACGCACCTGAGGCGAGTCGTCCTCCAGTAGCGCTATGAGATAAGGAAGCTGTTTTGGATCCGGCACGCGTGCCCCACCGCCTTATTTTACCGCCAGCAGCTCCACCTGGAAAATGAGCGCTGCATTCGGCGGGATGACCCCACCCGCGCCGCGTTCCCCGTACGCAAGCTCAGAAGGGACATAGAGTTCCCACTTCGAGCCTTCCTTCATGAGCAGGAGAGCTTCGGTCCACCCCTTGATGACGCCGGAGACCCGGAACGTGGCCGGCTGTCCGCGCTTGTAGGAGCTGTCGAACTCCGTCCCGTCAAGCAACTTTCCGCTGTAGTGCGTCGTCACGGTGGAACTCAAGGTCGGAGTTTTTCCTTTCCCCTCCGTAATCACCTTGTACTGAAGGCCGCTCGGCAGCGTGACCACGCCCGGTTGCTTGCCATTCTGGGCCATAAATTCTTCCCCTTCCTTCTTGTTTTTCTCTCCGGCAGCCTTGGCTCCGGCCATCGACTTGTTGCGGAGTTCATCCTGGTAGGCAAAGAGGGTTTCCTGGCACTGCTGATCACTCATCAGGTGCTTGGAGGTGTCGAGGCTGGCATCGGTGATGCCGCGGATGAGCACGTCGGGATTGATTTTGACCGAGTCCCGCTTGAGATTGTTCCCGATATTCATACCGATGGCGTAGCTTATCTTGTCCTGCTGGGACTCCAGCTTGATTTTCTTGTCGCCGCTGCCCTGACAGCCGAGGAGTGAGAGTGCAAGGGCGGCCGTGAACAGACTCTTCATGAAGCTTCCTTTCTTCTAGGATGTACCGGGCATCTCCGCTGCGCCGGGGGGAATGCCTCGTTCGGATGGGATGGACCCTGCCACCACAGCGGGGCAGGCGCACGCATCTCTCAAGATACCACGTTTTGCCCCAATAAGCAAAGAAACTCAGACCCCGTCGAAGAGGTCCGAGAGGATTTCGAGCGCCCGCTCCGCGTATTCCGCCGGGACGAGCAGATCGACGCCCTGCGGAAAGCCGACGACGCCTCCTGCGCCGAGGATGCCGACATCGACCGACTGGATCAATGCCGGAATACCTTCCATATCAAGGCTCTGCCGCGCGCGTTCAGCGTAGAGCCGGTCGGGAAAATTCTTCACTTTCACAAGCTCCATTGGCGGTGCCTCACTTCGGCTTTTTCTGCGTCAGAAATCTCTTTACCTTCTGCGTCGTCGTCTTCTCGAATTCCCGGTCGCGGATGTAGAACTTGCGGATCTGCTTGAATGCCGGGACCAATTTGTTCACGCTAGCGATCTCGTCGGCAATGACCTCCTTCATGAGATCGGGCGTAATCTCTCTCTGCCGCGTCTCGGCGAGCTCGATGAAGGCCTCCGCATCGACCACGACCTGCGCGGCAATGATCTCGTCATGCTTCGGGTCGTCCTCGCCGTAGACCATCGACTCGAGAATGAACGGGCTCCGGTTTACGAGGTCTTCCAGCTCCTCGGGATAGACATTTTCTCCGCTCTTGGAGATGATCACGTTCTTCTTGCGCCCGGAGATGTGGAGGAATCCCTCCTCGTCGATCATGCCGAGGTCGCCCGTCTTGAACCAGCCGTTCTCAAAGACTTCCTTCGTAGCCTTCTCGTTTTTGTAGTAGCCGATCATCGTGTTCGGGCCCCGGGACCAGATCTCCCCCACGCCGAGGTGATCCGGCTCGGAGATGCGAAGAGTGACGCCGGGAAGTGTGATCCCCGCCGAATCGTCCTTAAAACTGTCGAGCCGGTTAAGCGTAAGGATCGGGGCGGTTTCCGTAAGGCCGTACCCCTGGACGAAGTTGAATCCGAATTCGCGCAGCCCTTTGGCCACCATGGGATCCTGCGCTGCGCCGCCGGCGATGAACAACCGCACGGAGCCCCCGAAGCGTTCGTGGATCTCTTTGAACACCGTGCGGCGGAAACTCTTCCAGCCGAAGCGCTCAACCACGGCGCCCGCCTTGATCAGCGGACCGACAAGAGCGGCGGAGAGCTTTTTCTCTTCGATCGCCTTGTAGACCCGTTTGAACATCTTGTCGTACAGGAGAGGCACCGCGAGCAAGATCGTCGCATGCACCTTCTGGAGGTCGTCGACGATGGTTTTCAGCGACTGGGCAAAATGGAGCGACGATCCGGCGAACATGGGGCAAAGGAAGCCGCAGGTACAGGCGTAGGTGTGATGGATGGGGAGCACGCCGAGAAAGCGGTCCTCCGCGGTGATTTTGATCATCTTGGTCATCGCCATCAGGTTCTCGGCCAGATTCCGCTGGCTGAGCATCACTCCTTTGGCGCGCCCCAGGGAGCCTGATGTGAAGATGATCTCGGCCTCATCGTCGGGATCGATCTTCGGGAGCTTCTCGACCGAAAATGCCGGGCTCCGCTCGATGAGCTCGATCATCGAGAGCGTTTTATCCTTCCTCTGCGGGATGTCCATATTGATGTAATGCTTCAGGCGCTTCATCGAGCGGCGGCTCTCACGCAAAAGCGGCTCGAAGGCGTCCGAGTAGATCACCACCGTGGCATCGGATTCATGAAGGATGTTCAGGATCTCGTTCGACATCAGATTTCTGTCCACGGGGACGACGACGTAATTGAAGCACATCCCCGTCAGGTAGGAGAGCGCCCACTGCACCCGGTTTTCACCCAGAACGGCAATATGGCTCCGCTCTTTTATGCCGAGCGTGCGCAGGGCCGAGCCAAGTTTAAGGATGTTGCGGAGCAGGGAGGCAAATGTGAGGCGCGGGATCGGGTACTCTTTGAGGTCCTCGAGGGCAAGCTTATCCCCGTAGACCCGGGCCGAACGCAGGATCATGTCCTGGACGGAGGTGATCGTGGGAACAGAATAGAGCTTCAGAGGTGCTGCCATGGGAACCCCCAGAAGGCGTGTGTGGTCAGAGTGTTGCCGGAGCGGCGAATTTAGCAAGCTCCTCTGCAGAGGCCTTCTCCACGTCCGCATGCAGGCTGTTGCCGTGCGCGTCCATCGTGACGATCGCCGGGAAGTCTTTTACGCGGATATGCCACATCGCTTCCGGAATGCCGAACTCGAGGAAGTCCACTCCCTCGACCTGCGTGATGCACTTTGCGTAGTACTGCGCCGCCCCTCCGATCGCGTTCAGATACACAGCCCCGTGTTCTTTCAGGGCCGCGAGCGTCCTTGGGCCCATCCCTCCTTTTCCGATCACGGCGCACAGACCGAACTTCCGTATGACATCCGCCTGATACGGCTCTTCGCGGCTGCTGGTCGTGGGTCCTGCGGCGTTCATAAACCAGTGCGATCCCTGCTTGAGCGATACCGGGCCGCAGTGATAGAGCGCGGCCCCTTTCAGATCCACCGGCGAATCGTGCGACATAAGATAGTGGTGGAGCGTGTCACGGCCCGTGTGAAGCGGACCGCTGAGCAGCACGACATCGCCCACCTTGAGGGCTCTCGTCTGTGCCTCCGAGAGCGGCGTCGTGAGGCGGATCTCGCGCCCCGTGAGCGGCAGAGCCTCTTTGCGCGCCATGCGGACGCTCGGGGTGTCTTCCTT
>Ga0187779_10000837_pt1 | contig 20009 bp, 17 predicted proteins | sample 1015_Q2_SP10_10__FD_132435 | JGI IMG/M metagenome (GOLD analysis project Ga0187779, IMG submission 132435) | Tropical peat soil microbial communities from peatlands in Department of Meta, Colombia - 1015_Q2_SP10_10_MG | ecosystem: Environmental > Terrestrial > Soil > Wetlands > Peat | place... | reverse complement strand
GCTCTGAAAGGGTACAACGTCGCACTCAGTGCAGTTCCATATTTTTATAATTTGCCGCTGACTCGTGCGGCCATCGAGACCGGCGTTTCTTTCTGCGATCTGGGTGGGAACACGGATATTGTGCGCCAGCAGCACGCGTTGGACCGGGAAGCCATTCGAGCCGGAGTCTGTATTGTTCCGGATTGCGGTATGGGCCCGGGAATGGGGAATACACTCGCAGTATATGCAATGGGGCTGGTGGGAGAAGCCGAACACGTTTACATGTACGACGGGGGGCTTCCACAAACACCGAAGGCACCCTGGAATTACGCGCTTACATTCAGCATTGAAGGTCTCACGAATGAGTACTACGGTGGAATGACGATTCTGCGCGACGGTGAACTGTTTCATGCTCCCTGCTTCACCGAGTTTGAAATGATCGACGTCCCTCCGATTGGAAAGCTGGAAGCCTTCTTGATTGCGGGTGGAGTTTCCACCGCACCATGGACGTTTAAAGGGAAATTGCAGACTTATCAGCTGAAAGTGCTGCGTTACCCGGGAACGTTTGCGCAATTGAAAGCGTTTTCCGATCTCGGACTCTTCGAGCCGAAGCCGATCCAAGTAGAGGGAGTCGAGGTTATACCTCGCAAGCTCTTCCACACATTGTTCGAGACGCAAGTGCGGGATGAGGAAGTACGCGATGTCTGCATTGTTCGAGTCCGGGCCATCGGCAGAAAGAACGGCGGGAAGACAGAAGCTACGGTCGAAGTGATCGATTATTACGACGAGAAAACCGGCTTCAGCGCCATGCAACGAACTACCGGCTGGCACATGTCAATCGTTGCCAGCATGATCGCAAAGGGGGAGATACCGCACGGCTCGGTTCCGCTCGAATTGGCTGTCCCCGGGGAGGCGTTCGTAAAACAGGCCAGAAAACGTGGGTTCCAAGTAAGAGAGGAGATCCTGTCGTCCGCCGCGGTCGAACCGCCGCCGCACGTTCAGCTTGTGTAAGCAGATTGGCGAAAGTCAGATTTAGGCGATTCAGCGAGGCAGGCGCTTGTCAGCAGGCTTTGGGAAGCTACACCATGGTGGCGGAAGCTGAGCGCTTCGCAGGAGTCTTCCCTTCTAATTCCTGAATCAGCAATTCGAGGGCTTTCCAGTCTTCGACGGTTGAACCGTTGGTGAAGCGAACACCGATACCGGTTTCGTCGCGCCGTTGAACGACACCCCAGAGATCGGCGCGCATGTCGGCGGTCTGGAGCACGACACGAACCCTGGATTTTTCCGGAATTTCTCGCGGGGTTTCCAGGTAGCATCCGCTGAGGCTAATGTTCTTCAGCTTGGCAAGGACCGCCGCACCGTTCGCGGTCTCGCGGACCACTACGGTTGTGGCCAAAGCAAATCGTGGATAGACGACGTTGGGTTCAGTCATGACGGATTGCCCAACGGTAATGGACGGGCTGGTTCGGGGCAAATTACCTAGGTCACGATGATTTGGGGCATCTCGCCCCCACTAAGGATGCGCGCCGGGCGCGCGATTTGGTGCCTCGCAAAGAACGCGAGGCATTCGCACGGCGCGCCCAGATCCCTCGCTCGCCAAAGGAAGGCGACTCGGGATGACAACCCAAGGACAAGCCCCTCATGCGGCGTGCGGAGTAAGGCGGCGTTGCAACCAGCCGAGGCTAGCATCAGCAAGGAGCGCCATAGCGGCGGCGGGGATCGCGCCAGCGAGGATCACGGCATTGTTCACCATGGCTAGTCCTCGAAAAATGTATTCGCCTAAGCCACCGGCGCCAATGGCAGCGGCAATGGTTGCCAAGCCGATCAACAAAACCGTAGCCACTCGAATGCCGGCGATGATCACACCCAAGGCAAGAGGCAGTTCCACCTGGAAAAGGAGCTGACGGTCGGTGAGGCCCATGCCGCGTCCTGCTTCGACGATGGCAGGATCAACTGCCCGAATGCCCGCGTAGGTGTTGCGGATGAGAGGCAGCAAAGCATAAAGCGTGAGGGCAAAAATTGCCAGGCGATCGGCGCGGGCGCCAATCCACGGCGCGGGCAATAGAAATCCGAAGAGCGCGAGGCTGGGAATTGTTTGGATGATGTTGGCGGTGCCGAGAACTGGTTTGTTCGCGGCCGGCCAGCGAGTGATGAGGATGCCCAATGGAATCCCGACCGCCACGGCAAGAAGGATGGATATTCCGACCAGCCAGATGTGCTCGAGGGTGAGCTCGGCGACTTCTGTATGGTTCTGCAGCACAAATTGCCAAACGTTCATGCCTGTTCTCGCTTATTGGAATTTAAGTCGAATGCATTCTTGTAAGCGACCACCAGAGGCTCTTTCGAGGTTAAGAATTCGTCTCGCGTCTGCAGTGTGACCAGTCGTCCTGCTTCCATAAGAGCGATGCGATTGCCGAGCAGCAAAGCCTCGTGGAGATCGTGGGTGACGAAAACGACAGTTTTTTTCAGCGCAGTCTGCAACTTCAGAAACTCCCGTTGCAATTCGGCGCGAGTGAGGGGATCGAGCGCTCCGAACGGCTCGTCCATAAGGAGGATCGGTGGGTCGGCGGCAAGGGCGCGAGCCACTCCGACTCGCTGGCGCTGTCCACCGGAGAGTTCGCGGGGATACCGCGAAGCGATTTGCGGATCGAGACCAACAAGTCTTAGCAATTCGCGAACCCGAGCGCGAATGCGATCGGCGGGCCAGTTCTCGACTCTGGGCACTAGACCGATATTGCGTTCGATGGTGAAGTGCGGGAACAGGCCGGTCTCCTGAATGACATAGCCGATCGTGCGGCGCAAGCGGATAATGTCCCATTGCTGGATGGTGCGCCCATCGATACGAATCTCGCCAGCCGTCGGGTAGAGCAGCGCGTTAATAAGTTTGAGGGTAGTGGTTTTTCCGGAGCCGCTACGACCGAGAAGGACGAGAGTTTCCCCACGGTGGATCTCGAGGTTTAGATTTTCCAGAATGTCAGCCCTGCCGTTCAGGCGGTAGGCGACGTTGCTGAATTCAATAACGGGGCGAGTGTCGGCAGGATCCACGGGAATTTAATCACACCGCAGAGGACGCGGAGGACAAAGGTTCCTTTCACTGGGAATTGTATGCCGACGACGGCAGGCCGGAGATGCGAATTCCGGAGTGGCCCTTATGACGAATGTTGAGTCCGATCAGCAGCGCGGTGATTTGCTCGAGAATGCGGGCGTTCTCCAGTTTACCGCCGTCGATCACGCGAACGCCGGGAATCTTGATTGCGAGATTCCGGACTATCTTGTTGGCTTCGGAGTCGTCACTGCAGACGATCACATCGCAGTCGACCGGACCGTCTCCATTCAGCATTTCGGCTCCGACATTCTGAAAAGCGGCAACCACGGCAACGCCGGCAGGAACCAGTTCAGCAGCTTCCTGGGCGGCGGAACCTTGCCAAACGCCGAGAGTGCGGGTTGCCCGGCCTCCGACGGCGGCAGCCAAAGGCACGGTAGCGTCGACAAGAATGGTTCCGGGGCGAAGAGACGGTCTCAATTCCTTAACAAGCTTGGCGTGACCTTCGAACGGGATTGTGAGCACGAGCAGATCGGAAGCGCCGCAGGCTGCCAAGTTTTCCTTGCCTGAGACACTGGCATTCGGGACAACCTGTTTGATTTTCTCGGCAGCGGCTTGAGCGCGGCGCAGATCGCGCGAGCCGATAATGACGGTTTCGCCCGCGCGGGCCCAACGAAGGGCAAGGCCGAAACCTTCCGGGCCGGTCCCCCCGAGCACCGCAATGGGTCGTGGCATCCTACGCGAACTCCGCTTCGAAGGCTGGCTCGGAGATCCACGGCTCGGGAGACGTTCTAATGCTGATTCGAGTGTAGGCAGTGTTGCGTTCCGCCGGGATGCGGCCCGCGTCTAATATCAGAGACTGAAATTCTTCCGGACTGGTGTATTGTCCCGCGGTTGCGCCCGCTTCGCGGGAGATGTTTTCTTCCATCAACGTGCCGCCGTAATCGTTGGCGCCAGCATTCAGACAGAGTTGCGACAATCCGCGATTGAGCTTCACCCAGGAAACTTGAATGTTGTTGATGCTGCCAGCGAGTAGGATGCGCGCCAAAGCGTGAATCTTCAGATGCTCCGCCAAGCTTGGACCTGGGCGAGAGAGCCCCTGATGAAACAACAGCGTGTTGTGATGAACGAATCCGAGCGGCACAAACTCAGTGAAGCCCCCGGTGTCGTTCTGAATACTTCGCAGCAGAAGCAATTGATTGACCCAGTGCTCGGGAGTCTCGACGTGTCCGTACATCAGAGTCGAGGTACTGCGGATGCCGCAAGCATGAGCCGTGCGGATCACTTCCTCCCATTGTTTCGTTGATAGCTTGTTGCGAGAGAGGACGAAGCGGACATCGTCGTCGAGAATCTCGGCGGCAGTTCCGGGTAAGGTGCCCAGGCCGTTATCGCGCAGCATAGTGAGGTAGTCGTGCAACGTCATGCCCGTGAGCTCGACACCGTAGACGATCTCCATCGGCGAAAAGGCATGAATGTGCATGCCGGGTACGGCTTGTTTCACGGCTCGCAAGATGTCGCGATAGTGAAAAGGCGATAGGTCGCGAGGCAGGCCGCCCTGGATGCAGACTTCGGTTGCACCCATCCGCCAGGCTTCGAGGGCCTTTTGCGCGATCTGATCGAGAGTCAAGAAATAGGTATCGGACTCGCGTGGCCCCCGGCTGAAGGCGCAAAACTTGCAGCCGACGAAGCAAACGTTGGTGAAATTTATGTTGCGGTTGACCACATAGGTCACAAGATTGCCGACCAGTTCGCGGCGAATCCAATCTGCGGCTACGAGGAGACCCAGCAGGTCATTTCCCTCGGCATTAGCCAGCAGCATGCATTCATCCCGTGAGAGAACACTGCCATCGAGACTGAATAAAGAATGTTCGAGGGCGTTTCGAACATCCCAACTCAAGTGGCAAGCAATGTCTGACCACTCGAGCGAAGGGAAATTCTCCAGTTCGCATTCTGTCAACAAACGAGGCACAACTTTCCTCCTCAACGAAACAAGTCGATCGCTGGCGGGCGAATCAGGTCGCGAGCGCTTCCGCGTCCCGGCCGGTATCCAAAGCCGCGAACGATACAGACTGGTGTACGAGCTAGCTTGCCGCAGACGAGGCCGGCAGCGCAAGCGAGTTCGTCGGCTACTGCTTCGATACTAACCCGCAACGGATAGCCGTACGGGTCGGTGCGGCCGCGAAAATCGTGCAAGGCTTTCATGCCTGCGATCCCGATGGCAACGTCCGTAAGTCCTTCGCGCCAGGGACGCCCGAAAGTATCAGTGATGATGACAGGAATGGAAAGGTGCAGATGTTTTTTGATTTGCCGGTAAAACTGTGCGGCGGAACGATCAGGATCTTTGGGCAGAAGTAATGCGTGGGTGCCACCGTCGACATTGGAAACGTCGACTCCGCTGTTTGCGCAGATGAAACCGTGGCGGGTTTCGGTGATGAGCACACCTCGGCGGCGGAGGATTTTCTTGCCTTCCTTCATCGCCAACGTGGTGACGCGCGGGTCGAGATTGTAGCGGCGAGCCCACGCACGGGTGCTGGCGGATGGGCGCAGCGTTTTCAAATCCACGAATTGCCCCTCCGCTTTCGAGACTATCTTATGTTTGATAACGAGGATGTCACCGGGTTTGAGTCTGCGTGACAGGGCAGGTAACAGCTTGTGGAGCAGTGAATCGCCACGGTGGATTTCATCCGCGAGAGGGACGGGGATGATACGCAGTTCGGGCACCCGAGACATGCGAATGTAGTGTACGCGAAGGAACTCCATGATTTGGAAGCGAGCCGAACGCGCGATTAAACCGTCGCTCCTCAAACGCGACGGTTCGCGCGGCTCGCCCAGATCCTTCGCTGCGCAAAAAACGCTTGCTCAGGATGACAATCTAATAGTTTTACTCGTTGGCGGCGAGGGAAAGATCGCTCAAATCCCATTGGCGAGCGAGGAGCTGCGAGCGGGTTTCGCCGGGGGAATCGACAAGCTGTCGCAAGTCCGAGGGATTGTCGATGTCCAGTCCTATGCCAGGAAGAGAAATGACGGTGCATGGCAGACCGGTCGCGTGAGCGGAGGCGAGGTGGGGCTTGAAGCTGTCGTTGCCAAAGCGAAGAGGAAACAAAGTGGCGGGACGGCGGAAAGCGGCGTTCGTGCCGCGGCCGTCGGCCGCGGGAACGAGAAGGGAGCCGCGATCGGGCGCATTCGTGAAAATGGTTTCCAGTTCGGAAGTTTGAATTAGGGGGACATCGGCAGGGATCACCAATGTGTAATCAACGCCGCGAGATTTGCAGTTTTTTGTAGCCATCTCGATAGCGTCGGTCTCGCTGCGATTGTGATGGTCATGGATGACATCAAATCCGAAGCGCCTTGCCGCCTCGATCGCAAATGGATCACTGGTGACCAGGCTCACGCCGGGCCGATTGGAACACGCCGTGACCGCATCCAGCACGTCGAGGAGCATCGCCTGCGCCAGTTCGGTGCGAATGGATTGGTTGAGGAGTGAAGCAAGGCGTTGCTTCGCGGTTGCGAGATTCTTGATGGGGATCAGAATCATGCTTCAGAGGTGGCACGGGCGGATTTTTGTGCGGTCAAAAGGGCCATGACGGTGCGTGCGAGTTTGGACCGATCTTCCGCGGTTTTCATAATAATGTTGGTGCAGTGTACACGAAGACCGGGACGTTCGAGCGATTGCGTTGCGCCTTGATCACGAAGATCGGCGATCAAGATGTCAAGAAAATCGCCATAGGTCTGTGCAATTCCCGCGATTGAGACCGGAAGACCTTGCGCGGCCATCAAGACTCCTGCGGGCCCGGAAATAGCGGCGCTGCCGATAAGCGGACTCACGGCAGCAATTGTTGCCTGTGTTTCCCGCAAGGCGGCGCGAATACCGGAGATCGCCAGAATGGGTCCGATGCTGGTAACTGGGTTACTGGGCGCGATAATGATCGCCTTGGCCGCTCGGATAGCTTCAGCGACTCCGGGAGCGGGATTGGCCTCTGATGCGCCGGCGAAGCGGACCGATTTCACTGGATCCTGGTACCAGCGTTGGACGAAATACTCCTGAAAGCTGAGTTCGCCGCTGGGAGTCAGCACTCGGGTTTCCACGCGCGCATCGCTCATGGGCAGAATATGGGCTCTAACGCCTAGCTTCTTGCAGATTTCGGCGGTGACTTCGGTCAAGGTTTTGCGTTCGGCCAGCAGTTTGGAGCGAAGCAAATGCAATGCGAGATCGCGATCGCCGACATGAAACCACGTGGGCTCGGCAAGTTCCCCCATGGCCTGAAGGCAATAGAACGTGTCGCCCTTGACGCCCCAACCGCGCTCGCGGCTGAGTAAACCGGCAAGTGCATAAGTGATGGAATCGAGATCGGGAGAAACATAGAGGCCCCACCATTCGAGGTCATCACCGGTGTTCACGATGAACGTCATGTCCTCAGTTGGCGCGACCTGACGCAGACCTTCAACGAATTTTGCGCCGCCGGTGCCGCCAGTGAGGACGACGATCATGCCGCTCTCCCGGCATAGCCGCTGGCATCGGCTGAGGCAGCAAGCTTCTCAGCGAGCACCCCATTGGCACGATTGATCACCTTGGGCAAGAACTCAGGATAAACGGGAAGCCGTTGGCGTAAGACATAGCCTTTGGATTCGGTTCGCAATCTTAATTGCTCCAGATGGGGCCAGGGCTTCTCCGGGTTGATGTAATCCGGAGTCAGCGGTGAGATTCCACCCCAATCATTGAGACCAGCATCCAGCAACTCTTCATAGTACGGCGAAGAGAGGTTGGGAGGTGCCTGAATATTAACGTTCGGCATCAGCAAACGCGCGACAGCGATGGTGCGCAACATCTCGCCTTTGGAAGGTTCGGGCCAGTTGCGCATGGGAATGTTGGTTTTCACGCGGAAGTTCTGAATAATTACTTCCTGAATGTGGCCATAGCGATTATGCAACTCACGGATCGCCAGCAAAGTGTCGACGCGTTCCTGTGGAGTTTCGCCAATTCCAATTAATAGCCCCGTGGTAAAGGGAACTTGCCGCCTGCCGGCATCTTCGATTGTGCGCAGGCGCTTGGCAGGCACTTTGTCAGGGGCATTATCGTGTGCGGAGCCGGGAGCGAGCAGATGATCACTGGTGGTTTCGAGCATCAGGCCAATGCTGGGAGAAACCGCGGAGAGGCGCGCTATCCATTCGGCGCTGAGCAGGCCGGGATTGGGATGGGGAAGAAGAGAAGTTTCGCGCAGAACCAGTTCGCACATGGCTTCGAGGTAGTGCAGGGTGGACTTGTAGCCGAGGCGCTGCAGCGTGCTGCGCATTTCGGGGAAGATCAGTTCGGGCTTGTCACCGAGACTGAAGAGCGCCTCGGTGCAACCCAGCCGTTCACCGGCCTTGGCAACTTCCAGAACTTCATGAGGAGTCATGGTGTGCGCCCCGGGTTGGTCGGGGTCGCGGCGGAAGGTGCAGTAGCCGCAATAGTCACGGCAAAGGTTTGTGAGGGGAAGAAACACTTTGCGCGAATACGTGATGAGGTTGCCTTTAAACCGCTTCCGGGCAGCAATTGCAGCGGCCAGGATGGTCGGAAGTTCATCGTCGGAGCAAGTAATCAGGGCGCAGGCCTGCTCGCGGGAAGGAGGCACGACGGGATCGAAGCGTTCTGCGATCGGGGATTTCGTGCTGGATGCCATCCGGGACTGGCCTATGATTGTGGGTCACCATTCTAAGGAAGCGAGCCGAACGCGGCGATTATTGCGTCGCTCAAAAAACGCGACGCTTCGCGCGGCTCGCCCAGATCCTTCGCTGCGCAATGGAGGCTTGCTCAGGATGACAATGCACCACAACTCCGGGCCTCTGTTGATTGTAATGGATTAGAATTCATCGGTTGTATTGGTTCCTGAGGTGAGTGGAATACCCGAGTTGAGAAAAGCAGGTTCCTCGACTTCGTTCCGACCTCCACTAATAGGAGAGCGGAACTACGCTTGGAATGACAAAACACCAAGTGGCATTTGCGGCTTCCATAAAACGACGATCTTCGATGAGTATCAGCCAAGCCGAGTTTCGTAGTGCGATGGGCAGCTTCGCCACCGGAGTCACAGTGATTACGGTGGATTATGAAGGCGAAGTGCATGGCATGACCGCCAATGCCTTCGCTTCGGTGTCATTGGATCCGCTGCTCATCCTGGTGTGCGTGGATCACCGCGCGCGCACGCACGCTCGGCTGCATGCCAAGAAGCGGTTTGGAGTGAATGTACTAGCTGAAGATCAAAGAGCGATGTCCGAATATTATGCGCGGACGACCGCTTCGCATCAGGAAGCGGAACGAGAGGCGGGGGCGCGGTTTGATCGGACGAAGCACGGCACGCCGGTGTTGCACGGAGCCTTGGCTTATCTTGAATGCCGTTTAGATAGTGCACAGGATGCCGGCGATCACACCATATTTATTGCGGAAGTAGAAGACGTAGTTGTGCGCCAAGGGGACCCGCTGCTGTATTTCCGCGGACGGTATCGGAGGATGGACGCAGCGGGAGAGGCTGCCACCAGCGACACGAAGTTAGAGGAATAATGCTGGACGGCAGCAGGCTTGTTGCGGTTACCCGGGTTATTTCACCTGCAGGCTGTCGAGCATCGTCTGATACGTGGGCTGGAGCTGCGAGAACTGGTTCTCCGGCGCAATAAAGACCAGGTGCAAGAGGCCACCGTCTGGAGTAGCCAGCGTGACTAGCCAGTCGCGTTCGGGAAGAGCTTGACCATTCTGCTGAACCGGGGAGTTCCCTTCCAGCATGGTCGAACGCGCCTCGCCGCCGGAGACCTGAACTTTTTGCGGACTATTGTAGATCCGGAGACCAGGGTTGGTTTGCTGCAGGTTCTGGATCAGAGCCTGCGTGGCCTGGTCCAAAGAATTGCTGTCCGGGTTCTGCGCAATTGCGACAATTGCACCATAGGCTATGGCGTTCTCTCCAACTCCGGCGGGAGGCGCCACAGTCGCGGAGTTCTGCCCTTGTGAGGCCTGCCAGTTTCCTGGGTAGCTAATGCTGAAATTGCCGCCCTGAAATGTCTTGAAGTCGCCGCTGGGCTGGACCTGCTGATAGCTGACATTGGTGAGGGTGCCACCAGCTGCGGTAGCGCCGGGCTCCTCCATGTTTGGCGCTCCGGGCAGCACAGCGCCGGATTTTTGATTCTGCTGCGCCCACTGGCCGGTCTTGCCGCCGTCCGAGATTTGCTGGGCTGTGAAGGCCTTTATGCCTTTCGCTTGTTGCTTGGCCTGCAAAAAAGCCGGGCTGGTCTGGAGATATTGCTTGGGCGGCCAGTGAGCGATCTCCTTATCGACGGCCTCAACGCGATTGCCGGGGTTGGGGTGGTCGCTTAGAAATTGTGGGCCACCGTTGCCGACAAGTTTCTCCAGTTTGGCAAAGAAGTCGGCCATGGCACGTGGATTATAGCCAGCTTTGTACATAATGATCGCGCCAACGGCGTCTGCCTGGGCCTCGTCCGTGCGGGAGTATTTCATGAGAATCGTGCCTGCTCCATACTGAATACCCATTTGCGCGAGGGCGCCGGCCGTGCCACCCAAGAGTCCTCCCAGCGCACTGAGAATCCCGGCCCACTCCTGTTTGGGAGCTTGCTTGGCGGAATGCTGCATATACACGTGCGACATTTCATGCGACATGACGCCGGCGAGTTCGGCTTCACTGTCCGCTGCGTTGATGGTTCCAATATTGATGAAGATGGGCCCGCCGGGCAAAGCGAAGGCATTGATATCGCTCTGCTGGACGACGTGAAATTGATAGGGCCAGGTGCGATCGGGCGGAATGACGGTGACCAGCTTTTTCCCCAGCTGCTGCACGTATTGCGTGACAGGACTGGAATCCGGCAGGACCGGCATCTGCTTGTAGACTTCTGTGGCCGCTTTCAACCCAAGCTGCTCCTGTTGCTGCTTGCTCATGCTGGGGTGGCCGGGATCCGGAAGCTCTGGTGCAGTCAGAGGAACGGCTGACCAGGCGGGTGAGGCCATGAGGAATATCAGCAGAAGGGCTACGAATCGCGTCGAGCTTGAGGGTCGCATAAATCAATTCTCTTAGGAATGAGCAGCGGACACAAGCGCTGGAAGTTCGACATTATAGGGAAGCGAGCCAAACGCGCGATAGCGGCGCGGCTCGCCCAGATCCCTCGCCGCGCAAAGAACGCTTGCTCGCGATGACAAAACCGCTGCTCAGATGCGAAAGCGAATCGAGCAGGGTGCATGTGGCATCTGAACTGGACATGGATTCGAAGCTACCCGCGTTTCGCACGCCTTCAGCGATCGAGCGCACGTTCAATCGTGTGTTCGGATTCCTGGTTGGGCTGGGTGTAGGGTTTTCCTACAATTACCTGCTCAAGGTCCGCGGAAGGAAAACTGGAAAGATTTACTCCACACCGATCGACTTGCTGGAGTTGAATGGCAAGCGATTTTTGGTTGCGCCTCGCGGACGAACCCAGTGGGTGCGGAATGCGGAAGTGGCGGGGGAAGTGTTCCTCAAAAAAGGAAGAACAGAGCAACGATTTCGGCTGCGGCCACTCGCCGGCAGCGAGCAATTGGAAATCCTGAAGGCGTATCTGGACCGCTTCCAACGTGAGGTACAGCGGTATTTTCCGGTGCCGGCGGGCTCACCAACGGACGCATTTAGAGATGTCGCCGCTTCATACCCGGCCTTTGAATTGATACAAATCTAGATCCGCGACACAAGGCCTGTGCGATTACGTAGCCTGGTGGCATAATAGTGGGCCGTCCTATGTCTCCGGTTCCAGCCATCAGAGCCGCGATTGATCGTTTTCCGATTCCCGAGCGCCGGGCGTGCGTGCGCCAAAGGGTAACGATTTGCGGCGATCTTGCCCTAAACAGTGACCGTGAAAGCCTTCGCGTCGCTGTACTCGATATCAGCGAGAAGGGCGCGTTACTCCAAACCTGTCCGCCCAAAATGTTAAGCCCCCATATTGAAATAAGACTGTTAGTTGCCGGGCTGGACGACCCCATTCACGCGACTGGCGTTGTTATTTGGTCTGACAACACTAGCCGGGCTGGAATCCGTTTTTCCAATTTGCAATGTGGCGCCACCAAATCGCTTGAAGAATGGTTATTGCACAATTTTCTTGCCGGGCTCAATCGCCTACCGAGGGAAAGTGGCCGCCCTGCGCCTGCCGCTACCCAGGCTTTCTTCTCCGAGCCGAGCTCAACCACCACTCCAACGCTGGAGCGGTGACTCGTCCAGCAAGCATCGGATCGCATTTCTCAACTCCAGGATGACTAGGGCCCAGGTCCTCCAGGCCCAGCAACAGTTTGGTGTGTGGCTGCGGCAACATTCGATTGCACGTTAGGCCAGCTATCTCCTGAGTTGCGATCGGATCCCCCGAGGCGATACCTTCTCGCCGAGCATTGGATTGAAATCTTGGAGTCAGTAGCTCTACTTCCGTTTGTAAACCTGGCCTTCCTTCATTACCAAATCGACATTCTCAAGAATAGAGACGTCTTTTAATGGGTCGCCCGTGACGGCGATCAGATCGGCGTATTTGCCCGGTTTGAGAGATCCGAGCAGATTGCTTTTACCAAGCAGGTCGGCTGCGTTGGTAGTTGCCGCCTGGATAGCCTGCATCGGAGTCATTCCGTATTTCACCATGAAGGCGAATTGCTTCGCATTGATGCCGTACGGACAAACACCGGCGTCGGTGCCAAACGAGAGCTTTACTCCAGCCTGAACCGCTTTGTGAAAGTTCTGGCGGTGGATTTCCCCGAGCTGCGCATCATGCTCGAGAAAATCCTTGGGCATGTGGCCAGCTCGCCCGGCTTCCTGAATGCATTCTTCGTCATAAATATCCATGTCAAGGTAAGTGCCGCGCTGCTTGGCGAGGGCGATGCCTTCGTCGTCGATTAGCGTCGCGTGCTCGACGGACGCGACGCCCGCGCGAATTGCGTTCTTAATTCCTTCGGGGGAATGAGCGTGAGCTTCGACGCGCAGACCGAAGTGGCTGGCTTCGTCGACCGCAGCCTGCAGTTCTTCCAGTGTGAATTCTTGGGATTTCGGATTGCTACCGTGAGTGAGCACGGCGCCACTGGACAAAACTTTTATGTTATCCACGCCGTTGTGGACTAACTTGCGGACGACTTGGCGAACTTCCCATGGGCTGTTGGCTTCGCCGAAATGCATGTCCCAAGGCAACTGGATGTCTGGTGACAAACCGCTGTCGGAGCCGGCGCCGCCGGTGATGGTCACATAAGCGCCGGCGACGAACATTCGCGGGCCGACGATGTAGCCGTGATTGATGGCGTCGCGGAGGGCAACGTCTCCGAGGGCACGATAGGTACCAACGTCGCGAACGGTGGTGAAGCCGGCTTCGAGCGTCACCTTTGCATTGGGCACGGACTCGAGAACAAGCTGTTGGGCAGTTTTGCGGAAGACGCCTACGGGATCGTCGTCATGAGCGCCATCGGCAAGATGGGTGTGGCAGTCGATCAAGCCGGGCAGAACAGTCTTGGAGGAGAGATCGATGACCTGAGCGCCGGGAGGGATGGTTAGGTTCTGGCCGATTTCGCCGATTTTTCCATCGCGAATCAGAACGGTCTGGTTGTTGAGGACGGTCGCGGTGTCAGGATCGACGAGCTTGCCAGCTTTGACGACGATGATTTGGGCAGAGAGAAACGCGGAGTAGAGGAGCAGGGAGATGAATGAAGTACAACTGCGCAGGCGCAATGATCCTCCTTGTGTAGTCCTGGAACGTGAGTTTTGGGGATTCATTGTATTGGAAGTTGCGAAAGATGTCGCTTACCCCAGCGGCTAAAGCCGCCACAGAAGAGGGTACTTTCTTGTCGCAGCGCTGAAGCGCTGCTCCAGACAAACTCCAGGTAGTGCCTCAGTTTCTCCGGCAAACTGAGCCACTACCAAACCCCAAAGCGCGAAGGCGAAATGATTGCTGTTGAGGTATAGTGTTGCGGCGTTAATCTCCGGATGAAAATCTTTCTTCCCCTCCTCTGCAAGATTTGCTTATTAATCACTGCTGTTGGCCTTGAGGCACAAGCGGCGCCGCTCCCGGCATCCTCACCTATGTACGGCGTCAAGATCGAAAAAGCCTGGATTCCCATGAGGGACGGCGTGCGATTGGCGGTGTCGCTGTACATGCCGACGGGAGCCAGACCGGATGAGAAGTTCCCTGCCCTGCTCGAGTATCTGCCATATCGAAAAGACGATGGCACCGTGGAGCGCGATTATCCGCTGCACACATATTTTGCGCATCGCGGTTATGTGACGGCGCGAGTGGATATTCGTGGCACAGGCGCCAGTGAGGGCGAAACTCCGGAACGCGAGTATTCGCAGCGCGAGCAAGAGGATGGCGAAGAGGTGATCGCGTGGCTGGCGCGGCAGTCGTGGTCGAATGGGAATGTGGGAATGTTTGGAATTTCCTGGGGAGGATTCAACTCGATCCAGATGGCGATGCGGCGCCCGCCGGCATTGAAGGCGATCATCGCAGTGTGCGCGACGGAGGATCTGTACAACGAAGATGTGCACTACATCGATGGGATGATGCACGTCGACGAATTTGAAGTGGCGATGGATCTTGATCAGACACTGAGCCGCTCGCCCGATTTTCCGGTGGATGAGAGGACGCTGGCGGCGCGTTTTGATAAAGAGCCGTGGTCGCTCAATTACATGCGGCACCAGCGTGAGAGCAAGTTTTGGCACGAGCCGGTGCGAGGGCTCGATTCGATTCAAATTCCAGTGTTCATGATCGGCGGCATGCTGGATGGATATCGGGACAGCATTCCTCGCATGCTGGAGCATATGAAAGTTCCGATGAAGGCGATTATCGGTCCATGGAACCACACATTTCCGGATGATGCGGTACCGGGCCCAGAGATTGAGTGGCGGAGTGAAGCAGTACGGTGGTGGGATTACTGGTTGAAGGGGCGAGACACAGGCATCATGCAGGAGCCGCAGATCGCGGTGTATATGCAACATTGGCATGCGCCGGACTTGAATCTGCAAACGGTTCCGGGGGACTGGCGTAACGAGGAGCGTTGGCCGCCTCCGGAAGCAAAGGCGCAGACGTTGTACTTGGGTTCAGGGCATTTTTTGGGGAACTCGGCGCCGAGCGCCACAGTGGATTCGTTGCGATATGTGCCGTCGGCCGGAGTTGAGGTGGGATTCTGGTGGGGCGACCTGACGGTTGATCAGCGACCGGCGGATGCGTTCAGCCTGGTTTATGATTCGGCGCCGTTGACGGAAGAGTTAGCGATTCTGGGGCGGGCAGAGACGGAATTGCAAGTCTCGGCCCCGGCGCCGCTGGCTGATTGGTTCGCTCGGTTATCGGATGTTGCGCCGGATGGAACCATCACGCTGGTGACTGGCGGGGGAATCAATGGCGCTCAGCGTGATTCGCAGATCAATCCCACGGACATTGAGCCGGGGAAGAATTATTCTTTGAAGATCAAACTACATCTGGCGTCGTGGGTTTTTCCGAAAGGGCATCGCATTCGGCTGGCGGTGTCGAATTCGTGGTGGCCGACGATCTGGTCGACACCGTATCCAATGACAACCTCTCTCTTTGTAGGCGGAGAAAATGCGTCGCGGCTGGTGTTGCCGGTTGTACCAGTCAAAGCCGAATCGCAGGCGAGGTTTGAACAGCCGGAGCCGTCGGACCATTTGACGGATATTCACTCTGAGGGATATCCGTGGCCGGGCGAATACCACGTCACTCGCGATGAAGTGCAGCAAGCGACTCATGTGGTGTGGCAAGGGTCGGACAAGGCAGAGTATCCCTGGGGCAAGCAAACACATCACGAGCAACTCACGTATGACGTGGAGGACGCCCATCCGGAAGTCAACATTGTGAAAGGCGATTCGGATACTACGTTTGAATTGAAGAATCGCACGCTGCTTTATCGCGGACACCTCGAAATGCGCAGCGATCAAGAGAACTACTATTACGCCTACAAACGCGAGCTGCTGGAAAACGGCCGAGTCATTCGGCAGAAGAGCTGGCAGGAGACCATCCCGCGCGATCACCAGTAATTGAGGTTTGCCTACTGATGCGGTCTTGATAAGGAAGCGAGTGAAACGTGCGATTAGGTCCCTCGCTGCGCTCGGGATTTCGGCTGCGGGCTCCCACTTCGTTCACGCTCGCAAAACGCCTCAAGCTAGGTCGGGATGACAACGCTTTCGGATTGTAGTAGCGGTGGCCGGCGGTTTCAGGCACCATAGACGCTCTTATGGGAACCACCAATCCTCCGAGCGGCATTCGCACGGCAGCTGAAAGCAATCTGATTCCCATGCCCGCGTCGGCGGGCGAAGTTCGACCCAAGCGAACCATGGGATTCGTGGATCTAGTGCTGTTCTATGTGGTCACTGGGGTGAGCTTACGCTGGGCTGCGACTGCTGCCAGTGCCGGCCCAAGCGCAGTGGTCATCTGGTTTGGCGCGTGGTTGACCTTCTACACGCCGCTGGCATTGTCGGTGATTGAGTTGTCGTCGCGTTATCCGCAGGAAGGCGGACTCTACGTATGGAGCAAACTCGCCTTTGGAGAATTCGGCGGATTTATTTGCGGATGGATTTACTGGACCAGTAATTTGCCGTACTTCCCTGCGGTGCTCTATTTTGCGGCCAGTAATGCGCTTTACATGGGTGGAAGCCACTGGAATTCTCTGGCGGGAAGTACGGTTTTCTACGTTGTTTTCTCGATTGTCGTACTGGCTGGGATCACGATGATGAATATCATCGGGCTCGATGTAGGCAAGTGGCTGCACAATCTCGGGGCGCTCGCGATGTGGTTGCCGGTCGTGATCATCATCGGGATGGGTCTGGTTGCATGGCACCGTTTCGGATCGGCGACTGCCTTTACCGCAAAGACGATGATTCCGGGAAGACACCTGAAAGACATGATTTTCTGGTCGACGTTGATCTTTGCTGTGGGAGGCGCCGAGACTGGTTCGTTCATGGGAGAGGAGATCAAGAATCCGCGACGCACGATTCCGTGGGCGCTTTTTACCGCAGGCCTGGTGGTTACTTTTTGTTACTTGATCGGAACGGTTGGGGTACTGCTGGCGCTGCCGCACGAACAAGTGAACGACTTGCAGGGTCTGATGCAGGCGGTGAAGCAAACCGCTGATCGAATCGGACTGTTCTGGATTATCCCGATTACTGCCGCTCTCATCGCGCTTAGCAATTTGGGCGCAGCCAGTGCGTACCTGGCCGCGGTGGCAAGGTTACCTTTTGTTGCAGGAATCGATCGTCTGCTGCCGAGTGCGTTCGGGAAGTTGCACCCAAGGTGGGGAACGCCATACGTTGCATTGGTCTTGCAATTCATTTGCGGCGTCATCTTTGTTTTTCTCGGACAATCGGGCACTTCGGTGAAAGGTGCGTACGATGTCCTGGTCAGCCTGGGAATCATCACGTATTTCCTGCCATATTTGTTCTTGTTTGGCGCGATGATTCGCTTGCAGCGCGAGCTCGCGGGGCCAGACGTGATCCGGGTGCCGGGAGGGAAACCGATGGCGTATCTGCTTTCGGTGGTGGGCTTCTCGACGGCGCTGCTGACAATTGCTTTGTCGTTTGTGCCGAGCCCCGACGAAGCGAATCCGGGGCTGGTGGTGGCGAAAGTGGTGGGCGGAACGTTTGTATTGCTGGCTATCGGCGGGGTTCTGTACTGGTGGGGAAAGAAGAGGAATACAGGGCTGGCCGGTGCCGACTAACACTGCATGTCTCGAGCATCCCAATACGATGCGATTGTGATCGGAGCCGGTCACAATGGATTGACTGCAGCGGCGTATCTCGGAGGCGCGGGGCTATCCACAATCGTACTGGAACGACGAGAAATCGTTGGTGGGTGCTGTGTGACGGAGGAGATTGCGCCGGGCTGCCGCGCGTCGACGACTTCATATATTGCGAGCATGCTTCGGCCCGAGGTGATTCGTGATCTGGAGCTGGCATCCCATGGATTGCGAATGGTTCCGTGTGATCCGGCACTGCAGGTGCCGTTTCCGGATGGGGAAGTCGTCCCGTGGTGGGCGGAACGGGAACGAACTGTGGGCGAGCTACGGAGAATCTCTGCGAAGGATGCGGAGACATTCGTACGTGTGGACGATCAGTTAAAAAAACTTGCGCGCTATCTCCAGCCTTTTTTTCTCGAGCCGCCACCGGAAGTCGAGATGGATGGGCTGCAAAGCTGGTGGAATTTGCTGCGCGTCGGCAAGCGGTTCCGTGGGATTACGAACACCGAAATCGCGCAGCTGATCTCATTTCTGACCGGCAGCCTGGGAGATTTTCTTGATCGCAATTACGAGTCGGAGAAGATCAAGACACTCTTTCTGGCGAACAATGTTTATGGAAAACACGGCGGACCATATGATCCCGGCACGGCACTGGGACTGCTTTTTCATCTATTGAGCGGCGGTGATTTTGAGCTGCAAGGTTTTTATGGAAACGTGATCGGCGGGATGGGAGCGATCACACAGGCGTTAGCAGCGGCGGCAAAAAAACGTGGTGTGGAAATCCGCACTTCGTCCCCGGTGGCGCGAATACACATTCGCGGCGGCAGAGCACGGGGAGTTGTACTGGAGGATGGAACGGAAGTTTCGGCGCGAGTTGTGTTATCGAATGCCGATCCCAAACGGACATTTCTCGGTCTGATTGAACCAAAAGAACTGCCGGAGGAATTTCGGCGCGCGGTGCGCGGGATCAAGATGAATGGGCCGTGCGCGAAGGTGAACTTCGTTTTGTCAGAGGAACCGAAGGTGAATGGCATGCCTCTCGAGGCGAACCCGGCGCAACGTGCGCTGTTCACGCTGGTACCGTCGCTCGACTTCGCGGAGCGATGTTACGACATCGCGAAATTCGGCGATATTCCCGAAGAGTTGTGGGTTGATTGCGTGGTGGCCTCGAATGTAGATGAGACGCTTGCACCCAAAGGCCGCCATATCATGACCTGTTTTGTGCAATACGTTCCTTATTTCCTGCGGAGTGGCACGTGGGATGAGAACCGGGAATTACTTGGGGATCGCGTGGTAAGGAAGATTGCCGAATATGCTCCCAATGTACCGGGAGCGGTGATCGCGCGGCAGGTGCTCACGCCTCTCGATCTTGAACGTACGTACGGGTTGACGGAAGGAAATATCTTTCACGGCGATCTCAGTCTGGAGCAACTCTTCTTTATGCGGCCGGTTGCCGGCTGGTCACAATATCGGACTCCGATTGCCGGATTGTATTTGTGCGGGGCAGGTGCGCATCCGGGTGGCGGAGTAACCGGAGCACCCGGGCACAACGCTGCATTTCAGGTATTGCGAGACATGCGCAGAAAAAAATGATCTTCCGCCGGGCGGTCAGGATGCCTCCAAGATCGCTGTGCAAACTTATCTCGTCTTTCTCACGAAGTACTCAGCTACCAAAGGACGGTTGGCGAGAAATGAAACCAAGGGTGCACGCACAGGTCGCGGCAGGCGCAGCATTCGGCGAATCCTGGACGAGGCGCGAAACACGGATGCAAATCGGCGTTGATATTGTTCCGAGTATTCTTGGAGCGCCTGAGGCAAGGACATCAATCCAGCAAAGAACGGAGCGAGGCATTGCGCTGCCAGTGCACCACTGCGCAGGGCCAACGAGATACCATCACCGACAAAAGGATCGACGAACCCGGCCGCGTCGCCGACAAGCATCGCGCCGTTCTGCGTGGTGCGGGGCCTTCCGAAAATCAACGGAGAAACCGTGATCGCGTTCATGAGCGGCTGCCACCGTGCGGAACGCTTCCGTAGCTCGGGGTCTAGATCGAGGACTTCGGACATCGTGCTTGCGATATCTGCACGGACCATTGCGCATGCATTGATGTGGCACGGTTCTGCGTTCACGCTGATGGGCTGCACACCGCAGTAGCCTCCGTCGAAGAAATAGAGATCCACTGACTCTGATGGATCGGTTTCTGAAAAATGAGCCTTCAGTCCGATCCACTTCTCTTGACCGTTGCGCATGGCCGACTGGGAAATGTTCAGGTTCGACCAACG